>Ga0209660_1000549_pt1 | contig 22193 bp, 21 predicted proteins | sample SaaInlV_100m_DNA_2_FD_184659 | JGI IMG/M metagenome (GOLD analysis project Ga0209660, IMG submission 184659) | Marine microbial communities from expanding oxygen minimum zones in the Saanich Inlet - SI072_LV_100m_DNA (SPAdes) (version 2) | ecosystem: Environmental > Aquatic > Marine > Intertidal... | reverse complement strand
CTTACGGAGAGCCTTGAAAAGTTGATTAAGATTCTTCCCGTACACGGTTGCATGCGCTGCGTTGTAGCGATCCTTGTCTCCCTGCCACCACAGAAAGCCGGCTACCTCGTACTCGGTCGCGTCCGGGTAATACTTGCCCAGGTCTTTCAGCACGTCCTTGGCCCGGGCCACGTCTCCCAAGTACTGGAGTCCTGCATGCCAGGTATGCTTGGGTGGAGCGGGAACTTCGCCCTTGATCCAACTTGCGTGACGCACTTCATCATTGTGAGCGGGGGTAACGAGTGTAATTTTCTCACCGGTCTTCTTGTTGGTCGTCTCGACCTCGTGACGAGGACTGCCGGGAGGAAGAAGATCCCACCCGAGGCTGCGGTTGCCGATCGAGCTCTTGAGAATAAGTACCGGCGCATCCAAGGCATCGCCTAGCTGATGGCCTATACCGGTCTCAATACCGATCTTCCCTCCGGAAACGGTAAGCCAGTCGTTGCGCATCTCCCGGGTTTTACCAGGACCTCCGCTACCCATGACGTGCACATTGCGGACGTCCTTACGGGTCGTCCAGTTACCAGCGTCATCGACCATGAAGGGATAGAGTTTCTCGGCCTTGACCGCATGTTCAAGGGTGCCTTCCTTATCTCCCTTGACCTTCCCCATCTCGAGCGTGTTCGACTGACCCATGATGATGAACACCTGGACTGGCTTGGCTGCGAGAGGCAGGGTAAGGGCCATTATCAGGCCGAGCGTGAAAGTGCGTGTGATTGCGTTGTGGAGTTTCATAATTCTGTGTTTCCCAGGTTGGTATAATTTGTGATTAAATTGTTTTCGATCTTGTTTAAGGAAGTACTTTTACAACGATTGCGGTTAGCGGTTGCTCCATGATTATTCTGCATCAGGAGCCTCGGATGGAAGCACTTCCTGGAGTTCTGGGGGAAAGCTGTCCACGGCTTCAAGCTCCGAGGCTTTATGGGACGGCTTGATGGCGGTGAAAAAGAGAGCCGGCAAGCCCCCCATGAACATCGGGTTCACCAGCCTGCTTTTGTGAGAGTGCGCAGAGTTGGAGACCACAAGGATCCCGTCTGGGGAACTGGTGGTCACGCTCCCCTCCCCAGGCGCATTGTGCGGCATCATGAGGTCAAGCATGGTTTTCACCATCAGGGTCTCTGCACCGCCGGCTTTCCCCTGGCTTGTTACATTTTCAATTGCATCCCGCAGCATTTGAAAAAAGACAGGAGATACATAGGACAGTGTCGTGCCCTCCATCGGTAGATCCTTCATGGTCTTCTTAAAGGCAGGATCATTGCCCAGGCCGGCTTTTCTCGTGAACAGTTTTTCTGCGAATTCCCTGTCGGTGGCGAGAATGAGCTTTTTGCTCGACCGGTGATGAGCAAGAATCGGCGTTTGCCCACCGAAGACATTGAGTATCTGTTTTTCTTTTCGCCCCCAAGCCTCGGCCTCCATATCCACCTTCATCCCCACCCAATCCTTGTTTCGCACGATCGTGAACGGGGGAGCCCGTCGCCCCTTGTTTTTTTCCAGTTCCTTCTCAAGGGTCTCCGCCACCTGGTCGGCGACCCATCCCAGTCCATCGATGGTGATGACTGCCTGTAATTGAGGAATCTCGAGTCCTTTTGCCTTGGGCATTTTAACTTTTTTTGTGGGATCGGCATCAAGAATCATGGTTATCCGGGTGTCAGAATCAGCCAGGACTTTCTCCATGGTAAAGGGAAAGGGCCCGACAGGGCGCTTGAGCATCCCCTGGACCATGGCCTTGCCCTTTTCTCTCATCACCATGCCGAACACCTCCTGGACGACTTCCTGTACCACCTTGAGATTAAGATCCTGCTGAATGGCAACATCGGTTCCTTCCGGAGCCATCCTGACGACATCAAAAGGCTTTGATTTGTCTCCCATGATGCGGAGCAAACCCTGTCGCTCACCCGGTGCATGAATGTAGGTCTTGTTGCGGAATCCATTTTCGATTCGCTTGGAACTGAATCCAACCGCTGAGACCTCATCCATTCCGGAAATCTCCAGGATGCGACTCACATCAACAGGAGGAAAAGGAACCTTGGGGTCAACCTTTCGAAACTCATCAAGAGTACTTCCCACAAGGGCACCAATAGCCGTCAGGTCACCATCAACACTTACATAGGCATAGAGGGGACCACCCGGATCCAGATGCTTTGATACAGCCTCAAACCTTGCCGCATCCGCAGTCGGGTCAGGCGGAGCCTGATTCGGCAGGGTTATCCCGAAATTCGACATAATTAAAATGGCGGGGAAAAGGAGAAAACCGGAAAGGAGACTCATACTCATGGTTTGATTTGATTAGCTTGGTAATTATTGATGTTGTGAAATCTTGTTGGGGCAATCATCAGGTTGCGAGAGATTACTCCATCCTTTATGCGGTTTTCTTGCTCCCTTTTACGCCAAACAAACCGGCAATGACTTATTTTCCGTTATGCAGAATCTTGATCCCGTTGGGCATGAATGGGTGGTAGATCTTGGTGAAGCGATTGTAGATCAAGCAGGTCTTTATAAGGTCACCCTTCTTGGGAATCGATTGATGACCCTGCGGGCCAGGCAGGGGCGGAAACCTGATGGATGGTTGCCATGCCTGAAACTGTAATTCATCACCGACCTTCACCGTTTCCCCCTTGGTCAGGGAGGCAACCTTGATCGTGATCTTGTAGATTCGGTCTCGAGCAACAAGCAGTCCCATCTCCTCCTTGGATTTTTGGGTTTTTGAAGAAAGAGAGACCACCTCGCCTGTAACGATCAGTGCGCTCCCCTTCTCCATGTATTCCTTTGAGTGGGGAGCAACCGCGGCCGAAGCATCAAGGGGAATTAATGAAAGAATCCCAAAGATGACGAAGGCAAAAGGACGCTTTGCTTTGTTTTTCATTCAGTTTTTGGGGCGATTGAAAATCAGGGTATGGCTTGGAACATTTCCTTGATGGTCAGCTTCCCTCCCTCCAACTGAACCTCCATGTCGAAGAACCCGGATCCGGCTCCTCCCTTGTGGGGAAAGCCGACGGAGATGGCGTCGCCCCGCTTGCTAAACCGGTTGGGCTTGCTCCAGTCGACTTGGCCCAAAAGCCTCTCGTTGATCCTTGGCCCGGCGTTATAGGTAAACTTGCCGGCCAGAAACAAACCCAGCATGGATTCCGCCTCCTTGATGCTGAACCCCTGGAGGGAACTGCAGCGGTAATCGGTCTTGCCAACCCGAAGGATGGTTTGTTTGCGGGTGTATGGCTTGCCTGCCCAGAAGTCACCCATCCGCACATCCCCCTTTCGTGGCTCCATGCCGGGATGAAACCATTTGCGGTAGTTCACGGTCAGCACCTGGTAGGAGACCTCGCGATCCCTGACCTGTTCAACACCCTGCACCCGAATGCCGCGGGCCGCCGATGGGTGAATGTTGTAAGTCGAGATTTTAGCGACCTTCTCGACGCCCTGCTTCCTGGCCAAGGCGATGACAACCTTTTCCTCGGGTCCGGTCAACTGGGCCCGGGGAACATAGGCTCTCTCAATTCCACCGGATTTCACGACTCGGGAAGGCGCTTCCTTTGCCTCCGCTGCCCCGGGAATGGGAATTGCATTCAATTGCACGAGGCAAGAAAGGGAGAAGATTGAGATGAGTACTTTTTTCATGTATAAAACGGTTTTATTCGCTTGATTGAAGTTACATTGTAAAGGTGTGGACATAAATGTAACCGGTTGATTCATCGAAGCCCATCCAACCATTGAAACGCCCGAAGTACTTCTTTGTCTCGTAGAGCTTCAGGTCCTTGAAGTCCTCCTCAGTGATCCACCACTTTTGCTTTTGGGGCGGCGCAGAATAAAGAGTTGAATTATTGTAGGGTTCCTTGAGACCACTGGTCCATTTCGGAAGGTCATCCATGGCCACCTTCAGTCGCGCATGAAAGAAAAAGTCAGAAGGCCCAAGGCGACCGTCACCAATTTTGTGCTCAAAGAAATTGGCCGCAAGAATCCGGGATGGCAGTTCTGCGTTGCGGGCAATCGACTGGGTAATCGACTCAATCCTCCTGGCAGGATCAGCCTCCCCGGAAGAAACTCTGCGCATTCCGTCATGGCAACCGCCGAGAAATAATGCGCTGAGAAGAAAACCAACTGGAAGAGCTCCTGATACTCGATGGATCATTAGTTTATTCATCAATCCTTGAGCGACTGGATCTTCTTGTCCTTCGGGAACAGTTTCTTGACCAAGGCACGCAGTTTTTTTGATTTAAAATAACTTTGCCCAACGACCTTCCCATCCAGGTAATACCTCAGCTCACTACAGGAGAAACAAACGAGAAGATCGACCTTGGTTTTCTTGTCGTTAAAGCGGAAGGCAACTCCAGGTCGAAAAAGACAATCAACTGGGATTGAATGTCGGAAGTAGGTATCAGAGTCTTCCAATATTGAAGACAATTCTTTCCGCGATTTAAAGGGCAAGGTTACTGCATCCGAAATAATTGCATAACCATGTAGCCCTTCGCCATCTTGAATCTTTCTTTCACCCGGATACGAATCGTCCACCCGATAGGCATCGCAGGTCATGTGTTCAATCTTGTAAGAAATCGTGGAAGAAACCTGTTTCATTTCATCGTTCTTCCAATGCGACTTTCTGCAGGAAGAAAGGACGGCAAGGCAGGCAAGACCAATGATGGGAGTTATATGAAATTTGTTCATCATCATTTAGTTTTCGACTCGTAAAGATAATCAAAACTACGTGCATAGATAATATCATCCTTGTTTCCCGGTTTACCATCCGGACCGGAAGAAAACAGGTTGTATTCCCGTTTCGTGGGTTCGTAATTCAGTCGCCTGCCCCATTCGTCTACCATTGCCTTTTCATCCTTGAGATAGGGCCCCTTCCATATCTCCTGTAAGCTAGGATCTTTAAAGACCGGCTTCTTAACAAGGGCTGACAACCCGCCCTCCTCCATCCTGGGATAATGTCCGACATCCAATTTATAGATGTTCAAGTACATTCTGAGCGAACGAACAGAATTCTTGTCAGTTAGCTCGACATCCGTTTTTCCTCCATTTTCACGAATCAATTTTATGATTTCAGGTTGATCCTTCTTTATCGCCAAATCCAATGGAGTCCACCCGTACTCCGCCCGCGCATTAACGTCAGCCCCTCGTTTAATGAGAAAACTGACCATCTTGGTGGTTCCATCCCTCGCCGCCTTATGTAAAACGCGATAGGAAAGCTTACCCAGCACGCAGTCTATATCGGTGCCTGCTTCCAGGCATTTGCTAACGGCTTTAAGGTTCCCTTCCTCTACGGCAATATGCAGATCCGAGATGGCATGAAGTTCCGCATCGGAAATCTGTCGTTGTGAACGTTGTGAAAGGGGAGAAAATTGGGGCTCTTCAGCCAAAGCCTGCGAATGAAGAACCTGGACAAAAAAGGCGATTAAGAGGATGTAAAGTGTAGTATTTGGTTTTAAATTTTCAATCATGGCAGTACTTTATTCATAATCAGGAATGACAGGTTTAAGTCAGAAATGAAGTCAGAGTTTGTAAAAATTTTGTAAGACAGGGATGGATATATTTAGATTCATGGGTTGTGAAAACCTTAAGGAACAAGGAACCCGGATCATCTTGGTTTCCTGACCATCTGGTTCGTTGCAATTTTGCCCGGAATTACGAATTCGCCCACCTTGATGACTTCCTTGGAGCCTTGCAAGCGCAAGGTGACGGCCTCGGTCTTTGCGTTGGGTTGGCCGAAGTCGGTGGTCATCCACGCTTACATAGGCATGAACAAGACCTCCTCGATCGAGTTGGCCGGCAACGGCCTGAAAGCGGGCGGCGGTCGCAGGGTTGGGCAGGGAGATGCCAACGGGTGGGACTGATCCGAGTAACGGGATTAGGAAGAGCAGGATTTCAGATATGCCTAGCATTGTCTTTTGGGTTAGTTGGTTTTGAGGGAGTTCATTCGCAGAAACCCATCAACCCAGTGCCATGCAATTTATCGATCGAGAAAACATAACCTCTTTATCTCGTATATATTTATCCTTCTTGCGACATGTTTCCGCTAATATTATGGAGAAGCATTCTCGGAACCTTACTCCTCTTTCTTGGCAGAAGTCGCTTGTTCGGGATCGACGAGAAAGGCGAGCAAGTCGGCCATGGACTGGTGGTCGAGCCCTTCTTCCAGACCGGCAGGCATGATGGACGCGCCATGACTCTTCATTCCGTGCACGTCCTTGCGTTCAAGGGTGACGGACTTCCCAAAAGGAAAACGGATGGTGAGGTGCGAGGTAGTCTCGTTGGCAAGAAGGCCGAATAAGGTTTCCTTGCCAGTCCGAACCTCGTAGGTCACGAAGTCAGCGGCAATCTCCCGGCTCGGATCAATCAGGTTGGCGAGCAACTTTTCAGCCCCGTGTGATTTCATGGTTACGAGATCGGGGCCGAGGGCAAATCCTTGCTTTGACCCCCGATGACAGGATGCGCACCTTTGGGAATAGATGATCTCCCCGCGAGCACTCACGCCTTGCATTTTGAGAGATGGCAAGTAGCTCTCGATGACCTTTGCCCGGGTGAGTTTCGGATTTATTGAAGGTATTGGTCCGAGCAACTTGACGGCTCGGACTCGGAGGCTTGCGTCATTAAGTTCGCGAAGGGACTTGATCCGATTGGCGGGCAGGTCCCTGACCGCAATTTTTCCATTCTCAATCGAACTGAGCAAAAGCCCGCTCTTACTTCCACCCTTGAGCAAGAAGGCCAGGACTTCATCTCGGGAACGGGGGCTTAGATCTCTCCAAAGCTCAAGGATTGTCTTCCCCAGTCCATCGGGATTCAAGCTGATCAACTCTTGCAAAGCCCCGTGTCGAAGGTCTTCGTTTTGTTCTGCTAGCAAGTTCGTCAAGGGCTTGCGGGCGGCCGAAGGGTCCAATTTCGCAAGAAGACGGGTGGCCTCGAGCCTCTTTGCCGAGGAAAGGGAATCTGTCCCGGACAGGTCCTTGGCGACTTCCTTCAAGTAATCGAGTATCTCCGGAGAACAATCCTTCAAGCCTGAACCGTTCCTTTGCAGGTCCGCGGCGAACTCGAGAATACGTCCCGGGCCCACCCCTCTTTCCTTGAGTGCGGAGAAGACATTCGTCGAATGGGTGGACAGGGCGGCGACGGTAGCTGTCTTTATCCACTTGTCGTTGGAATCCCCTTGGAGAAGATCGACCAGTGCCGAAACCTCGCCCGGCACCTTCAATGCGCCTAGGGAAAGAGCCAATTGAAAACGGACCCGGGCGGAGGGATCCTTTCGCAAGCCAAGGAGCGCCCTGCTCAATTCGGGGGATTTCCCATTATCAAGAAAAGGCTCGGCCAACCTGATTGCATGCTCCCGCAAGGCGGGCCGTTCGTCGCTCATGGCAAACAATAGATGAGTGGGCTTCAATTTCCCCAAGCCTGCCAATGCATGCAGGGCATGCAATCGTCCAAGATGGTAATCTCCCGTGGACAGGATCCGATTGAGCAAGGGCTCGGAGGTAAGGTTTTTCCTTTCGAAAAGGAGACGGGAACTTGTCTCGCGAATCCATGCGTTCGGGGAGGATAAGTTGTTCACCAGTTGGCCGCGGGTTGCCTTGCCAAGTTGGGGAGCGTTCGGTCGCTTGAAGCCCTCTGGGATGATCCGCCAAATCCGCCCGCGATCATTTCCGCTGTTCAGGTCAACGTGTTTCTTGATTCCTTGGGGGAGGGACCATGGGTGCTCGATCACTTCACGATACATATCCAGAACGTATAGGCAACCATCCGGCCCGTTGGCCAGTTGCACGGGGCGAAACCAGTTGTCGGTGGAGGCTAGGAATTCCGATGAGCGTCCGTCAGCGGGCCTTTTGCCAACGGGAACGATGGCTTTTCCGTAATCGAGAACCTTTCGATGAACGAGATTACTCCCGGCATCTGCAATAAAGGCGTTGCCCCGGAAGGCACCGCCATAGGCATCCCCCCGATAGATGGTAACTCCGGTGGCAGCCGTGAAATATCCGGAGACTCTCCCACCACCTTCGACTGGTCCACGCACCTTGGAGGCGATTCTCCAGCGTGTCCTGACAATACGCCACGGTTCGTCAGGGCTGATGCGAAAGACCTCGGCGGCCGAGCCGTCTGCGGCAATGCCCACCCGGGGACTGGGCATTGCGTAGCGGGCATTTCCTGCGTAGCGGTCGTCGAAGACCAAGAATTGCAAGTGGTTGCTGTTGCTGGAGACAAAACGCCGGCCAGAATCGTCGAACGAGGCCCCATGCTGTCCGCCTCCGCTCTCCGGGCGAAGATCAAGCGTTCGTGGATCGAAGGAGAAGTCACGCCCATTGAGACGGACGGGCTTGAAGTCCTTGTGGTCGGGACGTGTAAGGACGGCTCCATTGGATGAGGTCACTCCGTGAATCCTGTTATCCAAGCCCCAGCGCAAACTGTTAGGGAGGGCCTGCATGTTTAGACGGGAGCGACCTTTTCCAAAGCCGGTGAAAATCACTTTGCGCAGATCAGCCTTTCCGTCCCCGTCGGTGTCCTTGAGGTAGAGAAGGTCGGGGGTGACGACGACGAACACTCCGTCGTCATAGCAGATCACTGCAGTCGGCCAAGCCAGATCCTTGGCGAAAATGGTGGCTTTCTCGTAGTGCCCGTCACTGTCTGCATCTTCCAGCAGGCGTACCCGGCCTGCCTTGTCTTGCCGGTGTTCCGAGTAGCCGATCATCTCGACGACGTAGAGTCGGCCATTCGCATCGAAGGACATGGATACGGGGTCGACCACTTGGGGTTCCTTTGCCGCCAGTTCGATCTGGAATCCTTTCTTTATTCGAAAGGTCTTGCTGGCATCCATTGCTTCGGTTGGCGATGTTCTTGGAAGTTGCTCCGGGGTGGCTTGGGGTTCCGCGGAGTGGATAAAAGCAGTGGAAAGCGCGATACCCAGAGAGAAAAGTACATGTTTTTTCATGGCGTTTTAACTAACACTTTTTCGATAACCTTCAGCAAAAGTTTTTCTGCCCTTGGGTGAATCCAACACCAATCGTCGAGGTTTTTATCCTTTTCCTGCCAATGTTTTTCAGTAGGAACATATCCGGTTCCACCTTCCCCACACCCTGCCACCAAGACGAAAGAGTCTGGCCTCATTTTCTATGCCGCAAGCTGATACCCGACATAGCTTTCGCCGGGGAGCAACAAGAGCTGGGCAGGTCCAAAATCAATCGAAGGCACATCGATGGGTTGTCCATTTTTACCACGTCCAACCTTACCCTCAAGCAGGTCGTTCCCATGGAACTGCCCCATATTGCCCATGCCGGTAATGCCAATGCGCACCTTATCCATAAACTTAATTCAGTATTAAGAGCCACTAATGCCAGTGCGTTGAAAGCATCTCAAGCTTAATTGCCAAGCACACCAAATCCAGCAATAGAAGCCCAAGGGCCATCATTTATTTCTGAGAAGACTCGCAAGCGTACATACAGTCTTTTGAGCTGCACTGCCTTACTATTTCGAATAATATATGGCTCATAGTAACTATGAGCATGCACCTGATCGTAATAACTTAGAAACACATCAAAACCGTGGGTTTCAGGCACGCCAGTAGACCCGCGCCCTCCACACCTCCATTCACCAAATCCTCCGGTAGCATAGCCTGATTCCTTAAGCATGCTCGCAATGGGTTCCTCCTCGCACGAAGGGGTGTGCCCCCCCATTCACTCGCACTGAAGTGTGGCCACTATGCTTTCCAGTCATCAGCACGCACCGGGCCGGAGCAAATAATGAAGAATCTGCGAGCGCGTGAGTAAACCACACTCCTTCAGCAACCAACAGGTCAATGCGCTGAGTTCAAATGGTTTTACTCCCCAGGAACGAGGTTTCGCAGTAAAACAAGGATTAGAACATTTTGAGTGATAACCCTTGCCGAGTTAATACGTAAGCCTAGGATGTAGGCCACCTTAACTCACAATTTCCCCATGATATCACTTCGTATATTTCTTGCCATTTGTCTTGCATCAACCCTTTCAGCTGCCAAGTGGAAGGCTGGAATCGCCAAAGCCGATATCACGCCTAAGAAGCCCATTTGGATGGCCGGTTACGGTGGGCGTACCGCTCCTAGCGACGGTGTGCTTCATCCGCTCTGGGCCAAGGCACTCGTGCTGGAGGACGCCCGTGGCCATCGCGCGTTAATCCTCGCCACGGACACGCTCGGCATAACCGGCAGCCTCTACGCTAGCCTTAAGGCCAAACTCGCCAAGGCGCACAATCTTCAACCGGCCCAGATCATGATCAATGCTTCCCACACACACACCGGCCCGGTATTGCGTGATGGGTTGTACGATATTTATCCGCTCAATGCAGACCACATCAAAAGAATCAAGGAATACTCTACCCGGTTTGAGGAGGAGATACTCCGCGTTACTACCGCCGCCATGAAGAACCTTGAGTCCGTCACCCTCAAGCACGGCATCGGCATCACACGTTTTGGAGTAAACCGCCGAGAAAATAAATCCTACGACGTGCCCAAGCTCATCAGCACCAACTCACTGAAGGGTCCTATCGATCACGATGTGCCTGTACTCGCTGTGTACAAGGGCCTTAAACTCAAGGCGATCGTGTTCGGTTATGCCTGCCACACCACCACCTTGAGTTTCCAGAAATTCTCTGGAGACTATGCCGGCTTTTCACAAATCGCTCTGGAGAAATCACATCCGGGCGCACTGGCTCTCTTCAGTGCCGGCTGTGGCGCTGATATAAACCCCCTGCCACGACGCGAAGTATCTCTAGCTGAACGCTATGGAAACATGCTCGCCGCCGCTGTCGAAGAGGTGTTGCTACAAAAGATGAATACCCTAAAACCCACCCTCATCACTAGCCTGCAAACTGTCGCGCTCGAATACGGTGCACTGCCACCAGTTGATGCACTCGCCGCGGCCGCCAAGAACCCGAATAGCTACCGCGGGCGCTGGGCCGCCCGCATGGTTAAGCTAAAAACCAAGGACAGCCTGCCTGAAACTTATCCCTACCCGCTCCAATGCTGGCGTGTTGGCGAACTGCTTTGGCTCAGCATGGGCGGCGAAGTTGTCGTTGATTACTCGCTCCAATTCAAAAAGAAATATGGACCCAGCACCTGGGTCACTAGCTACGCCAACGATGTAATGGCATACATCCCAAGCTTCCGTGTACTGAAGGAAGGCGGCTATGAAGGCCAAAGCGCCATGGCCGTCTACGGTCTACCCGCTGACCGCTGGAAAGCCAATGTCGAAGAACTTGTTAACGCCGCCGCCAAGAAGCTAGTTGAGGAATCTAAACTAAAAGGCGAATGAGTGTCCGTTCGCAGCCACCTCCAAGCAACTGGAAAAGAATCGGCCTAATCACCGCTTGCATGATCCTGTTGCTCGCCCTTGCCGGCATCCTTGACGTTCCTGCTCATAGGCAATGACCATCTTCTTGCCCCCCTTCGGGGATTGGATAGACGCAGGACTTGAAGACGTTCCCCTTGGTCCACTCGAGCAACCCCGGGTCGCCCCCTTGGCGGACGATGTTTTCGAAGACCTGTCGACACTTGGCCTTTTCCACCACCACGCCTTCGCGAAGCTTGCCGTTTACGGTCATGGCGAAGCGCGAAAAGGTCTGTCCTTCCCCGAGGGGAAAATTGAGTCGTCCCTCGAGCACGCGGTTGAGATCATTGTGAAAGTTCATCGAGATCGTGGTGACCGCGAGTTGGCCACCACCTTCAAGTCGATTCCCAGGTCGTCTATGCGAAGCGGCACGTACTGGGATGCTCCGCACCCCTCGATGGCTTGCAGCATCACCCTAGTCCCCTTGGGAATTCCCTTCAGGCTGCCATGACCGGGCACGAGCTTGGCCAGGCTTAGCTTCGCCTGGATGAAAACGGTAGTTTCTCGTGAAGTATTTGACCCGAGTTCACTTTGGAGGCTATTTTACTGTCCATTGAAAAACCTTCTCTTTATATCCTCACTCCTCCCGATTATTTTTGTCGCCGGGGCCCACGAGCCAAGGGTAGGTGATATTTATTTCCAATCCTTGCCCAGAAATGCGCTGGTCAATGCGATCGAGGGGGCGTCGGAGTCTCCCTACTCGCATTGCGGGATTCTTGTAAGCAAGGGTGGAGAATGGTTCGTGCTTGAAGCGATCGGACCGGTAAAGGAAACCCCCCTGGCGAAATGGATCAACCAAGCCAGGTACAAGAGCTACGAAGTTTTCCGCCTTAAAAAGAAGCATGCAAAGCAAATTCCTGAATTTATCGTTGCGGCGAGGAAGTACCTGGGCCGCCCCTACGACATCCGATACCGGATGGATGATGAGAAAATTTATTGTTCGGAGCTCATATTCAAGGGCTATCGTGATGCAACCGGCGAACAACTGGGCAAACTGGTCAGGTTCGGTGAATTGAAGTGGGCCCGGCACATCCCCATCATTATTGAAATCGAGGGAAGCATTCCCGTGAACCGCATCATGATCACCCCAAGGCACCTGTCCGAGGCAAAGCAACTGGAGAAGGTCTTTTCCTCAAAGAAAAGGTTGAAGAAGGGCTAGAGGTTGTGGTTATTCATGAAGCAGGAAGGCCTTGGCGCCCGGGTTCTCCCTGTCCTCCCTGGAAATTTCCACGCAGTTAATTCTAATTTCGGGATCTCATCTTCCTGAAGAAATCCTTTTCCCAGACCTCACTCTTGGCCCTTTGCCGGGCTTCCTTCTCAGTCTTGATGGTTCCTCCATAATCAAGGATTTGCTTTGTCCGGCGGTTAACATCCCGCTCCACCCGCTCCCGCTCCGAATCAGTCGAGATACAGGATGTCCCAAGGAAAGCCAGAAGGCACGCAAGAAAGATTGGCATGACTTGTTTCATTCTTCCTTTAAGGGTTTGCTTCATCTTTTCTGTATTCGTGGCTCTTCCAGTTTGCTTTAAGATGAATTGATATTCAGGGAATCAAGTATAAGGTCAAATCCCGGTTTCACCGTTGAGAGATCCTCCATGGCAACCTGAGTAACAACAAACAGGACCTCATCCTCTTTTTGTAACCGATGAAACCTACGCTTATGAAGCAGTGGGTTACCCATTACTGAAATGGTGAAGTCCCTCGACAAGGATGCGTGTTCACCTGTTGTTGCCGGGGTCCCATCCTCATTGGCCTTCTCCTTGACTGAGATAAAACCAGGCATTCCACCCTTCATGTCCTCCTGATACTCTTCAGCAAATGAACTGAGGGATTGACTGGGTTCCATATTCCCAAAAATGGAAACAATTGCATTACCGGGAGATTCCACCGTGGCAAAATGGTTGCCCAAATCCTGGACCGTCCAGTTTCCCGGGTACTTGAATTCCAAGCCATTGCTACTGTAACTCTTGGGCATATCAACCTGTGCCTCCTGTTCCGCCTCAGGAAGCATGGCACAAGAAGAGACGATCAGTGGAAGTATCCCAATCAACGAAACCCTGTAGATGATATGGTAAAAAGAATAGTCCTTTGAAACATTCATATGATTAAAGGCAAATTAGACCCAGTAACCTTGATTTGGTTCAATATCAGGTTGAACCTTCATGTGGAACTCCTGAATCCCTTACTTTCCTGGGGTTCATAAAAGAGCCATTTCATCCATAATCTTCATGGCCGCATTGTGACCGGGTATGCCGCTTACCGCACCACCACGTTTGGCTGATGAACCACAGAGAAAAAGATTTGGATGTTCGGTTTCCACCCCCCATTGCCCAACCTCTTCTTCCCCTTCCGCGAAAGGCCAGGTAAGATCGCCATGGAAGATATTTCCCTTGGGCAAGTGGATCTTTTCCTCAAGATCAACAGCGCTCATTGCCTCGATACAGGGCTTGCCGTTGGCATCCTTGGCAAGGCAGTCCTCGATCGGTTCATCGAGGTACTGGTTAATGCCGACCAGGTATCGTTCCAGAGCCACTTGGCGAGCCTTTTCGTTGTCCCCCCTGAACAGTCGATGGGGCATGTCCAAGCCAAAGAGGGTAAGGGTATGAAATCCTCGGGCATTAAATTCATGCGAAAGGATGGAATTGTCGGTCAGGGTATGGCAGTATATCTCACTCGGAGGTGTTGCAGGCATCTCGCCGGCAACGCTCTGAAGATAACTGACCTTCATCTGCTCGTAGCCCTCATTAACATGAAAAGTCCCGGCAAAGGCTTCTTCCGGGGAATAACGACCTGAAAGCAGCCGTGGCAGTCTTTCCAGCAACATATTGATCTTGAAGCCGGCCCCTTCGTCGATTAACCCGAAATCCGTGGCGTTTCCCGTCAAGCGACCTAGTTCGCTTGCCGAAGCGTTGCAAAGAACGAATCGGGCATCGACAAAGCCTTCTTCATCATTGATTTCAAAACCAATGGAGGAAAGCTTTTCGCCCGGATTGACGAAACTGACCTTTGCATTGGTGGCAAAAGTCACCTTGCCCGTCCCCCGGGCAACTCGAACGAGCTCATCCACAAGTTTCCCCATGCCTCCCCTGGGGACTCGCCACTCACCATTTCCTCGCCCAATGACATGATAGAGAAACGAGCGATTCTGTAGGAGTGATGAATCATGCGGGTGGGTGGAGACCCCAATTTTGCCATCCGTAAAGACAAGTCCGCGTGTTAAGTCGTTGGCAATCAGGTTCTCGATAACCTCGCCAAGCGGTTCCTCGACAAGGGATTGCCAGACCCGCCCACCATCAGAACCCAGTCGATTTTTCATTTCAACACGGGAAATCAAAGGCTCATTCAGGGTGGGCCAGATGACGGATGCCAAACGCTCCTGAATATCTTGAAGCTCCAAGTACCCAAGGTAGTCGGAATCATCCCCCGTCAATGAAATGAAAACGTCACGATTATGGCCAGAGCCATCATTGATAAGTAATAGTTCATTAAACGAACCATCTTGGATCCCGGGAGTGTAGGAAGCTGTTCGCCGTGGCAGAAGTTCCAGATTGAGGCCAAGGTCATTGATTATGGCTTGGGGAAGGAGGCTGACGAGATAGGAATATATTGAAAGCCGGGCATCAATCCCATCGAAAATACGGGCGGAACGAGTCGCACCTCCAAGTTCAGCATTTCGCTCGATTACAAGGACCGACAAACCAGCTTTTGCTAAATAACAGGCAGCAACCAAGCCGTTGTGGCCGGCCCCAATGATTGCAACATCGTATTTTGTCGATAGAGAGGACATTAAATTACCCAGCCAATCCAAAGGATCTTCCTGCGACAAACCTATTTATCTTCGGTTCAGTAAAAACTATCTCTTTTTTGCGACATAGCAGATTGACAGCCTGGATTACTTCCAGAAGAAATATATATATGAAAGCAAAACCATCCAGAATGCCAAGGAAAGTGGCCATTTGCCTCGAGATGGAATGGGGCTTTAAACGTCATTTGGAGACCTATGCAGGGGTTCACAAGTATGCGGAAAAGGCTGGATGGGAATGCGTAACAATACCAAGCGTAGTTCGAGTACTGAAACTAAAGCCAGGGGTAGTTCCGTTTGATGGGATTCTCGGACGCATCACCGAACCTTTGGCTCAGGCCGCTCACAAGATCAAGATGCCTGCAGTCAACGTATGGCTCAATTCACCTGCGAAAAACGTCTCGGCTGTTCATGCTGACCACAAAACCACTGGAGAGATGGCCGCCCAGCACTTGGTGAGTCGCGGTTTTCGGCGATTCGGATATATGGGGTTTCTGCGTGAAAAGGATTCCCGCCTACAAATTCAAGGCTTCAGGGAAATCCTGAAACCACTGGGGTTTCGCTTCACGACCTACCGTTTTCGACGCTCGGGTATTCACGGGGAAGGCCTTGGCTGGGAAAGATTCTTCGAGGGGCTCGAAAAATGGGTTGATTCATTGGAACCGCCGGTCGGTGTTTTCGTAAGCAACGATCTGTACTGCAGGCATCTGATCGAAAGCTGTCGGGCACAAAACCTGCAAGTACCACAGGAAGTGGCAATCGTCGGAACCTCCAACGAGCCTGCATTGTGCGCATCCCCCTACCCCACCCTGACCAGCATCGATTTGGACTTCGAGCTGATCGGTTTTCGAGCTGCGGCAAAACTCGATGAAATGATGAATGGCAAGGATTCGTCCAAAACATTGGAATATTCACCCCCAAAGGGGTTGATTCCACGTCAATCCACTGACTCTCAGGCAGCGGAAGATCCCGTAGTGGCAAAAGCCCTGCGCTTCATTGCGGAAAATGGACAAGAAAGGATACAGGTAAATGACGTATCAGTAGCTGTAGCCACTACGAGGCGCACTCTGGAACGCAAGTTCAGGGATTCCCTGGGAAGCACCATTGCCGAGGAGATTGCCCGCCTACGCATTGTGCGAGCCAAGCGACTCATGATCGAGAATGAAGCATCCTTCAAGGGCATGGCTGTGGATCTGGGTTTTCGCAATGCCGATCACTTCTGCAAGGTTTTCTCACGAGTTGAGGGCATGACCCCATCAGAATATCGCAACCAACGTGGCAAGAAGCGTTCAGACAACTGAAACAAAATGAAGAAAGTAAAGTACCAAACTACTTTTCGAACCGTAAAGTCCCTGATTGAAGACGAATCGGATATCGTATCCGTGATGTCGACCATTGCCTGTGAATTGTATCATGCATTTGCCCCTTTTATTTGGGTTGGCTTTTACAGACTGGTGGAAGGCACCTCACTGAAAGTTGGTCCTTATCAGGGAACGCACGGGTGCTTGACTATAAGTATGGAACAAGGTGTTTGCGGTAAATGCGTCAGGGAAGACGCCATTCAGGTAGAGAATGACGTATCGGCAATCCCATATCATATCGCTTGCTCAAGCGAAACCAAATCCGAGATTGTTCTGCCGGTAAGAGATTTAAATAGAAAGATTCGAGCCGTATTGGATGTGGATTCGAATAAAATCAATAGTTTCGATGAAATTGACAGGCAATACTTGGCCGAAATTTGTGAACTGATTTCTCCCTGCTACTAAAACATACAGAGATGATGAGGAAAACATCCTTTGACTGCAATACAAAGCCTCTGTAGCATCTTGTTAATTCCTTAAATCAATGATTGATAATCCCCAAAACATGCCATCCAAGTAACTCTCCAAGCTTGTCGGCTGGGTTGCCCCTGAAATGAACATCCTTGCCCGACCAGAATTCCTTGTAGATACCGGCTCCATTGTCCTTGACGAACTGCCACTGGTCACAAATGGAGATTTCAGGGTGTTTCTTTATGACCTCGAGAGCCCAGGGGTTGAGGAATTTCCTCATCACACCTGCAGTCCGACCAGGAGCACGACCGTCCTTTCTCAAGTCTCCAGCAGGCGGATAACCATTGGGGACGGGACAAGTGGTCACCCAGATCAGCTTGGCCTTGGTCTTCTTGAGCTCGGTGATGATCTTTTCAAGGTTTCCCTGATAGGTGGTCTTGTTGTTTTTACTGTCCCAATGTCCATGATTGAAACTGATGACGTCCCAGTGCCGACCTGGTTGATCGTAGGCACCCAACCAATCGACGACATTATTTACGCCACTGTCCGAAGGTCCGCAATTGGTGGGTGGATGGTGCAGGTTAAACTTCCCGCCCAGGAATTTCCTCAAGCCCCTGTCGTAGTTCCCTGAAACCGAGTCGCCAATGAAGAGATAGCGAGGGAGACTGGAATCATCCAGGGCAGCTTGATCACCGATTGGCGTTAGATGAATCTCACTTGCATGAATCACTTCGCCCTTTCTTTGACCAACAATGCGTGCCCTGTTGATGAAAGGCTTACAATCCTCCGTCCCAAGGACATTGAAAAGCAAGGCATTGGTTTGCCCACCTTTCTTTAGGGAACATTCAAATTGCTTGTGATTTATGGAAAGCGTTCTGGGATTGGTGGTTGGATCCCAAAGCCCAATAAATCTAGGATCATCCGTTGAAGCCATTTGCTGAGGCAAGCTTTCCCCAAAAAAGAGGCGCAAGTCATATTCTCCGATCCAGTTTTCCTCGCGGGCTTCCTTTAGTTTAGATTCCAGTTGGCTTTTGTGCCGGACCTCAACGACTCCCGTAACCGGACCCTTTGGCAAGGCAAAACGAATGATCTCCTTGGATGAATGTACCTGATAGTCGAGTATGTTACCCTGACCTCCGTTAAATAAGCGGGTATTAACCACCAGGGCCACCTTGGTATCCTTGGTCCAATCAATAGCAAACTGTCCATCCGGATTACGGACATACATACCTTGATTGTCACGGGGGATGACAAGTCCCTCAATGATTATAGGCTCACTTAAAATACATTGATAGCTTAGGAGATACAACAAGACAATGGTGATGATATTTTTCCTTATCATAGCGGACTGATTCTCATGAAATGATTCATTGTTTGGATTCATGATAAAAAGTCTGTCACAAAAGATGAATCATTGTTGATTTAAGGTTTGTACACAGCTCAAAACTGTGAAGGACTCAATCTTCCTAACCAATCCACTTAACAACCTTCCATGAAAGTTCATTCTCCCACTCGCCTTTCAGGCTTCATCACCTTGATCGCCTGCCTTGTATTTGCACTGACGGCATCTGCGGATGTCAAGTTGCCAAACGTTATCGGCAGCGACATGGTCCTGCAACGCGACTTGCCCATTCCGATTTGGGGATGGGCGGAAGCAGGCGAAGAAGTATCGGTTTCTTTCGCCGGTCAGACCAAGAAAACCAAGGCAGGATCCGACGGCAACTGGATGGTCAAACTGGGTGCCCTCAAGGCCAGTGCCAACCCGTCCAGTCTCACGGTCAAAGGGAATAACGAGATCAAGCTCGAAAACATCCTGGTTGGTGAGGTGTGGATTTGCTCGGGGCAATCAAACATGGAGTGGAATATTCGCGGTAGCATGAACGGGAATGAAGAGGTGGCAGCCTCGGATCAACCTCTTGTTCGTTTGTTCAACGTCCCCGGACATAAGGTAAGCCCTCTACCCAAGGAACGTCTGGCCATACCAAGCAAGTGGACGGCATGCAACCCGCAAACCTCCAGCGGGTTCAGTGCAGTTGGGTATTATTTCGGTCGCCGACTGCAAAAGGAACTCAATGTCCCGATTGGATTGATCGGGTCCAACTGGGGAGGTACCAAGATCGAACCCTGGACCACTTTGGCAGGGTTTCAGTCGGTTCCCGAGTTGGCAAAGATTGCTGAGCAGGTAAAAAACTACAAGGCTGACACCAGGGTGGGAGGGGGTTCTCCCTCTGCCATCTACAATCAAATGGTGCATCCGCTAGCCCCTTTTGCCATGCGTGGCGGAATTTGGTATCAAGGTGAATCGAATGGAGGTGAGCACATGTCCTACTATCATAAGAAGCACGCGTTGGTGAACGGTTGGCGAAAAGTTTTCCAAAACAAGGATCTAGCCTTTTACTGGGTACAGTTAGCCAATTTCCGTAAACCCAATGTAAGGGTAGTGGAAGATCCCAAGAAGGAATTTTCAAACGCTGCAGGCGGCGACGGTTGGGCAAAGATTCGCGAGGCACAAACCAAGGCCCTTGACATTCCTCATACCGGAATGGCTGTGGCGATAGACCTTGCCGATGCCCACAATCCAAATGACATTCATCCCCGCAACAAGCAAGACGTCGGCGGACGTCTCGCTCAATGGGCACTGCACCAAACCTATGGAAAAAAGGACCTTGTACCAACAGGGCCCCTATATAAAAACCACAAGATCAAGGGCAGTAAAGTTCATCTTTCCTTCGATCACGTGGGCAAGGGACTGATGGTTGGAAAAAAGACCAAACTGGAACCCACCGCTGAGGTGAAAGGTGGCAAACTGGAACATTTCGCCATCGCAGGTGAAGACAAAAATTGGGTCTGGGCGGATGCCGTAATAGAGGGGGACACCGTAATTGTGAGCTCCAAGGAAGTTAAGAAACCGGTGGCAGTTCGCTACGGGTTTACCATGAATCCGGCCAATGCCAATCTCTACAACAAGGACGGCATACCCGCCCTACCCTTCCGAACGGACGATTGGTAGTCCCATAGACAGGGATTTGCCTCTCTGAGAATGGCCATGCTTTCCATGAGTCAGCCCAGTTTGCTTGGAATCCTGTTGATGGGAACACTCCCTTTGACAGGAAAGTTTACAACCAACGAATTGCCTCGATTGCCCAAGGAGGTTGACCCGAGAAGCCAAAACTTTCAGGAGCAGAAAAAACTGCCAAACCTGAAGCAACCCTATGTCAGCATATCACCGGAGGACTTGGATGACGGACTGCAAGTAGGCACCCTTGACCGCCCCGGCACCAAGGAAGCCGTTAAGGCCTTGCTGGCAAAAGATCAGGAAGGCAGGTATGCCAATCTGGACAGCCTCCTTCTCTGGAAGGACGGGGAACTGATCTTCGAAATGTATAATCGTCGGGGTCGCGTGGACGGTCCCCACTATGCCATGTCCGTGACCAAGACCATGACTTCCGTGACCTTGGCCCGGGCTATCCAGTTGGGTCTCCTGGGCATGAAGGATCTCGACAAGCCAGTGATCGACTTCCTTCCTGAAATTGACCGCGCCAGGATAAAACCGGGGGTGGAGACGATCACCTTGCGTAACGCCCTTTTCATGAAATCAGGGCTTCGCTTTCCGAGCAAAACCTACGCCTACTCCCTTGGCAACAAATATCATCGGCAAAAGCACTTCCAAAAGTTGTTCGAGAACACGGCTCCGATCAATCCTGGCAACAAATCTTACAAATATACAGGAACGGACCCCTCGCTGATCATGATGATCATCGACCTTCGTACCAAGGGCAGTGCCCAGGAATTCTTTGCAAGGGAAGTGGCGGAAAAGTTTGGGGCCGTATACTGCTGGGACAATCAAGGCTGTGGCATCCCCAAATGCGGCGCCGGCAGCAGTTTCACCTCGCGATCTCTCCTTAAGATTGGATCCGCCATTGCCCAAGGTGGCAAATACAACGGGGAACAACTGCTCTCCCCTGAATATGTTAACCTGGTCATGGATACTAACAAGGGTGAAGGCTATTTTTACTATTTCCACAACCGGAAGAAAAGGTCGCAAAATAACAAGGTGAATTTCATAAGTGGTGTTGGGGCGGGTGGTCAATATATGTCCATTTTTCCCGATCTCAATCTGGTGATGGTGGCAACCTCACATAACAAGGGGAAAATTGGAGCTCCATTGGAAGCCGTGCTCGACCACCTTCTTCCACTCTTTAAAAAATAACCCGTCAACTAGATACAAGGCCCCTTTGAAAAAATTATTCTACACACTGCTAATCTTTCCCTCTTTGGTAACTGCGGCCAAAAAACCTAATATTCTATTCATCATAGCGGACGACCAGGCGCCTCTCTCAATCGGAGGGGTGAACAATTCGGCAATCATAACACCGAATCTCGACCGCTTGGCCAAACAAAGCGTCCTCTTCAACAATTGCTTCAATCAGGGTTCCTGGTCAGGCGCTGTATGCGTGGCCAGTCGCACCATGCTGATCACCGGCCAAAGCGTGTTCCGGGCTCCCATGAACAAGCCCTACCTTGACAAATGGGCCAATTCCAAGGGCGCCATCGCAGTGGAGGGCTCAACCGAGGTGAAGCTGTGGCCGGAGGTCTTTCGGGAAGCCGGCTACGACACCTTTCTCACTGGTAAGTGGCACAATAATTATTACTCCGCCCTAAAGGGATTCAGTAAGGCCAAGGGCATCGCGAAGGGCATGTACGAGACCTTTGACCCCGGCGGATCCAAAAAACCGGGATACAACAGGCCTACGCCAACAAACAACAACTGGAAACCATGGGACCCAAAGTTCACAGGTCACTGGACGCCTTTCGTACGAGATATCGCATCAAGGAATGGGTCCAACGAAGTCAGCGAAGAATACACCGTAAAAAAACATACATCAGAGCTCTTTGCCGACAATGCGATCGAGTTCCTCGGTAAGGCAAAGAACACGGGCAAGCCCTTCTTCATGTACGTGGCCTTCAATGCGCCCCATGATCCGCGACAGGCACCCAAGGAATTTGTGGACATGTATCCACCGTCCAAGATCATGATACCGAAAAACTACCTCCCGAAGCATCCGTTCGACAACGGAGCAATCAAGATACGTGACGAGGTCCTGGCCCCATTTCCACGAACCAAGGAGGTGGTGCAGGTTCATCGCTCGGAATACTATGCAATCATAACGCACATGGACCGCGAGATCGGGCGCATTCTCAAGGCCCTCAGGAAAAGCGGGAGGGCTGACAATACCTATGTGG
>Ga0209660_1000539_pt1 | contig 22353 bp, 12 predicted proteins | sample SaaInlV_100m_DNA_2_FD_184659 | JGI IMG/M metagenome (GOLD analysis project Ga0209660, IMG submission 184659) | Marine microbial communities from expanding oxygen minimum zones in the Saanich Inlet - SI072_LV_100m_DNA (SPAdes) (version 2) | ecosystem: Environmental > Aquatic > Marine > Intertidal... | reverse complement strand
GATTCATGCCACCGTTTTCATGGGATAACCTTTTGCTGGCAAAGATGCTATTCTGGGTTGGAATTGCACAGTGTGGATGGACTTTCATTTTCTATCCCTTGATAATTCAATTTCTTGCTCGCATTAAATCCTCCGATCAAGGGAATCCTCCAATTTTGCAGGCAGACTTACCTGCAATTACCATTATAATTGCAGCAAACAACGAGGAGTCTCGAATCTGCAATCGCATTAAGAATCTCCTTCAATGTGATTACCCGTCATCTCTTTTGGAAATCCTTGTTGTTTCTGATGGTTCTACTGATAACACCGTTGGCCAGCTTGATTCACTAGAACTCGTTAATTTAAAAGTAATTGCTTTTCCTGAAAAGAGTGGAAAGCCTGCCTGTCTCAATGCCGCAGTCAAAGAGGCTTCCGGTGATTGGCTGATCTTTGCCGATTCGAGACAAAACTTTGCTCCCGATGCTCTTCAAGTGCTTTCTCGACACTTCTCTAACTCTTCTGTTGCTGCTATTAGTGGACAGTTATTCCCCAACACTTCAGAAGGTGGAACTGCCCGGGGGATCGACTTTTATTGGAAGATGGAGAAATCTTTGCGGTATGCAGAGTCCCAAGTCGATTCCTGCATCGGTTGTACTGGTGCAATCTATGCACTTCGAAAGGAATTCTTCCAACCTATCCCGGAGGATACCCTGCTGGATGATGTTATCATTCCTTTACAAGCCACCCATAATGGTAAACGTATCCTTTTTGAACCGGACGCGAAAGCTTTTGATCCCCAACGCCTTGATCCTGCCGTGGAGAAATTGCGCAAAGCCCGCACTCTCGCCGGCAATTTCCAGATGCTTTTTCGTTATCCCGGGTGGTTATTTCCCCGGGAAAATCGATTGTGGTGGAAGCTCTTTTCTCATAAATACAGCCGATTATTGACACCGGTTTCCCTTATGTTTGCACTCATCGGTTCATGGTTGAGTCGAGATGCTACTCCGTACCAATTTTTTCTTGGGATTCAGATGTTTTTCTATGGATTGGCTATCATTGGGATACTTTGCCGTGGTATCCGCTTCCCATTATTTGCTATTCCGGCAGGGTTCCTCTTTCTGTCTGTCATGATTATTCGTGGGTTTCTTTATTACCTTTCTGGTGAGTACAAGGCAGGTTGGGAAAAGTCACCTCCCACCGATTGAGCTGGATTTTGTTCTTGTGACAGCAGGAACTACTTAGCTAATCTCAACAATCTTTGATGATCAAGGCAATGGACCTCTGGTTGCCGGGCTATATGGCACGAAAAAGGATTCCTCCCAGTGTTGAGGGGCAGACCCATATCATGTTGGCCATCTGTGATCATTTTGAACCCTACCATCAGGCAGATGGCAGTCAGAAGGAGGCTTTGCGAAGACTGGATTGCTGGCAGACCGAATTCCCCAAAATACAAGAGGGATTGCTGGATACCGATGGGCGCCTGCCCCGCCATACATTTTTTTTCCCTGTTGAACAGTATGACCGTGAAGTAGTTTCCCGGCTTGCCGAACTTTGCCAAGCTGGTGCTGGAGAGGTTGAGATTCATCTGCACCATGAAGGAGACACCCCGGATTCATTAAAGAACCAGTTGGAAAAAGGGCGGGATCAGCTCGCCTCTCATGGTCTGCTCGGTATATCTTCAGTCGGCAATCCTGTCTATGGCTTTATCCATGGGAATTGGGCTCTTTGCAATTCCCATCCAGAGGGTCGTGCCTGCGGGGTAGACAACGAACTATCCGTGCTTAAGGATACGGGATGCTATGCAGACTTTACTATGCCATCTGCTCCGGACCCTTGTCAGTCTCGCAAGGTCAATTCCATTTATTATTCTCGGGATATTGGTACCCCTCGTGCCCATGACCTGGGAGAAGATGTTCGGGTTGGTGGGCGCACGCCTGAAGATTCCCTGCTTTTGGTGCAAGGTCCCCTTGGTTTTAATTGGTATCGCCGTAAAGCCGGGATTCTTCCTCGACTTGAGAATGCGGATTTAACCGGAGCCAACCCCCCTACATTTGATCGTTTTCGCTTGTGGAAGAAAGCGAGAATTCACGTTTCTGGCCGGCCCGATTGGATTTTTATAAAATTACATACCCATGGATGTAAACCATCGAACATGAATATGTTACTCAGCGAAACAATGAGGCATTTCTACCAGTCTCTTGCCACATCATGCTCTGGGAACTCTGTCCCTTCCATTCATTTTGTTACAGCTCGGGAGATGGCAAATATCATTCATGCTGCTGAGGCTGGAGAAAAAGGGGTACCTGGTCAGTTTCGTGATTATCGTTATCGTGCCCCAGTTATATCGTGAAAATTCTTTTTCACTCCAATCTTTTTCCGGACCGTGAGCAGACTTACCGGGGCCAGGATAATGCAAATCTTTTGCACCGCCTTTCTGAATTTGCTGAGATACGCGTTATCGCTCCTCGACCAGCTTTACCTTTTGCCTTCCCGCAAGTGTTTGCTCCTCGTGATATTGATATTCCATTCGATCCGACATTTCCCACATACCGCTACATTCCCAAGTGGGGTAGCGCATTCAACCATCGCCTTCTTCGATCTGCCGTCCGAAAGGACTTTATCCAGATTGTGGAATCATTTAAACCAGATGTCCTTCTTGCCTCCTGGTCCTATCCGGATACTTGTGGTGTGGTCCCATTAGCAAAGGAATATGGGCTTCCTGTTGTGGCTATCACGCAGGGCTCGGACGTGCATATTCATCTGCGAATGCTTTTTCGGAGGCGGTTAATTCCGCAAGCGCTTTCCGTCTGCGAAGCAGTTATTACGCGTAGTAATCAACTTGGCCACCTTCTCGCTAATGCCGGCGTTCCCAAGAATAAGCTACACACGGTCTATAATGGGGTTGACCCTAGTATTTTTCATCTAGGTTCCCCGTCCGATGCGAAAGATGCCTTGGGGTTAGTCGATGATATCTTTTATCTTCTCTATGTGGGGAATTTCTATCCAGTAAAAAACCCGTTCCTTCTCTTGCGTGCATTGGCTGCCGTGCGCCAGCAATTTCCGGATCGTGATGTCCAACTTTTAATGATCGGGGAGGGGGCATTGCAGGGGCGCGTTGAATCCACCATCCAGGAACTAAATCTCGCAGGCATTGTTCAACTTTTGGGGCGTAAGAATTCCAGTGAGGTTGCTGAGTACATGAGGGCTGCAGATTTGCTCTGTATCCCAAGTGATAATGAAGGGTTGCCTAATGTTCTGTTGGAAGCTTTCGCCTGTGGCTTGCCTGTGGTTTCAACTGATGTGGGAGGTATCCATGAAGTTCTCCGGGAGGAGTATCTTGGCTGTCTGGTGGAGTCTAGGGACATTTTGGGATTGTCTACTGCAATCGGCAAGCGAATATCTATTGATCCAGACTGGGAAGACATTGCAAATTTTGCATCTCAGTTTTCATGGGAGCAGACCGTTCAAAAATACCAATCCATTCTTGATGTGGCTCTTCAAAACTAATTCTTCAGGATAGCGCCATACTCTTAGGGACGGAGCCATGATTTAATTATGAAGCACTGAAATCTAATTTATATCTTGAGAAAAATATTGTTTCCGACTAGCTTAGTTGGACCCTATATTTCTATAAATACTCTATTTCCTTCCTGTGCCTCTGATGTGCACAATTAAACAAAACTTCCTTAAATTCGTCCTCTCTTGGTTACTTTGCTTTCAAGTGAGTCGTGTATCTGCTACGGATTTGTGGCAGGATGCTGACTCCCTCAAGGATACAGTTGGGCAGGGGTTTGAGTGGGACGAATGGACGCTTGGCCAATTGGATGGATGGAAGTACCTTGAACGTTTTGGGGCCTTCTATCCTTGGTCAGATTGGATTTATCATTTGGATCATGGGTGGCTTTATCCTGTCGGAGAAGATCTTGGTAGTCTTTGGTTATATAGTCTGAAGCTCAATAATAACTGGATTTGGACTAGTCGCAATCACTTTGACTTTTTCTTCATCTATAAGTCTGGCGGATTTTATTTCTACGACAGTACCTCAAAGGGGGAGCTCTATCATGACTTCCAGTCTGGTGAATGGATGTTATGGTATCAATTACCGGAAATCTTCCCCCAAGACCATTCTTGGCAATTCAATACTCCGCCTACGGGAATGGCGCTTGTCCCACAGGGGCAGTTCCAGATGGGTAGCGTGACCATGGGGGAGTCTTATTCAGACCAGGATAACGATGAAGAATACGATGTCGGCGAACCTTTCGATGACTCAAATGGTAATGGCGTATACGATAATCGACGGGGATACGAAGACGAGTTTCCTCGTCACAGTGTTGAGCTATCTTCTTTTTACATAAGTCAGTTTGAGGTAACCAATCAACTGTGGAATCAGGTAGTGGATTGGGCAACATCTCGACCTGATAAGCCCGAGGAACAACGCCAGAACTACCGATATGAGTTCGACAGCCTAGCCTATATCGATTACATTCAGTTTGCGAACGCTTATGGTAAGCTGGAAACCGCATACAACAACTATCAGTCGGACCCATCGGAACGAAATAAGTCAGCCTACGACAGCAAGAGGGTACAGTTGGATAATGTTCTCTCGGCTCAAACTCAAAAGGTCCAGGAGATACTGGATTACCGAGTGGCACACCCCTCCTATCCGGTTAACTACGTAAGCTGGAGCGATGCTGTCAAATGGTGCAATGCCTATTCTGAAATGACAGGGCGAACTCCCGTATATCATGTCGATCGTGGATTGGCTGGTGTTTATCGAAGTTCTGAGAAGAACTCAATTGCCAAGTTGGAAAACGGTTACGTTAAATGGTATGCAGATGGCTATCGCCTTCCAACAGAGGCCGAATGGGAAAAGGCCGCTAGGGGTGGGGTGGACGGCAAGGAATACCCTACGGGTGACAGCATTAGTCGGTATCTTGAAAATGTGGATACTCCTTTCAATGAAGGTGGTGGTCCAAAGAATGTCGGGAGCCACCCACCGAATCCATTTGGCATCTATGATATTGGTGGCAATCTACAGGAATGGTGTTGGGACTGGAAGGCTGATTATGAAGAGGTTCGAGGTTCCTTTACCTTGGAAGTTCCCACTCGAAAAACAAAGGCTACTTTAGCTGTTGAGAATTTAGGAACTATTGAAACAATTAGTGAAATCGTGGATCAATTATCTGATGCTGTAGATACATCCGCCCTCGCTGGAACTATTCTTGTCAGTCAGGATGATTCCCGACTGAAATTTACCCTGAAAGATGCTGATTCCTCAGATTATCTTTATGTCCATGGATTGGATCGAAATGCCATCAATATTCTTGGCCTCCGTGAAAAAGATTCTTCTTTACCACTCTTCATTGAGGCTATCCAGACACCCAATGGCGTTTGGCGTACACCGGCTCGTTTCGATCTGGCCCTGAGTACGCTCAAAGACGGAACCCTACAGAATTATTCCGTGACAGCGGAATCACCTGAGTCAGGTAAGGTCATGACTCTTTTCACTATCACTGTGCAACTTAATAATGGTTTAAAGGAGGCAGGTCTGGAAGGAGTTGTAACGGCAGCTATTCAAGGAGACAGGATTATATTAAGGCTGGAGAGAGGGCAACCCCCTGCCGTATTCCAGCTTTTCATTGACGAAGGGAATCCCATGTCCTCAGTTCTTGGCTTTCAGGATGGGCAGCAGACACTCGATGGAGGAAATTCCTCAACATTTTCGGCCTGGAACAATATACAACCTTCAATGGTAAAACGGGACATTCATGGTCCAGTGGAAGGAGACCGCCGGGTCTTTCGGGGTGCTTATTGGGAGTTCAATGCATTTCATTCCCGAACCTCATCAAGGTCCTCACATCACAGTTTCCTTCCAAGTAAGAACATTACCTTTCGTCCTGTGATTGGATTACCTTGGGATGGTCGGTAAATAGTTTCGTCAACTTTTCAATTGCCCCTGCTGTCGGACTTTCCCATTATCATTTATATTCATGAAGGCTTCTCTCACGCTTACCGCAATCATTGCAGTATGCATCCCTATTTGTTCATTAGGTGCAGATATCTTTTCATTTGGCGGGCAAAGTTGGGATCAGACTCATACCCCTGATCGCATCTCTTTTGTCGGGGAAGGCCAGACTCGTGGTGGTGCAGTTTTTAGCGAAGGACTTCCCCAAGAGGTTACGCGGTCTGTCGATTTTCCTAAGATCGATAAAGGTTTTGATCCACGATTATCCATAGGTTATCTGGATGGCACGGGTTCTGGTGCTCGGGCCTTGAACCTCCCTCTTTTCAATGAGGGAAGCATGATGCGCCATGGAATCTCTCTTTCTTGGTCCGAAAATCGTATGGGTCCCAATTTGCAAGGACCTGATTTTCTTGTTTTTGAAAGCGGGGAGGGTGTTGGTGGGGGTAAGGATTCCCGTGGTCCGGAATTATTTATGGTGCGGGTGCGTAACGCAGCCACTCAGAAATGGACCCATTGGATTCACAAGGGGACTAATGTTTTTCAAGCCTATAGCAAGCGAACTGCAGCTGGTGCCTATATTACAGCATATGATTTGGATGAATTTGGATTATCATTTGGAGATTCTGTGGATCGTCTGGAAATCGCCAATATGGTGCGTTCAGACATGATCGGAGGAAGCAAGGTGCCCTTTATGGGGCCAGTGATCTTCAATAATCGTGATCGTCTAGGGGTTCGTCCACGTCCACGTGTTCCGTTTGTTGGCAGCTACGAACAAAACCTGCTTTACAGCCCGGATTTACTCTATGTAGCTTTTTTGCAGAAACCCCTGAAGAATCCATTTTCTCAATCAGGTAAAGTTGAAGAAAAGATCACTTCTATTCCGAAGAAAACGTTGTCTTCCAGAGAGGCTTTAGCTGATGAAGTCCTGCTTCTTCTTGCTGTTGAGGGGCAGGTCTCAATTTTTGAGAACGAAACTGATAAATTTCTGCCAACCGAAGATATTTTTCTCAATATGTCCATCGCCCCAGGTTATTCAATCCTGACCGGGGATGATTCCGCCGTTACTCTCTTGCTGCCTGATGGAGGTATCCTGATCCTACAGCCTGGTTCATTGGTGTCGTTGGACCGTGTCGCAACGATTGATAAAACGGTTGCAGAAAATGGGCCTGCTTCAACCAAGTTTATGATACACTTGATCCGGGGTGCATTTCTTTTGAGTAACCAGACAGAACAGGGTGAAGCATCCTTTGAGTTGGATGCCGGGCGTGCTGGAATCAAGGGTGTTGGGGGAGTGATATATTTTCAATTAGGCGAGCCATTACGCGGAAATCGAAATGAAGAGGCCGGCAAGGTTCGAAAACGTTATTTCGAGCTTAAAACCGGAATGCTTGGTGTCCCCGCAGAAGGCAAATCTCTTACATTTGTTGCACCTGTTCCAAGAAACCCCACCTTTGCCCCACCGAACATAAATCCATCCAATCTCCCCTCTGATTTCTCCCCTTATAATCTGTCTTTTCAGGGCTTGGCTTGGCTTAAGAACCCAATCATTCCTGATGGGACCAATCTAAATATTGGCGATGGAGACTTTGCTTATTTCGACCCAGACAAGTTTTTTCGGATTCTCATTCCTGGGGGAAATACCGATGGAGGAGGGCAATGGGGGGGGGCATCCGGGAACAGCCTTGGTGACATGATTGGAGATGATGGAAGGCTTGCTTTAAATCCTGATGCGATTGATGCCATTGCCCGTGACCCCTACATTCAGAAGCTGTTTAATCTGGCTGGGCAGGGTAATGTTCGGCTCATGTTGGATGGTTCAGGAAATCCAGTCTTTATTCTGGAGGATGGTACCGAGATAAAAGGCGTGAACGCCCCTGATACTGTGAAGCAACTTCTTGCGGATAACCCAGCTTTCGGAGACCTCCTCGATCTCTCTGCAGAAGGGGTGCAGGTATTAATGCAAGATGATGGGTCTTTGGTTTTTCAACTTGAAGATGGGGGGAAGAATATCCCCGGTATCAATGGCGATATACAGCTCACTCTGGATGAAGACGGGAACATGGTTTTCCTTCCTGATGATGGCGTAAGTCTTCCTGATATTTTACCACCGGGAATTATTGGGGATACTTCAAGCGACCAAGTGGTTGTAAAACGTCCTGAAGGGATACAAGGCATGTTGCGCCGGGCTCATGCACAGCGTATGTCTCAGATCAATGCCACAAAGGCAAAGAAGACGGTTGTGACTAGCAATCAGCAGCGCGCATCTGCTGCCGCCAAGTCGGCTCAGTTACGTGCGCAGCAACGCGCGCGCCGTAAATAAGATTAATTAGTTGCTCCATGTGGGTGGAACTATAGAAATTCCTATTGGCCAATGCCTAAAGCCTAATTTTCACAGAGCCTCGTCTATCTTTCCGTTTTTATTCTCGAACTGAGGTTTGCCTTTTTTCCAGTAGATCCATATCCGCAATCGCTGGGTTTTTGAGATGCACCTTGTCGTTCATGAAAAGCTCCTGCCCATAATATTTGAGCGTATTAAAATATCCTGAGAATTCTTGGTCTAGCCCCAGTTTGATAATCTCTTTATTGAAGCCAGACAATTGCTCCCGTGGGAATTCCTTCGATAGGAATGTGCATCGAATTTTAAAACTTTTAACATTTTTTTCCTGACAGAGCTGTTGCATTTTATGGATGTATTCCGCCGAAAGTTCCGAAATATGAAAGTAATGTGGTCTGTGATCTTCATTGAGGTTGGGCGACCAATTGCTTTTTCGGATAAATGGAATTTTGACCAAGTATCGGAAGGGGATTTGCCTTATCTGTTTCTCGGCGTGTGAAGTGAGAAGGTCTTTGTTTTCTTCTCGGTAGAAGGGCTTGATGAAATAGTTGTAGACGAACCGTTGGTCGAGATTGTTTCGGAAGGATGAGGGTCTTGCCACAAGTAAGATATCAATGGCTTGGGGATCCTGGTGGTTTTGGAGAAATTTATAGAGAAGGATGTACTGACCTGCCATAGATATTGCTTGGTTGCAGCATAGCGAGTAGATCTCGGAATTATATTCTGTATTTGGGTAAATCTGGTTGCCCGTACTGTCCCCAAGAATCACTGTCTTGACTTCAGGTGGCACATTGACTGCTTTTTTCAGCGAAATGTAGGTTTCATTGCCGATTCGCTCAATCTCTTTATGAGGATAGAGGAAGGCGTAGAAATAAACAGCTGAACTGATGCTCAAGAAGATGGAAAATAGTCCAAATTGCTGTAGAAAACGTTTCATATTTCCCTTTAAAATTGGAAGTAAATGAAGGTGCTGCTGGCAACCGGGGTTAGAGTCACTTTTATCAGGATAGCCGAGTAGATGCAAAATCGGAGTAACCGGGGGCGGATGATGGCACGGATGTTCCGGAGAGCGTACTCGTGTTCGCGCTGGGTCCACTCGATGAGCGAGAAGAGACCCAGTGTCAGGATCAGGTCCCGGGGACGTATTTCCGGCAAGGTGAAGACGCTTTTAAATACTTCCTTTATGTGCGGAACTAGTTCTCCATTTAGTATTTTGTCAAAAATTACCCGCATATCGCTGGTCACTTTCTCAGGATGATTAAACCACCTGTGAACAACCTCAAATGGGTCTCCCTCCCTGATGGATGCAATTCCCGCTAGATATTGAAAGGCATCTGTGAGGGTCTCAGACCTGAAGAAAACCCAACCGATGCAGGTCAGGAAAAAAGTTCCGGCAACTTGGAAAAAGACTTTGCCGCTGGGGATCAGGCTACCTTGGTTGATGGTCCCCTGATTGATCTTGTTTTTCCGGGTCAGGAGCAGGGGTAGGAACAGCATGGCGTTGAAGGCGCCCCATGCGATGAAGGTCCAGTTTGCCCCGTGCCAAAGACCGCTAACGATGAAGACAATAAAGGTGTTTCTTACATTCAAGAGGGTACCGCAACGGCTTCCTCCCAGAGGAATATAGAGGTACTCCTTGAACCATGATGTTAGTGAGATGTGCCAGCGTCGCCAGAATTCTGCGATGTCCCGGGAGAAGTAGGGATAGGCAAAGTTTTTCGATAGTTTAAACCCAAAAAGCCTGGCCGTACCAATTGCCATGTCTGTGTACCCGGAGAAATCTCCATAAATCTGGAAGGCGAACAAGATGGCTCCCAATAGCAGGGTACTTCCCTTGTAGTCATGGTGGTTGGTGAAGATTTCGGCCACGTGTGGCGCGCAGGCGTCAGCGATCAGGAGCTTTTTTACGAGACCCCACAGGATTTGCTTTAATCCGTCGATTGCTTGATCGTAGTCAAAAGATCTTTGCTTTTGAAACTGGGGCAACAGGTGTTTGGCCCTTTCAATGGGACCTGCAACGAGTTGGGGGAAGAAACTGACGTAGGCCAGGAAATCGATTAACTTGTGTGTGGAACAGATTTTCCCTCGGTAGACATCAATCGTATAGCTGAGTGTCTGAAAGGTATAGAAACTGATGCCAAGGGGGAGGATAATATTCAGGTGTGCGCTTTCGGTGATGGGGTTCCCAAAAATAGAGAATGCGGCATACAGGCTGTCCAGAAAGAAATTGTAGTACTTGAAAAAGGCGAGTATACCGAGGTTGCATGTCAGGCTGGCATACAGTAGCAGTTTGCGGTGACGCGGATTTTTGGTCTTTAAAAAAGCAATTCCGATGAAAAAGTCGGTCAGGGAACTGATGGCGACCAGGGACAGGAATCGCCAGTCCCACCATCCGTAGAAAAAGTAACTGGCAGCCAGAAGAAAGAGATTCTGGGTCTGGACCTTCCTTCCGGGGATGGACCAGTATATCGCAAAGACTACGATTAGAAATATCGGAAAATCTATGCTGTTGAACTGCATAAGGGCTCCGTTTCCCGTTATTGTGCCTAGAATGAGAGTTTCTTGAAAATGCGCTCAGGGATGTGTCGGACGATGAACATTATTGCCCACCATCTTCCAGGCGTGTAAAGAATATCCTGTTTTTTTCGGATGGCCTTGTACACATCAGTTGCAACTCTCTCTGGTGTGGAGGTAAGAACCCCTTTTTTTAAATGTTCTGTCATGGGTGTTGCGATGACTCCAGGCTTTATGTTTAGCACATGGACTCCATGCTCAATCATGCGACCGCGGAGACCATCGGCAAATGAGCTCAACCCTGCCTTGGCGGCACCATAGACATACAGCATTTTGCGACCACGATCTCCTGCAACTGAACTGATTACCGCAATGGATCCTGTTTTTTGCTGTTCAAAGATGTCTGACATATGGGTCAGCAGGGAGACCGCACTGTTGAAGTTGACGTTTAATGAATTCAGCACTGCATCTGCATCATTTTTGATCTCGTCTTGCTCGGGGAGCACTCCATGGGCAATGAGGGCGAGGTCAAAATTGCCAAGTTTCTTTTTCGCAGTCTCAATGACCTCCTGATGCCTTGAATTGTCGGCAAGGTCCATTTGATATGTATGAACCATGCATCTGAAGCGTTCCTGAAGGTCAGTAGCAACGGCATCCAGTTTTTGTATATCCCTTCCGATAAGGAAGAATTGCGTTTCGGAAGAAGCGAATTTTCGTGCAATTGCCTGTGCGATGGCCGAGGTCGCACCTAGGATCAAAATTCTTTTTGGAGGGAAGCTCATGTTTATTCTCCTAATTGTTTACGCGACGCCAGAAACTGGATGAAAAAGCAGGGTCCATGTATGGTCGGAATTGTTCCAGTTCCGGATAGAAACTCTTGAATGCGTCCGCGCTCATGCAGGCGTCCTTGGCTGGATAGAGACGACCTTGGTTAGAGATAATAATTTCGTCCATCCTGTCAAAAAGTTCGCGAGTTTTTCTCCCGCAGTTGGGGAAGTCCAGTGCAACCGTAACTCCAGGTTGAGGGAAAGAGAGGATGCCGGGAGACTTTATCTCTCCAAATGTTTTAATGACCGCCAGAAAACTGCCCTGTCCTGATTCTGAAATGATGTTCAATATGTCTCTTACTGCCATGTGTCCCTCCATGAATGGAAGGACGAACTGGTATTGAAAAAACCCTCTTTTTCCGTATACGCGATTCCAGTTATGGACGGAGTCGAGTGGAAAGAAAAAAGAATCATAGTGGACAATTGACCGTTTTTTTCGACTAAATTGCTTGTTATAGTAGAGGAAGTTGAAGGCTTTAATTGAGAGGCCGTTCAACAGGAAATTGGGTGCATCAATGGGCCATGTTAGCTTGGGTGAACTATGAACTTTGAGTTCTTGATTCGAGTCGGTGCCATGGTTGCCACGCAGAAAGACTCCTTTCCCGCTATTACGCCCTTTTGCCAAGGAATCCAACCAACTGACCGTGTACTCAAAGTCTTTGTCAGAGTTGGCAGAGACATCCAGGAATTCGTCGAGGTCACGTACCTTGATTGATTCCATTTCAATGCAGGCATTGGAAATCTTTTTCAATTTAATTTCAGCCCAAGTAATAAGTCCCGTTAATCCAAGTCCGCCAATTGTAGCATTGAATAAACCTTCGTTGCTATCCGGAGTGCACAGGGTTCGAGAATTATCGGATCGCAAAAGTTCAAAGGCAAGGACATGGCACCCGAATGTGCCTGCTCCATGATGGTTTTTCCCGTGGATATCATTGGCTATGGCACCACCAAGCGTAATAAACTTTGTTCCGGGTACCACTGGGAGGAACCAGCCTGCAGGCACGCATAGTTGCAGTATGGTCTCCAGTGTAATCCCTGCCTCACATCGTAGAATCCCGTTCTCCCGATTAAAGCTAATGACGTGTTCCATTTCCTGCATTGGCATTAGGACACCGCCATCATTAAGGCAGGAGTCACCATAACTCTTTCCCAGACCATAAGCAAGAAGGGGCTCTCCTTTTATGTTTTGAGGGAGGGATTGATGGACCCAGTGCCTCGGCCTTAATGTGTGAATTGCCGAAAATGTGCGCCCCCAGCTTTCTCCAATTGCCATATGTCTACTTGGGCCCCGCAAGGAAGGGGGCAATAAGGATTAGCATCCCGACAAGGTAGCTGACCTTGTCACGTACGGCGAAAACAACTGGGTCTTCCCGCATCTTTCCTCTGCAAGTGATTAACCAGACGCGGCTGATCCAGTATAAGAGTAGCGGGCAGATCATCCACAGGACGGCCGGACGGCTGTACAAGGATATACTTTTTTCAGAGCTTACATACAGGGCAAGTACCAGTGCGGCGAGATATCCACTGATGGTGCCAAACTGTGCGATCAAGTGCATGTCATCAACCCTGTAGCTACGTCCGGAAGTTTGCTTGATTTTTCTTAGGCTTAAATTGTGTAGCTCTGAATATCTCTTGGCCATTGCAAGGCTAAGGAAAATTAGGCTGGAGAAGGTGATCAACCAGTGAGAAATCTCAATGGCGTCCTGCCCAATTGTTTCACCGGTTTCACAAGCAATTGTCGAGCCCATCCAGATACGAAGTGAGTACAGGCCAGACAACATGAATACGTCGACCAGAATTCGCTGTTTTAAATGGAAGGAATATGCGCACGTTGAAACAAAGTAGCCTCCCAGCATCATTGCAAAAGTTAGATTGACCAGTCCTGCCGCCAATCCGAACGAAGCAAGGAACAGAATCGGTAGCAAAAGCAGGCCCACATGAAGAGGAAGGTCGCCGGACGCGAAGGGGCGTTTTTTCTTGGATTCATGAATGCGGTCGGACTCCAGGTCAAGGAGATCATTCATGAGGTACACTACTGAGGCACACAGTCCCATTGCCACAAAAGCGAGGCCGCCTTTTGCGAGGAGCCCCCCGTCCAGATAGAGATGAGCGGTGAGGATGGGAAGGAAAAGTAAAAGATTCTTGGCCCATTGGTGTGGCCGGCAGGCTTTAAGTATGGCTTTTATTCGAGTTGGCCGTTCGGGGCCGATGGATTCTGTCTGGAGTCCTTCTTTACGGGCTTTATTTTCCAGACTTTTTTCTTCATGTGCCAGCAATGCTTTCCCTGCAAGCCTCCAAATAGCGAGGTCACAACCTTCATTCCCTATATAATCAAACCCTTTTTTCCCAAAAAGTGCCTCAAGGTGCTTTGCCTTTTGATGGCTTTTAAGATTTTTTTCCCCATTGGAGGCTGCAACTTCATCAAATAGGCCGACATAATCACTTATGCCCCTGGCGACCCTTTCGTCACTTGCTGTTACCAGAAGAATCTTTCTTCCGTTCTTCTTTTCTCTTTTGACATATTCCACTACAGGTTCGTTCCATGGAAGAAGCGCTGGGTCGGGAAGGAAGCGTTTGGCCAATTCTGCCTTCAAGGTTGGCCGACCTTTAATTAGCCATCCAATAACCTGAAAGAGGACTAATGGATTCTGTCGGATTGCGCCAATTAAGGTTTCAAACAGGCAGTCTGTATGAATCAGGGTTCCGTCCAGATCAACGCAAAGTGGTTTGCGTATCTCGGTGACGGCTTTCAGATCGGGTTCTTTCATCAAGATGTCAGTTAAATAGACGGTGAAAGATTGCATTTTATCCGCTTGCCCTGCAACTTGTTTTTATGGCCTTTAAAGCCTTTGATCTAATTATTGTTGGTAGTGGGTTCGCCTCTACTTTTTTCCTTCACCGAGCCTTGCGATACCTCGGGCCGAAGGCACGCATCCTAGTCTTGGAGGCTGGGCGATTGGATTCTCATGCGTGGCAACTCCAGCATCGGCAGAATGCAAGTACCCCGTATCTCGATACATATGAGAACCAAACTCCAGACAAGCCTTGGGTCTACAATCCTGGCTTCGGGGGAAGCTCCAACTGCTGGTGGGCTTGTACACCGCGAATGTTGCCTGCTGATTTCGAATTAAAATCCCGTTATGGTATTGGCCGTGATTGGCCCATCGGTTATGATGAGTTGGAGGAATATTATTGTGACGCTGAGGAACTAATGTTGGTCTCCGGTCCGTCCAGTGATAGCCCTTTTCCTCGAAGCCGGCCCTATCCACAACCGCCACATAATTTCACTGACCCCGACAAGCTTTTAAAAAAAGGTCACCCGGACCATTTTTTTGTACAGCCAACGGCTCGTGCTCGCGTGGCCACGAAACGCCGAGGCCCATGTTGTTCCACCAGTACCTGTCGTCTCTGCCCGATAAATGCCAAATTCACAATTCAGAACGAGATGGCCCATCTTTTTGAGGATTCTCGTGTTACACTGGAGTTGGAGGCTCCCGTTTTGCAGGTTATTACTAAAGCAGGTCAGACTTCTGGAGTCCTTTATAAAAAAGATGGTCGAGAGATTGAGGCCCTTGGGAGCGCGGTGGCTCTAGGTGCAAATGCACTTTTTAATCCCTTCATCCTTCAGCAATCTGGGATCAAGCATCCGTTGCTTGGTTTGCATCTCACCGAGCAGTCCTCCATTACAGTCACGGCAGATTTAGATGGGGTTGATAATTTCCAAGGCAGCACAAGTATTACCGGACACGGTTATCTTCATTACGATGGAGAGCACCGTCGAGAGCGCGGAGCTGCACTTATCGAGACAATGAATATACCGACACTGCGTCATGAGAAAGGCCGATGGCGACAGCGCATGCAGCTTAAGTTTATTTTTGAAAACCTACTTGAGACAGGTAATCGTGTTGTGCCGGGCAATTCTATGAAACCAAGGACGACTTGGTCTGGAGATTCCTTCTACGCAAAAAGAAGCATGAAAATAATTCGAGAACTTGCTGAACGATTTTTAGAGCCCCTTCCCGTTGAACATCTTCAAGTGCCTGGTCGCCCCAATCAAACTGAGAGCCATATTCTGTGTACAACCATCATGGGTGAAACTCCGTCTGATAGTATCGTCGACTCAGCACTTGTTCACCATCAAATTCGTAACCTGTTGGTACTTGGCGGGAGCGTTTTCCCTACTGCTTCTCCTGCGAATCCAACGTTAACTCTCTCTGCCTTGTCACTTCGTGCTGCTGATCTCTTCTTTACTTGATTGCCATGATCCAGCGTTGCATCCTTATCGCCCTGTTGTTGGGTTTAAGAATATTCCATGAGCGTCTTTCTCTCTGATAAAGTAGCCATGAAAATTATTTTTTCTCTTTATCACCATGAATCGACGTAAATTTATCATTCGCTCCATCTTGCTTTTGATTGCCTCAGGCCTTCTTTATGTCTTCTGGTGGTGGAGGTTTCGTTTGGCCGCGCGGGGGTGTCGAGGCGTAATCGTTGCCATTCTGGAACGGCGTCTTAATTACCTGAACTTGGATTCTGCAGGCCTCAATAATTTTGCTGCTGATGTGCACGAAGGTCTCGATCCTTATGTTCGTGAGCGCCTTAGTCAGTGTGGCTTCTTTCTGCCTGTCTTTGGACTGTTTGACTCATGGGCAATGTCTGGGAAAATGAGGATTGCTTATCTAGCTCTTTCGGAACCTCTGATATCCCGGTATCTTCTTTCCACCGACTTTTTCACCAGGGGTACGGAAAGCCACAACCTTCTGCACGCCGTCAACTATTCTTCAGGCAGAGCTTTGGCTATGCCTGTTTGTGGCAACCCGTGGGCTGACTTATCCCTTCCCAATTGAACCCTTATTGCCCGTGAGGAAATTCACCATATTTATTGCCTGTCTGGGCATGATGTTAGCCTTTTCCCGCATAAGCCTTCAACAACTTCAGGTGGAGAACGTTGGGGTCGATGATGCAAATATATTCTTTGTTTATGCCAAGAATTTTGCAGAAGGCCATGGTTTTGTTTATAACACTGACGGAGAGCGAGTGGAGGGTTTTTCCTCAATGCTATGGACCTTGGTTTTGGCCGGAGTGTTCTTGGTTTTTAGTGAACCCGAACCAGCAATCCTTTTTCTTAATCTTCTCTTTGGCGCTGTAACCCTGTCTTGTCTTGTCAATTTTATCGGGGAATGGATCAGTCGCTCCATTGGCAAACCCATTCCTCCTTTTCTCGGTTTTTCAGGGTTTATATTGCTCGCATGGTCCCTTTTATCACCTGGGTTTGTCATCTGGACGACTATTACGCTTATGGAAAATGGTCTTTGGACAATGTTAGCAATCTTAGCCACATTACAAATGTTCAAGTTTGCACATTCAGGAGAGTCTTCTTTGCCATCACGCATAAGTTTTGCCCTGTTGCTTGCACTGGTAATACTTTGTCGCCCAGAAGGTATGCTTTGGAGTGCAGTTCTCTTGTCGTGTGCTTTCCTCGGACATTGGTTACTGGATCGGCGATTGGGCCAAGCTGTCAAAGAGGTGATAATTCCTGCTGCCACTTGTTTTTTTACCGTTATTGGGCTATTTGCCTTTCGGATTTGGTATTTCGGGTATCCTTTTCCTAATACATACTATGCCAAGGTCTCCCCGGACCGTGCCTACAACCTTATTGAAGGTGCAAAGTATTCAGTTCGTTTTCATCTTTCCCACTGGGTGCTTCCAGTCTTAACATTGGTGATTGTCCTTGGCGTATGGAAATTGTCCCTGTCGGTCTTTCGCAGAATCCGCTTCCCAGATTCCAATAACTCCGCCCAGCATCCTTCAGAGATTTCATGGGGGTTGATTTCTGCCGTGCTACTTGTTGGCGGTATTATTCCTATCCTCGTCGGCGGAGATCATTTTCAATTCTTCCGCTTCTATCAGGTTGTTTGGCCAATGTTGCCACTGCCTTTACTCATGTTCGTCGGACCAATTGTGGCTGAACGCATTAACCTTTCGCTACGATCGAAGGCTTTGGGTCTTATCTTGGTGACAGGACTTCTACTTATTCTTCCTCGCGATTCTTGGTTCGATATTGGCCCAAGTCATCGTATTCGCTCTGAGTTCAATATCGTCAAGCGGGATCGTGCGCTTGGAGATATTCTTAATCTTTCTTTCACTGACACAGATCGGCCTTCTATTGGAGTTGTTGCTGCAGGCGCTATCGCACTGGTTTATGATGGTAAGGTCATCGATATGATGGGCCTCAATAACTTGGATATGGCTCATGCTGAAGGTGACCGCAAGGGTCGCAAGAACCATGCGGCTTTCAATAAGGACGTTCTTCTACGCCAATCCCCTGAGATACTTACTCCCTTTGTCGTTGAAAGTATCGAGATTCTAGCGACTGCCCACAAGGAACTACTGGCCAATAGTAAAAAGCATCCCAATGAGGATGTTCTAAAGGGACTGCGACGTGAACAGCGCTTTCTTGATGCCTATCAGCTTGGTGCTTTACGAATTCTGGACGGGAAATTACTGGGTGGTTGGTTCCGTAGGGATTACATTGAATCCTTGAGCGGAAGATTATTTTATCCCGTTATTGATTCCTGACTTGATTGTTTGCCTTACTTCCCCAGGCATGAAATTTATCTCAAAGATTGCTGAATCCCAATTTGCGGGCAATGGTTTCTGGTTGCTGCAAGTCATGTTTTGCCTACAATTTGGGATGTATCAGGTGCAGGGGTTGGATGTTGCTGGATTTCAACCTGCATCCGGTGAAGAGGGAGACAAGATTCGTATTTCTGGAACCGGGCTGGATTCGGTGAATACAATCAGCCTAAATGGGGTTCCGCTACCATTGGAGTCTATTTCTCCAGAGGAGTTGCAGTTTGTTGTGCCCAACGGGACATCGTCCGGATTGTTGGCGTTTGTTACGGATGGAGTAACCACATACAGTCAGAAGGTGTTCATCGTTGATGATGGATTCTTGGACCTTGACGGTGACTATCTTCCAGATTCTTGGGAGCGAGAGTTTCTTGGAGGCGTATCAACGGGGGGACTTGAGGATTTTGACGGGGATGGCTTTACCAATGAGGAAGAGTGGGTCGCAGGGACCAATCCTGCCCGTCTTGATTCCGCGCTGTGGGTGACGGATGTCGTCTGGAAGGTTGGCGGAGAAATGGAAATTTCGTGGTCTGGCATTGCGGGGAAAACCTATGCCATACAGTTCCGAGGCAGTCTTACAGAAGGAGACTGGGCCACTTTATCCACCCATGGAGGCATTGATGGGATTGTTACGGAGACATTGCGTAATTTTTTACCTGAAGGAGATCTTGGCTTGGGCTTTTTTAGGATTATTACTCCGCCATCAGGGGCTGAGCCTTCGCAGGAGTTCAAGGTGCGTGCATTTGCTAATCCTCCAGAGGCAGGCTCTTTTATTGGCATAGGATCCTATACTCCAAACGCTGTGGTCGAGTTGTCGGCCCAACCCTCCGCTGGATATATATTTAAAGGATGGGGCATGGCGTTGGACGGAGCAGATAATCCTGCCAAGTTTAATGTCGCGGCTGATACCTTCCTCGTTGCGAATTTCCTAAATATTCCTCCCGTCTCAGACGAATATCGTATCGCCACACAGGCAGTGCCTTCTCTTGGTGGGGAGGTTCAGGGAGCCGGGCAGTACTTGTCGGGGACGGCTGCAAACTTGAAGGCTGTTCCTTTCAGTGGATATCAGTTTCACCGTTGGGAAGGAGACTTATCCGGTGTACAGAATCCTGTCGAAGTTACAGTGGATCGGACATTGGTAGTCACGGCACGCTTTGTTCAGGAAAGCTATAGTGTGAGAACTGCAACTTTACCGGTTCATGGAGGGACGGTCAATGGATCGGGTTCATTTGTTTTTGGCGGAGAAGCAGCGTTGGAGGCTGTCCCGGCCATGAATTACTCTTTTACAGGTTGGAGTGGAGGTGCTTCTGGCACGGATAACCCTCTGAGCCTAAGCATTTTGAGCGATGTGCTGGTTACGGCGAATTTTGGTCTCACACAAGATTGGCATCTAGTGCAGGCTTCATCCCAAGACCAAGCGAAAGGAATGGTAGATGGTGGTGGTGCTTATGCCCTTGGATCCGATGTCAAGTTTGAGGCTGTCCCGGCGGATGGGTTTGCGTTTGTACAATGGTCCGGTGATGAGATCGGATCAGCAAACCCTTTGTCTGTAACCGTGGACGGCGAAAAATCGATCCGTGCCTTGTTTGCCCCCGAGACATTTTCGGTCTCAATCACATCAGAAGGCCCTGGCTCAGTTGCAGGTGGCGGGGTCTTTCTGATGGGGGAAGAAATCACATTGACTGCATCCAGTCTCGGCCAAAGCCGTTTCTTAGGATGGGTTGGAGATATTGATTCTACCGAATCGACACTGAAGATTAACGTTGAGGAGCCCCTTGTCCTAAAAGCTATTTTTGAAGCTTCCGGAGGGGAGGCAGACATGCTGCTGATTCCCGGTGGAAAATTTATGATGGGGGATGCCCGCAAGACCGACGGACCTTTAGGCCCCATCCATGAGGTGGAAGTCAGCTCATTTTATCTAGGCAAACATGAAGTGACAAAAAAGGAGTGGATTGAGGTCTACGATTGGGCGATTCAGAATGGCTATGATTTTTCTTATGATGGATTGCAAATGGGTAGTGTGCCGGTTTCTCTTGGAGATAACTATCCCATAGTCAATGCAACTTGGTATGACATGGTTAAGTGGTGCAATGCCCGCGCGGAGAAGGAGGGCCTTACCCCTGCCTATTACAAAAGCGATTTAAAAACAGCAGTCTACCGGGTTGATAATTTGGATCTTCTGGACACATTTGTCGATTGGGATGCGGCAGGGTACCGATTGCCAACGGAGGCCCAATGGGAGTATGCTGCTCGAGGCGGATTGGAGGGTAAACTATATCCCTCTGGTGATACGTTGAATGACGGCCTTGCCAATTATGACAATAGTGTGGGCACCCTTTCGGTGGTTGGATCCTATCCCGCAAACGGATATGGTCTCCATGACATGGCGGGTAATGCATTTGAGGCCTGTTGGGACTGGTATGATAATGATTGGTATTCCAATCCGGCCGCCACAGGGAAAGATACCTATGGTCCCCAAAGTGGTGTTGATGGATTCGAGGGAACCCTGCGCATTGTCAGGGGTGGCAGCTATCGCAAGGCATTAAAATTCACAGAGGTCTCGTATCGAGGGAATTTCAACAAGACATGGAAGAATTATGTCATCAGCTTTCGACTGGCTCTGCCCAAGCTGGTTGTGGGTTCTTCTCACGATCTTTCAATACAGGTCAGTCCACCTCATGCTGGAACAGTAGGCGGAGTGGGATCCTACAGTGCAGGAGTGAACGTTCCCATTGTTGCAAAAGCTGCCCTTGGGTTCGTTTTTGTGGGATGGAAAGGTGACCTGGATGATTTGAATGCAGAGTCTTCCATTCGCATGGACGGTGCCAAGGAACTAATCGCCAATTTTATTCCTGGTCCAAGTTTGCTTGATGACGATGGAGACGGTCTGACAAACGCAGAAGAAATTGGTTATGGGCGATACGAAGTGATTCATTCCCCACTTACCTGGGATGCTGCTTCCAGTGATGCAGAGGCTCGTGGAGGACATATGGCAACCTTGGTTAATGAGGTGGAGGTAGGAGCGGTTCTTGAGGTGCTTGGCGGAGCATGGCCCGCTGAGCCGATTTGGATTGCCGGGGTTTCCTCTTCCAACAAGGACTGGGTCTGGGCCACTGGGGAAACATGGTCCTACACCAACTGGGACGGAAACCCACCGGTAATATCCTCCAAAGACCGTTTTCTTCGCCTTGGGGCAACCGGATTATGGGAAGTCATTTCTAATGCAGGTATCGCGTCTGGGTATCTTTGGGAAAAAGGTTACTATACGAACCCCGCAAAGAGGGACAGTGATGATGATGGTCTTACGGACTGGGAAGAGGGAATGTTTTTTCTGACTCTCCCCAATCTTGCTGACACCGACGGCGATGGCCTCGCAGACGGGGTTGAGGTTCACCAGTCTGGGACCAATCCCCTTGCCCCTGATACTGACGGAGATGGTTTCTCTGATATGGTCGAGCAGGATGCTGGTAGTATTGCCACCAATCCGGATTCCACCCCCTCCGCACAGCTTTCAGGTGTGATCACCTACGCGGGTGCCATGGAGGGTCGGGTTTATATGGTGGTCAGCGGTAATCAACAGATTCTTGATGTCCCTTTTCAATTTTCCCAGACTGGATTATCAACTTCCCAATTCCATAAATTGGCTGCATTTATGGATGTCGATATTGATGGTGTTCAGGATTCATGGGAGCCTCGTGGAGAGTATGCTGGGAATCCATTTTCAATTTCCCAGGACATATCTGGCGTGACTCTCCTTTTGGTTGATCCTGACAATGATTCCGATGGGTTGACTGATATCTATGAGATGGGGCATCAGCGCTATCAGGTGATAGAGTCCAGTCTGACATGGGAAGGTGCGCGGGAAGATGCTGTTATTCGAGGCGGTAAGCTTGCCACCATCAACAGCCTGGCCGAATGGGAGGCGGCAATGCGATATGCTGCCGATTCTTTTCCTTCTGCCGGGGCCGGATATGACCTCTGGATTGGAGGCATGATCTCCAAGGACGCACCGGATAACCCGTGGAAATGGATTACGGGCGAGACTTGGTCTTATCAACGCTGGATGCCCGATGAACCTTCTGCGATCTCCGGTCAACACAATA
>Ga0209660_1000526_pt1 | contig 22690 bp, 18 predicted proteins | sample SaaInlV_100m_DNA_2_FD_184659 | JGI IMG/M metagenome (GOLD analysis project Ga0209660, IMG submission 184659) | Marine microbial communities from expanding oxygen minimum zones in the Saanich Inlet - SI072_LV_100m_DNA (SPAdes) (version 2) | ecosystem: Environmental > Aquatic > Marine > Intertidal... | reverse complement strand
CAACTTGAGATTGCCAAGGATGACACTCCTCAAATGGATGAGTCCAAGAAAGAGATTATTTATGAACTGGCTTCTTGCTATGAGCTCAATGGCGAACCTAAAAAAGCTATTACGGAATATAAGCAAGTCTATGCTGCAGACATTGGTTATCGGGATGTTGCAAAGAAGATTGATGCGTTCTACGCCAACCAATAATGTTGCTATTGTGTTCATTTTGTACCTTCTTACTTCGACTGCATCATTGATCCAGCCCAACCAAATGGAGAGGTGACAGAGTGGACGAATGTGCCTGATTCGAAATCAGGTGTGCCGGCAACGGTACCGTGGGTTCGAATCCCACCCTCTCCGCCATTTTTGAGTATTTAAACTTAACCTTGCTCATGGACGAATTGCCACTCGATAAAATTGATGAATCATGGGGCATTTTATTGAATGCCGCCCGTCAGGTGCGCAGTGTTGCATATTGTCCATATTCAAAATTTGAAGTCGGTGCGTCTTTGCTTTGTGGGAATGGTGAAATTGTGACCGGCGCCAATGTTGAAAATGCCGCTTTTGGTTCAACAATTTGTGCTGAACGATCGGCATTAGTGCGGGCAAATGCAATGGGGTTTCGAGAATTTCCCAGGTTGGTGGTTTCTGTTCGAACTGAATCAGTTGCGCCTTGTGGTTCGTGTCGGCAGATGCTTCATGAGTTTGCTGCTTTTTCAGGAGTAAATATGAAAATCCTGCTTCATGGGGAGAGGGATGACCATATCCGCCTGACTTCAATTGCGGAGCTTCTGCCCCATGGATTTAAGCTTTGAGAATGAGTGATATGATTTATACTCGCTGTGGTCGCAGTGGATTGATGCTTCCTTCTGTTTCACTGGGGCTTTGGTTCAACTATGGGGAACCGGATTGCCCAGATACAGCTCGGGCTATCCTTCGGTTTGCCTGGGAACAAGGAATAACTCATTTTGATCTGGCTAACATTTACGGTCCACCCAAGGGTGATGCGGAGCGGTTTTTTGGTAATGTTTTACGTTCAGATTTCAAGGGGTTACGTGATCAAATGGTAATTTCGACGAAGGCTGGATGGCCGATGTGGGATGGTCCGTATGGTAATTTTGGGTCTAGAAAACATCTCATTGCGAGTCTGGACCAGAGCCTCGCTCGTATGGGATTGGAATATGTTGATATTTTTTATCATCATCGACCCGATCCTGAAACACCGCTGGAGGAGACCATGGCTGCGCTGAGCCAAATTGTGCGACAGGGAAAGGCGCTGTATGTTGGTATTTCTTCTTATAATGCAGAGCAGACTCGACAAGCGATGCGAATCCTTCGGAAGCAGGGAACGCCCTGTATTATCCATCAACCTCTGTACAATATATTCTCCCGCGGCCCAGAGAGGGAACTTTTCACATTTCTGAAGAAGGAGGGGATAGGTTGCATCCCATTTTCCCCATTGGCTCAAGGCTTATTGACCAATCGCTATTTACAAAGTGAATTGCCTATGGGTTCGAGGATGTTAAAACCTCATGGATATTTAAAAAAAGAGGCATTAACGACGAAGAAATTGGATATCCTCCACGAACTGAATCACTTCGCTAGCCAACGAGGGCAGTCCCTTGCGGCTATGAGTCTGGCTTGGGTCCTGCGTCAATCTGCGGTAACGTCAGTTTTAATCGGTGCCAGTCGCGTTGATCAAGTGGAGGCAAACTTGGCTTGTCTTGAAAGTCCCCCCTTCAGTGACGATGAACTGGAGAAAATTCTTGCCATAGTACAAACCGAGGAAGAATCCCGAGGATAACTGAATTAACAAACACATCCATAATTCTTTGCTTTAATCTTCAGTTGACCGTAAGGCTAAATTCTTTTCCTTTTATTATTTAAACATGACACGGCAGTTCAGGTTCATTAGAATTGGTGGTGTTCTTCCTTGCCTGGGAATGCTTATTGTTTTAGCTTCCTGCAACAAGGAAGACGCCACTGGTATCCCCGAAGATGAGGATAGTGCCTTCAAGTCGGCAATGACCTTGAAGAATGGTGATGGTGATAAGAAAGCCCGGTCATTAGAAGATTTCTTGAAGGTTATTGAACGAAGGGAAGTGGCGCCCAAATCACATCTGCAAGTGGGACTCCTTTATCTTGATCGGGATATTGGTGACCCAGACCCGATTAGTGCCATCTACCATTTTAAGAAGTACCTCGAATATATCCCGGAACTGGATAGCGAGCAAGGTCGCAGGGTACGTGGTCAGATTGATCGGGCAGAGAGGTTGTTTATGGCCCGACTCCCAGGTGACCCCTACCAAACCAATGGAGACAATGCAATGCAATTGGAGGAATTGATCAAGCGCTTGCAGGACGAGAACGAACAGTTGCGTTTAAAATTAAATCAGGTTACAAACCGAACGGAGGAGTTTCCTTTAGAGGACAATCAACAAACCGCAACGCTTCCCCATTCAAGGGTTTACAAGGTTACTACCGGTGATACCCTTTTTAAAATAGCGTCCAAGGTATATGGTGATCCGGCTCGGTGGCGGGAAATATTTGAGGCTAATAGGCAGGTGCTCAAGCGCGAGAATGACCTTCAACCTGGTCAAGAACTATTGATACCATGACGTTTTGCATAAGGTGGTGCCCCCCTATTTGCAATGCTCTACTTTGATCACAATGCTACATCCCCAATGCATCCGGAGGCTCGCCGGGCTTGGCTGGATGCAACCTCCGATTATTGGTTGAATCCCGCCAGTCCCTACCGGCAAGCAGCAGCGGTTAAAGTTCGGTTGGAATCTGCCCGATCAAGGCTGGCTGATATTCTTGGTTGTTGTAAGGGTCAGGTTGTTTTTAATTCGGGAGCTACGGAGGGGAACAATACGGTTCTCTCATTTTTTAATCAGATCTGCCCAACCAATGAGAAGATTCTTGTTTCTCCATTGGAGCATCCTTCTGTACTTGAGTCTGCCCGCCGGTATCTTGGTGAAAAGATGGAATTTCTTACTCTTGAGTGTGGCGGGGTAGTGGACATGACTGCTTTGGAGGTCCGGTTGAGCTCGGGTGAAATTTTTGCGGTTTCATTAATGGCTGCAAATAATGAGACTGGTATCCTGCAACCATGGGAAGCAGTTCGTGATGCATGTTCCTCAAATGGTATCTATTATCATTGCGATGCGGCTCAATGGCTCGGCAAGTTATCAGCGCATGGCCTTGGCGGTTGTGATTTTGTTACCGGTTGTGCCCATAAGTTTGGAGGGCCGATGGGTTGCGGTTTTCTTAAGCTGTCACCAAGGGTTGAAAACTTTTCGTTTATGCTGGGCGGTATTCAGGAGATGGGACATCGTCCTGGCACGGAGAATTTCCCCTCTGTGTCTTCGATGTTGGCCGCCTTGGATGTCTGCAAGTTTGCAGATCAGGGTCCTCGGGATGCTTTTGAGCTTCGTATTATACAAGAAATCCCTGGAACTCTTATCGTCGGGCATGATGTTGCTCGATTGTGGAATACATCAACGCTCATTCTTCCTGAATTTCTCAACACGCGCTGGGTCAATCGGTTGTCCAGTTGTGAATGCTTGGTTTCAACTGGGGCGGCTTGTGCTACTGCGAAGGAGGGGCCTTCCCATGTCCTGACAGCTATGGGTATTTCTCCGGAAGATGCATCTCGTGCAGTTCGTGTCAGTGGTTGTGGTTCCCATAAAGAGTCAGAGTGGTTGACCCTCGCAGACGTTTTTATCAATGTCTTTGAAGAAATGTCTGCAGAGAAGGATAGATTGCCAATTGGTGGCAGTAAAATTATTGATGTCTAGTCGCTAAATTTTCTGCTTTTATGAATTGTGATTCTATAGTACCTTGTTTACTATTTTAAATCGGTAAATCATGTACCCCTTTTGCCAGAAACGTATTCTATTTTTTGGATGTGGCCTACTTCTCACCTCGTGGCCAATGTTTGGCGCTCGTGACTTGGTGGATCAGTCTCCTTTTTTACCACCTGGGTTCCTTGAGCGTGTTATTAAATCAGAGAAGCCACCACCTCCAAAGCGTATTGAAAAACCTGTTGCGGATATTGTCTTCAAGGGCTTTTTCCGTCTCGGTGGTGTCTGGAAGTTTTCCATTTTAGACAAAAAGACCGGTAAAGCGAAATGGGTCCTATTGGATAGCGAGACCGATGATGGCCTCATTCTCACCGCATTTGATCCTTCTGGCCCTTACTTAACATATAAACATAATGGACAAATTGGTGAATTGGAATTGGCAAGTCCATCATCTGGTTCGGTGCCTATTCAGCGGAACACCTCCGGGACTAAACCCCAGAATAAAGGAAGCATTCCTTCTCGCAGTAGCCCTCGTTCTACTATACCCAAGCCCATCAATTCCAAGATTCCTTCGCGTAATATTGTTTCTAGTAGCGGTAGCTCTCTAAGTCGTCCTTCAGGTTCAGCTTCTGGGCAATCTCCAACGAAGGTCTCACCAACTGCTGCACCGTCTGCACCACCAGCAACCGCTCCACCGAGCTTTATTCCAAAACTACCTGCACATCTTGCATCAGGTCTGCCATCCGGCATTGCCAACGCAATGAAAGATGCGGAGGACCGTGGACAGGGTGCTGTAAAGTTGGATCTTGGAACATTAACACCGCCAGAAACGACTCCGACCACCTCACCGGTTGCAACTGCCCCCTCCGTACCTTCTTCCGTTTTTACTGCTCCTGCAATAAATGCATCACCTTCTGCAACAATCCCCCAGCAACCCCAGATCATACCTCGTCGTGCACCCTTGAACCTTCCTCCAGGCATCCCGCCGCCTCCTACGACGGCCCCACCGTCACTGCCGGATTTTCTAAATGTAGGTGGTCCACCATCCCCGCCGCCAGGTGGGAAACCTTAGACTAAACCGATTCCCATGGACCGTCCCGGGGCCATCGCTTTGCGTGAGGTTTCCAAGGTATTTGTTCCCGCAGAGGGAAAGCTTCCTTGGCCGAAAGTATTGGGCGGACGTCGTAGGGCACCCAAAGCGGGACTACAGGCGCTGAATTGTATTAGTTTTGAAGTTAAACCGGGCGAGGTCATAGGGATCATTGGTCGTAACGGTTCAGGCAAGAGCACACTGCTACAAATTATAGCCGGCACCTTGCAACCCACTTCTGGGGATGTATACGCATCCGGTCGGATTTGTGCGTTATTGGAATTGGGTTCGGGGTTTAATCTAGACTTTTCCGGTCTTGAGAATATTTTTCTTAGTGCTTCCTTGGCGGGGTTGGGGCGCAAGGAAACTGAAAAGCGGCTTCAGGAAATCATTGATTTTTCCGGCATCGGGGAGTTTTTGGATTTCCCTGTCCGCACTTATTCCAGTGGGATGACCTTGCGGTTGGCCTTTGCCATTCAAACACAAGTAAATCCGGAGATCCTGATTGTGGATGAGGCGCTTGCTGTAGGAGATATTTTTTTTCAGCAGAAGTGTTTTAGCTATTTACAGGAAGACCTCAAGGACGCGACTCGAATCTTGGTCACCCATGATTTGGATACTTTGTCCAAGGTTGCACCACGTACACTCGTCTTGGATCAGGGGAAGCTGATTTTTGATGGTCAAAGTAAGGATGCCATTGAGCTATATGTGAAGATGGCCCAATCGGAAGCTTTTGGTCGCGCCGAAGGGCCCCCTGTCCCGCAAGATGTGGACGCACAATCTCTCAATCCCGAGAATTTGCCTTGGGTATCTCTTTCTGAGGAACAGGCTAGTGGGCGAGGAGAGATTCAGATTTCCCGTTCAGCCCTCACGACTCTGGATGGAAATCCGGCTTCAATTTTACGGATGGGAGAATCCTATGTGCTCCACTTTGAGCTTGTTGTCGGCAAAGCGCCGATTGATCTTGTGCTGGGGTATATTGTCCATGATCGCCAAGGGCAGAATGTGTGCGGAGGTACTAGTATGGAAACTAAGGCAGGTCCGGTTGTTCTCAGTGATTCTGGACTATGGAAAGTGGAATTTATCATTGTGTGGCCAGCCTTGCGCGCTGATGAGTACACCATCACGGTGGGCGTTGGTGAGGGGAGTTCCGTGGATAATCAGGTTATACAGTGTTGGGGCAATAATCTGTTCTGTATCAGTTCATCTCTTAATGGCCTTTCTGGAGATCAATTACTGACGTTGCCGGCAAAGGAAGTCCACGTTCGCCAACTGAAGCCCTAGCTACTATTCCCTATCTTGGTTTCCAGATCCCGCTTATGACGGGCAAGATCCCGGTAATCATCCAGAAGTTGGTCTGAGTGGTCATGGAGATCCCTGTATTTTCCCATCAACTCTTTATATTTTGTAATAAGGGCACCATACGTTTCATCCAGTTTATTAAACTTTTTCCAGGAAGCGACAAGCTCGAGATATAGACGGAGACGATTGGATTCCATCGATTCGAGAAGCGGGTGGAGAGTCTCGGTGCTATTACCAAGCTGCTTGATTTTTTTAAGAGCCGACGCCGAAACCATGTTTGACGGGTAGAGGAGGGTACAACCAAAGACAATAGGGATTGATGTAGTCCTGTAAATTTCAGGGATTATTTTTTCCGATTTTGCATCTTCGATTGCTGTCAAGACTCCGTTATCTGGCCCACCTTCCGCTGTGGCGATACACATTGATTCAGTGGCACAGAATCCGTCTTCTGAAAGATTTTGTTTGCCGGGCCATGGCCCACCATCTGCAGAGTAGGGATTTCGTTGATCTACAGGAATTGTTTCCGGGTCATAATACAAGTCGCGTCTGGCAAAAGGCCATGCTGTGTCGTGAAACAGAAAAACAGGCAAATGCTCTGGATGCTGAAAAATGAGCCTGATTTCTTGCTTAACTGTGTAATAGTTATGGTCTCCGTCGATGATGTAGAGTTCATGCGGGGGTAGGTCCGGCAGTACATCAACCGATTTTTCCTGAATGAACCGAACCCCATCATGAGCAAGATCTAGTAGTTGCTGATCAAGGATCTTGGGGTCGATACCAGTGTAGTTGCAGGACTGATCCTTGCAGAATTCAAGAAGCTTTCGAGTAAACCGTCCCTGATCAATGCCAATTTCGCAGAGGCTACGCGGCTTCAATTCTTTTAGGATAGGCTCCAATATGGGTTCAAAGAAAATCATGGAGGCGAGCAGGAGCTCGCTGGTTTCTTCTTGCCCGTTCTGATCTGGCATCATCTAAACTTCGATTAGGGTTTCTTCAGGTATGTATGGTAGTTCCCGATTTTTCTTCGTTGTCCGTCATCGAGGAGTGTCAGGTAGCCTTTCCGCCATTCGGAGGCCAATAGTTGGTCGACCAGTGGCTTGTTGGATCGTAGCCTGACTGTAGGGTTTTGAATAATAGCCTTGGACTGGACATTGCCGTAGCTTTCTCGATGGTGCAGTTTCCCGAGCAGCCGAGCCTCCTCCTGAGTCGGATGGTGAAGAAGGCGTTCCAGAGTTGTCTCAAGGTAGGTGTGGCCTGTATCATCGATTGGACCGGGAACATGGGCGGAGATATCCTTGATGAAGGCTTGTGCCCCTTCCCAGAGATGGCCGTATATTTCTTCGGTTGGCAGGTTGCCACTACTTTCTGAATGAGGAAAGACAGGTTCCCACTCTTGTCCGTTTTTTTGTACCGAGAGGACGGATGGGTGCGGCGCGCTAAAAAACTTTTCTATGATGGCCACTGATTCGATTAAAATCTGGCCACGATACCAAGGTTTACCCAGATGGGTGAAGAAGGATTCGAATTGGCAACCCTGTTCAATCGCCGCGTGGGCATAGTTCCATGTGGCAAAGTAGAAACCTTGAGATTTGCTTCCAAAAATGGATTTGGTCAGTCGGTCCATGGATTGGATTGAGGAGGCTTGCCAGCCAATGTCGACTATCCCGCTGGTATTTGGGTTAAACTTAGTGTCCTCCAAATAGCTCTTGAGTTTCTGTCGCTCATGGTTGCAGATTTCAAGAATATCAGGAGTAAGGTCGGCAAAGAGTTTGTGGACGCGGTCCTGGGTCTCTTCGTTTAGGAAGCTGGCTTTTGCACTGGTTACAGAATCATCGATGGAATTAAACCCATGCGCTTGGACAAGGGCTTCATACTTTTTGGCTTCCAGACCCATTCTTTGAAAGTAGTCCCGGAGTGTAAGGTTTGGATTCGGACCGAGAAGAAATCCCTTGGCTTCGAGATCCATTTCATCAATGGCAGCTAGGTTGAAAAATCTTCTGGAGCTGTAGAGATACTGGGAGTCAAGGTCGAGCTTCCAGCAGGACTTAAGAATCTGGAAAGTTTTTTGGAGGTAATATCCATCTCGAGAGAGGAAAACCAGCTTGCCAAGGCCCTTTTTTATGGAACGGCGGATGAGCCATTGTGTGTAAAAAAAATAAAGTGGCCCGGCCACTTGGTAGCCCAGGTTTTCCCAGAACGCCTTTTCTGATCGGGGCAGGACAGAATCTCCGTTGGTCTGGCCGGATACGTTTTGAGGGGACTGGGTCATCACCCTTTTTTTTGCGAGTCCATAGGTGAGGGTATCCAACGCGTCCTTGTCGGTGTGGGCCTTTTCGGGCTGGACCTCTTCAGCAAGGCATTTTGGGCGCAGTTCCGAATCCCAGTAGCAGGTTCGTATATTTCGTTCTTCAGCTGGTGTTATTGCCCACTCATGATTGTCGTCGATGAGGAAAGTTTTGTCTGGAGAAACTCTGAACTTGCTCAATACAAAATCAAAGAGGGCACCGGAACCTTTGGTCAGACCTGTTTCTGATGAAACAAGGACTTCGGCATCGTGGAATCCATTGTCTTGGAGCAAGGATTCGATGGTCCGGGCAGGGAGGTACATATCTGAAATAAACAAAACCCTTTTCTTGGAAGCTTTGGCATATTGATATAGTTTTAGGATATCGGGGTTGGCGTAGACTACCTGATGTTCCAGTATGATCTCCGCTTCCATGAGCCCGTCCTTTAAATCGGTGGACAGGTTGTTTCTGTTGAGGAATACATCATAGACTTCTTCAAGTGAGATATCCGCCTTCTGACTCAAGAGTCGTGCGTGTTCCTCTGACTTAACCCTTTCTTCTGCAAATACCTGACGATTAAGTCCTGTTGCATCATGACATTTTTCTCCAAGAAGAAGGAAGAGGTCAGTTGGTTTGCCTACAATGCGGTGAAGGCACGTGTCAAAAACATCGAATGCCACGAGCTCCGCCTTATCCATCTGGAACTTGATGGAATCTAGATCGAAGCTTTTTGCAGGAGACCTTGAGAAGGGCATGAAAATATTGCGTTTTGTCTTCTTCCCTAGCGGCAACCATCTTAAGCTAAACAGGTTGGCAAGGAACTCATATTTTTTAATGATCCATTTGGCCAGTTGATGGGGGTGCTTGATTTTGTTTTCCAATCTGGATGCCATGTAGGCGGCATGATGAATGCCACCTTTTAGCTGCTGCACTTCATGCTTTAGATCAGCTATGGACTCCTGCAACGATTGAACCTGATCTCCGGTTGCCTTGAGAAGCAGGTGGTGATTCTGATACTGGAGGCGTGGTATATTGAACAGAAGCCCCTTGATTGGATCTTCCCTTAGGTAGTTATTGGATAGTTCGTTGAGTCGGATGCGGTGCTCATCAATAGATTCAGTGACTGAATTGGCATCCTCAAGTCTTTCACTTTTCAACCGCCAGTGGTAAAACGCCAACGTTTTTGGCACAATGCCCACCTCGAATCGCTGTAGAAAGCGATAGTGGAAGTCCCAGTCACCTAGAACTGTATATCGAGGGTTAAACGAACCAAGTTCTTCGTAGGCACTCCTTCGAAACAGGAAAGCAATGGGCGCGAAGGGATTCTCAAAGCCTGCTCGATATAGGCTTACTTCTTCAAGCGGGATGTGTTCTTCCCTGAATTTTTCAATTATAGCTCTATTTTCATCAATTTCCTCATAAATTCGTTCCGTTCTTGTAATTACACCCTGATAGGTACTCTCAGATCCTTCAGCCTCCAGAAAATTCAGGCAAGCATCCAGGAATTCCGGCGACCAACTGTCATCATCATCATGAATGACTATAAATTCGCCATTTGAATTTTTGATGCCTGCATTGGACGCTTCCTGCATACCCAAGGATTCGTCGTGGTGTAAAATTTGTAGTCGATCCCTGTAGCGGTCCCGGAAGGGTTTCAGGATTGATTCAACCGCTTCTTTTTCGCCGCCATCATTAACAATAACATGCAACCAATCTGTGTATGTCTGATTTAAAACCGATTCGATTGCACGCTTCAGGAGAACCGGTCGATCCTTGGTCCTTGTAATGATGGAGACTTGATTGATCACGAAAGTTCAAGGCATGGAATCCTCTTAATGCCTATTATGGATGGGGGTGAAGTATGCAATCGCCCCATCTTGAATCTTCAAGTAAATTCCCGTTTTACATTATTGCGTCATCCTATCCCTTATTTAATTATGTTTAGACTTGAAGACCCACTACTTGAGAATCTAGGATTGTTTCATGTTTGTTACGGTTCCTTAATCGCATTGCCCCAAAAACTTCTTTTAATGACATCCACGATCAAGCCATGTAGGCGTCAACTGATATAAAATTATATTCACCCACCCAACGTTCGATGAAGAAAATTATTTCAATCCTTAGCCTGTTTGGACTCTTGGCAATTCTCGCAGCAAATGCAAATGCCGCAGGAGGAGCAGCTGCCACTGTTTCCGTTTCAGATGGAGCAATCACAGCCATTTCTGTTAGCAGCGGGGGCACTGGATATACCTCTGCACCTACAATTTTCATAATGGACGCTGGTGGTGGAACTAGTGCTGCGGCTAGCGCAACTGTATCAGATGGTGCTGTTACCGGCGTTAGTGTTAGTGCCGGGGGTTCAGGTTACACTGCCAGCTCAACACAGGTTATTTTTCTACCTAGCATAAGTGACATTGGAACTGCACCAACCGAAACCCCTTCCGATGCGCCTACTTCCACGCCCGATACCTCTTCTCTTCCTGATGCGCCTACATCCACTCCGTCTTCTGGTGGGATAGGTCAAGTTGCGATTGATGATCCTGATATTACCGAGACTGGTACTGGATTGAGAATTATTAACATTTCCACTCGAGGCAAGGTGGGTAGCAGTGATGATGAATCTCTCGTTGGCGGCTTTGTCGTTCGTGGTAAACCTGGAACAACAATTCGTGTTGTTATTCGTGGTCTCGGCCCATACATGAGCAATGCCATTGATTCTTCACTACTCTTGTCGGACCCTCAGTTAGAGGTGAGGAATTTCAAGGATGAAGTTATTGCTTCCAATGACAATTGGAAGGTCCAGAAATCATCAACTGATCCAGACCCAGCAATACTTCAGGATTCTACTTATGCCGCCTATACAAGTGCTTTTGCTGGAGTAGGGCTTCAAGATAACGAAGCAGGAGTCCTTATGGATTTGCCAATATGGAGCGAGGAGGAAGCCACTGTTATGGCAGGAACTTCTGCATACGCTGGATGGGGTATCTACACTGCAGTCGTTACCGGTGTTGGAGGAACAACTGGAGTCGCACAAGTGGCAATTGACGATGTTGATTTGACTGAGTCAGGGAATGCTAACGGCAACCGCATTGTCAATATCTCCACTCGAGGGTATGTGGGTTCAGGCGATTTCGAGGATCTTGTCGGTGGATTTGTTATCCGAGGTGCTCCGGGTGAGTCCAAGAATTTTGTTGTACGCGGATTGGGACCCTACATGAAGCTCGCTACTGGCAAGGATATATACATACAAGACCCATTTCTCAAACTCGAGAAGCTTGGTGTTGTAATAAATAATAATGACAATTGGAAAACCCAGTATGCGTCTTCCGACCCGGATCCATCTCAATCTTTAAATAATGGTGATTATGCAATTTATACTACTTCTTTCAGTGGTGTTGGATTGCAAGATGCTGAAGCGGGCCTTCTTGTCGATTTGCCCACAATTATTGATGGTGGTTTTGCTGGGTATGGAGTTTATACAAATTCAGTACAACTAGAAGCGCCAAGCGACTAACTAATTTACATTATATTTTGTCAAAGGGCGGTGTATACCGCCCTTTGTTGTTTAAGTCAGGGTACTTTATCAATTTTCTTAATTAAGTGCGGTTTTTAGATAAACGGTCAGAAGGTTACTCATTGCTTTCAGGCAAGGGCTTGGAGATCGGGGCCTTTGAGCATCCTGCCGAATTGCCCGAATCTTGTGATGTATCATATTGTGATCGATACAGCATGGTTGAAGCGCAAAAACTATTTCCAGAAGTAGACTGCTCTAAACTTGTCCAGCCTGATTACTTTATTGATGTCGATCAAGACGGTTTACAACGGTTTCCTGACGGAGTTTTTGATTTCCTGATTTTCAACCACGTTATTGAACATGTGGTAAATCCTTTAAGGGTTCTTGAAGAACTGTTTCGGGTTCTGCGTAAGGGTGGAATGTGTGTGATCGCTGCTCCCGACAAGAACTACACTTTTGACTGCGAACGCCCATTGACATCACTTGCCTCATTGGTAAAAGCCTACAATGAAGATGTAGTGGAGGTATCTGAAGAGGCTTACAGGGACATTGTTACATACATCCATAAGGAACTTATCGGTCAGGAGGAGGAGGTTATCAGGGAACACCTACGGAATTATCATGCCAGAAGAGAGCATTTACATGTCTGGACCTCTCAATCTTTCAGGGTATTCCTCGATTCTGCATTTGTCTATCTTGGTATACGCGCCCGGGTTGTTTACGAGGTTACTGCCTCTATGAATGAGTTCGAGTACTTCGGCGTTTGGGCAAAGCAATGAGAGTTTGGAGACGACTGATCTGGGCATTTTGCTTATATCATCGTGTTGGCGTAAGGTTGTGCCGACAGTTGGTAGTCCGTTGGTTGCGAGGTGCTTTTTTGCGAGAGGCATGTGGTCGGTGTAGGCGCTTCTTTCGGATGGGAGGTGCTATAACATTGCTAGAGGATGAGGGTGTGCCTGCGAGCAGTGACTATGATTTTCAAAGGTGGCTATGGAGAAATCATCCTCGTCCCTGGCAACTCCGTGAGATGTCCAGAGAATGGGAGGCGTTTCCCTCAAATCCACTTTTTAGTATTCTACTTCCTGTGTGCCATCCCGAGCCTACTTTTTTGGCAGCGGCATTGGAGTCAGTGTTGAATCAAGTGTATCCAAATTGGCAGTTGTGCGTCTGGTTGGATGGTCCACAGGCTGTAAAGGTGCAACGTTTGCTCGAAGCATACTCCAAGCTGGATGATCGAATTAAGGTGGGACAGGGTGGTGTGCGCTGTCATATCTCTCATGCTTCGAATCAGGCTCTGGGCACAGCGGATGGAGATTTCATCGCCCTTTTAGACCAAGATGATATCTATCCCCCGCATGCCTTGTACAGAATAGCAGAGCATCTTTCCTGTCACCCGGAACATGATTTCGTATATTCCGACGAGACAAACTTGGATGATAAGGAGAAGCTTTGTCGGCCATTTTTTAAACCCGATTGGAGTCCAGACTACTTTAACTCCATCATGTACACCTGCCACCTGCAGGTGTTTCGTCGTTCCTTCATCGACAAGGTTGGCGGTTTCCGCGAGAGATACGAAGGATCTCAAGACTGGGACTTGGTATTGAGACTCACCGAGAAGACAAATGCGATTGGGCATGTATCAGACATACTTTATTACTGGAGGATTCATTCTGGCTCCACAGCGAAAGAAGGAAGCGAAGCAAAGCCTTATGCTAAAGATGCTGCGATTCGAGCGATTAGTGAGGCGATAGAACGAAGGGGGGAACCAGGCATTGTCCGTGCGGCACCTCGGGCGCCTGGGTGCTATGAAGTGCGCTATAATTTAGTTGCTCCGGGAAGGGTCAGCATTCTCATCCCGTTTCGGGATCAGGCAGATGTGCTGGACCGTTGCTTACAGTCGATAAATAGTTCTGAACTACCCGAAGATTGTGAATTGGTGCTCGTGGACAATGTGAGCAGCGATCCTTCCACTAAAAGGGTTCTAGACAAGTGGAGCGAGGTGTTCGGTTCCCAGATGACCTTGCTCTCTTGGAGTCACCCTTTCAACTATGCAAGGTTGCACAACGATGTTGTTCCTGAATGTGCGGGTAAATACCTCGTGTTTCTGAACAATGATACCGAAGTCCTTTCTACCGATTGGCTGTCCGCATTGATGGAATATGCGCAGAAACCTCGCGTTGGCGCTGTTGGCGGGCTATTGATGTATCCAGACCAGACGATCCAGCATGCGGGTGTTTTGCTGGGATTGGGTGGTGCCGCATCTCATGCATACCGAGGCTCGTCTCTTGAGCATATGGACTACTTCAACCGGGCACGTCTTACAGGTAACTTTCTTAGCATTTGTACAGCCTGTATGATGTGCAGAAAGGATGTGTTCTCTGAAGTGGGAGGGTTCGATGAGTGCTTTTCTCACAATTACAACGATGTGGATTTTTGCCTAAAGCTACACTCTGCTGGATATTGGAACGTATACCTGCCTTACGTCCAATTGATTCACCATGAATCTAAAACCCGTGGCAGTGAAGAATCCTCAGATGATATAGAACGTTTTTCTAATGAATTTAATCTTTTGCGGAAAAGATGGTTAAAAGAAATTGAAAATGATCCATTTTACAACATCCACCTCACTAGGGATTTTGAAGACTTTCGTATCAAGGACCCTTGTTATTACAAGGCAATACCATCTCAAAAGCTATACTAATTGCAGATGAATTCCAGCCATATTGCATTGTCAGGAAAAGGGCTTACAAAGGTTTATCCTCAAAAAACTCAGGGTAAACTGGGTTTTTCTAAGGTTTGGTCGAGTTTGTCAGGGTTGCATGGGAGCAATGAAGGTTATCTTGCCTTGGACAATGTCTCTTTCAGTATTCTTAAAGGGGAGTCATTTGGAATTATTGGTAAGAATGGTTCCGGGAAAAGTACTCTCCTACAAATTCTCTCTGGTACTTTACAAGCTTCCAGCGGAAGTTCTAATGTTTCCGGTCGAGTTGCAGCCCTATTAGAGCTGGGAAGTGGGTTTAATCCTGATTTTACGGGACGAGAAAATATTTTCGTCAATGGAGCCCTTCATGGGCTGACTTATATTCAGATTGAAGATCGATTGGACCAAATTATCAAATTTGCTGAAATTGGTGATTTTCTAGATCAACCTGTACGTACCTATTCAAGTGGTATGCAACTGAGGTTGGCTTTTGCCGTTATTGCTCATTTAGACGCAGACATCCTATTAATCGATGAGGCGTTTGCAGTCGGCGATTTCTTTTTCATGCAAAAGTGCATTCGGTTTCTTACTAATTTTTGCACGAGGGGAACTTTGGTTCTAGTCACTCATGATCTCGCAAGTCTTCAGCAAATCTGCGACCGCGGTTTATGGCTGGAAAACGGGAAGGTGCGTTTTGCCGGTCCAGTGAAAACCCTTTGTGAGAATTACCTTTCTGATTATTATACAGAAAATAATCGTAATAGTAATCAGAAAAATAAATTACAAAGTACAACTAGTACTCTCTTAGAACCGAAAGGGTGCAAGGTTGTTGTTTGCCCAGGAGCATGGAATGACGAGTTGTTTACAAAGGCGAAGGTTGAGATTTTAAGTGTTCGTATGGATTCAGAGGAGTTTTTGACTGGGGAAGAGATTGAATTGTCCATCCGACTTCGATTTGATGATCTAATTGACTCTCCACTTCTTGGATTTCATCTCCGAAATATCAAAGGGATTATTATTATTGGAGAAATGGTAACGTGGGTTTACCCCAAGAGTTTCAACGGTGACTCTGAATTACTGGTCAAAATAAGATTTCGGCTTCCATTTCTTCAAGGTGGACTCTACTCATTTAGCTGTGCCATAGCAACTGGTGCTATTGAGTCTCATGTTCAACATCATCTGATCCATGATGCACAACTTTGGGAGGTGGAGTCAGGCGAAGGAGATTTTGCAGTTGTTCGGATGCCATTGAATAGTTCTTGTTCGGCATCTAAAGAAAATTTTGATGAAAGATAAGTTCCCAAAGTTTGTACCCCTTAATATTGATGATTCCAGGGTCTCTGTGGGTCGTTTTACATATGGCTTTCCTGAATTTAAAATGTGGAGCGATGATGAACGGATATCGATAGGCAGTTTTTGTAGCATTTCACAACAAGTCCAAATTTTTGGAGGTGGGGAGCATTTTCATAACTGGGTTACGACTTTCCCTCTTCGAATTGCGATGGGTTTAAAGGGAGCGTGGGAGGATGGATTGCCAGGCACTAAAGGTCCGACAAGAATTGGCAATGATGTGTGGATCGGTACAGGTGCAAAGATTCTTTCTGGGGTTAATGTCGAGAATGGCGCAGTAATTGGTGCAGGTGCAGTAGTCGCGAGGGATGTTCCCCCATATGCGATTGTTGCAGGAAATCCGGCAGAATTGATCCAGTTCCGTTTCTCCCCTGATATCATTGACGAACTATTGGAGGTACAATGGTGGAACTGGCCAGATGAGACAATAAGGTTGTCCGTTGGTGCTTTGAGTTCTGAAAATGTGGTAGCTTTTCTAAAATTTGCAAAATCACTTCCTGAAGAAGACAAGGACACATCTTAAATTCCATGCACCAACTTTGCTATGAAATTATGGAACGTTTTTGCAAGATACATCTTGCGGAGTTTCAAGGTCGCCCAATGAGGATTCTTGATGTCGGAAGTCAGGATGTTAATGGGACGTTCAAGCCATTATTTGAGAGAGAGGGATGGACATATATCGGCCTAGATATTGATTCGGGTCTAAATGTAGATTTTATTCCGCATGAACCATATTATTGGGACGAACTGAACGCTTGTAGTTTTGATGTGGTAATCTCCGGGCAAGCTTTTGAGCATACTGAGTTCTTTTGGCTGACAATGTTGGAGATTTCCAGAGTTCTCAAGGATTCTGGATTGTGCTGTCTAATTTCTCCTTCCTCTGGATTTGAGCATCGCTATCCTGTTGATTGCTATCGTTTTTATCGCGATGGAATGGCTGCCATTGGTAAATATGGAGGAATGGAGGTGCTCGAGGCATCAACTCTGTTTAATCCAGATAGAGAATATGCGGATGGCAGTCACTTTTGGAAAGATTCAGCACTTATGGCTCGCAAAAAGAAGGCCGGATTATTTGACCGTATATTGCTTGCTATCTATCGAGGGGTATCAAAGAAACTCTGGAACAAGGGCCGAATTGCACCGCCTATACCAGCGGAAAGCCTTTAATTGGAAGAATATTTATGAAGATTTGGAATGATGTTTCCTTAGAGATGCCTTGGTATGATAGGCAGGACGCCCACGAGATTCTTTCTAGGAGAGAGGGTTTGTCAGAATACCAAATTCAATCACTCGGAAAATGGGTGGACGATGGGTATATTATATTAAAAGGAGCAATTGAATTTGATTTAATTGATAGTATGGTCGCTGATTTGGAAGCGCTTTGGGATGCGGAAACTCCGTTTAATGAATTACAGATAGAAGAGGTCAGTATATCGCCTGATGGTTCCTTGGGAGCTTCCCATAAAGATTTGCTAGCACTTTCACAAGAGCGTAGGCGGCAACTCCGGGATCATTCCACTTGGCGTGTTCATGGGTTTAACCGTTTTTCATCTGCATCTAAGGCAATTTTTGAGTCGGAGACTATCAGGAATTGGTGCTCCATGGTTTTTGGTGAAGGTGCATTACCCCAATATACGATCAACTTTATGTATGGTAGTCGCCAGGAACTTCATCAAGACACATGCGTTTTTCATGTCCACCCGAAGAACTATCTGATTGGTGCATGGCTGGCTTGTGAAGATATTCATCCTGACAGTGGTCCCTTGGTTTACTATCCTGGGTCCCATAAGGAGCACCTATATCCTAAATTTAACAATTATCCCCAGACTAATCTCCGGACCTGCGATCCTTCTGAAACTAAAGTCTATTACGGTTGGTTGAATCAGATTGCCAAGCAGTACAAGAGGGAACAGTTCCTTGCCCGCAAAGGAGACATATTGCTGTGGCATGGGCAGTTAATTCATGGTGGTGATGCAGTGGTTAACCCTGAACTTACTCGTAAGTCATATGTTTGTCACTATATCCCGCATGGGAGAAATATGCATCATGAGGTCACGGGCCCCTTCAACTGGTAGCCTGTATATAGCCCACCGACTCCAGCAAGCCAGCCAGGCGTGCGTCAAACACTTCAGGGGAGCAGTCCTTGATCACCTTGGAGGCTGAATTGGCCCGGATACGCTCCCAAAGGGCCGAGTCCGTGTAGAGCCGCACGCATTCTTCGGCCAGTGCATTGGCTGAGTCGGCCACGAGGAGATCCTCTCCAGCCGTCCAATCCAGCTGTTGGGCAATCAGGCTTGTGGATACAACTGGGATGCCCGAAGCTGCCGCTTCGCAGACCTTCTGCGGAATGCCTGCGGCGTACCTTGTGGGTGCTACGAAGATTCTTGCCTGGTTATAGAGGGGCGCAAGGTCTGGGAGTTCCCCCATGAACTTGATGTCGGGGTTGTCTAATGCCGCCACTTTGATTTTTAGTTCCGGAACAAGGTTGGTGCCCGCGATGAGGAATTTGCAGCTTGCCTGAAGGGATTGTTGAATCCGGGGAAAAACTTCTTTGCTGAACCATTGGATGGAATCTGCATTGGGAGATTTCATCAAATGCACGGAACCCACAAACAGGATATCCTGACGTTCTGAAAAAGATGCCGATCCCAGATTGTTGCCGATGCAGAACCCTATTGTATGGATGTTTTTCACACCGTGCTCCCTGAACTTTCTAGTTTCCAGCGCTGAGACGGAGATGACGGCGTCACAGTCTTCGGTGAGTTCGATTTCGTCCTGAATCTGAATCCGCTGACGTTCCGGGGTGATTGGGCGTCCTTTTAAGGCTGCCTCCGTGAAATCCCTCAAGCAGTATAGGGCTTCTGCATCATAGATGAGCTTTGTGTTGGCGAGAACCGAGGGTTTTCCCTTCTGGATTTTCCTTACTGCTTCAAGGTTATGAGGTCGGCTAGCCAGTATGATATCGTAGTAACTGGCTCTTTCGGTTAGGAATCGCTTCAAATTTTCCCGTCCAAGTCCGGTTGCAACTTCAACGGTCCGTGGAATGTCACTATATACTTCATCCCATGGTTCATCAGGATAATTAGTTGGATAAATTGTGACGAAAACTCCCAGATCCAGTAACCGCAGAAGCATGCAATGGGATCGTGTGAATCCTGAGCCAAGGTGTTGATGCGGGATCTTGTCTTCGAGAAAGAGAATCTTGAGTTTAGGTATTTCTCTATGCCTATGTGCGATGGAATTTGTTCCAGAAAATGCTAGCTTACCTGCAAGCCAGTCCTTGTGGGTAACCACAAATTTTTGTCTATTTGTTTTCTGAAGTTTGATTGCGTCTGCACGGTTTGCTGAGGAAGCAAACTCATGGTGTAGGATTGAGATGCGCGGATCATATATCACTCGGTAACCTGCCTTCCAGACTCGGACGCAGTAATCAACCTCCTCAAAATAGGCTGGTTGGTAATTTGAATCAAAACCCTGGAGTGAACAATGGAGGCTTCTTGGAGTCATAAGAAATGCTCCTGAGCAGTAATCCACATCACGTTGGAACATGAATTCGAAGCTGCTTGGAAATGCGTTACGTCCGTAACCGTGGCAAGAACCGTTGCGGTCAATAAAGCTGCCTGCTTCTTGTAATCGTCCTCCAGGCAGGACGAGTCGCCCGCCAACTGCACCTGCATCCTTCTCTTTATCGAGAGTTTGAACTCCCAGCCCAATACTATTCCCAATTACAATAGTATCATTATTAAGAAACAGGAGATATTGGCCAATGGCATACTTGGCACCTTGGTTACATGCGTGGAGGAATCCTTTGTTCTCATTATTGACTACGACTCTAACATTGCCTGTGAATCGATTGAAGAGCTTCGGAGTTTCATCTGTAGATTCATTATCTATGATGATTATCTCAAAATTTTTGAAGGGTTGGGCGACTAGAGATTGCAAGCACTGTAGAGTCAGATCTGCTCGGTTATATAAAACAAGTATTATACTGACTCGGGGTGAAGATGAAACTGGGAATGCCAACTTTCTGTCTTCTGCGAGAAATTGCTCGAGTAGGAGCCTTGCAGGTTCTTCCATTGAGACCTTTTCATTTTCTGCAGTGCACACCTCCACTTGTTTCGTAGAACAGCGAGTGACAATGGACTTCCGAGACGCATTTTCTTCCAGGGATTTGCTGTCTTCCCCCAGCATTGCGGAAAGCATTGTGCGGGCTTTCCAGTACCACGTGCTTTGGAACCCCTTCAAGGCTGCATGTGCTTTTTTATAGCGATCCAGCCATGTATTTTTTTCTTCCCAAAGTTGATGTAGTTCAACTGAAAGCTCACTTACTTGGTTGTTTCTATTAACCAGTTCAGCTTGCAGCTCATTAATATGATTCTCTTTCCGTTGAATATCCTCATTTATTTCAACAATATGCCCTGATTTTTTTGCTAATTCCTTTTCAATATTATCAATATTATCAATTTTAGAGGAAATCTCTTTAGTTAAATTGACATTATGTTTTTCCAGTTCAGCACGGGAATGTAGTTCCTGAGAAATCGCCTGATTTAAAGTCAATCCAGCAACTCTACGCACTTCCGTAGAAAGGGTTTCGTATTCATTACCACTGATTATTTTTTGTAGAAGTTGAAATCTTTCGACTTCATTGTCCTGATCAAAAATATTGACCTGTGATTGTTGTAGGTCGTGAATCCGAAATTTACAGAGTACTTCGTCTACAAAGATTACATCGAAATACTGTAGAATCCGCAACCAAAGATCTAGGTCTGCAAGTTGGGAGAATTGCGTGTCAAAATGCCCAATCCGATCAATTGCTTTTCGTGAGATTAGCACTGCAGTCGGTTCACCAATTTTGTTTAGCGGGGTTTCCCATAACCTAGCGTCTCTCAAAAGTTCTTGCCCACTTTGAATCCCAGATAAATTTGTCCATCCGAGGTGAACATTTTTAATCTGTGAAAGATATCCTTCACTTGATTTTGGCTTCAAGTGATTGATTATATCTCTTTTACAGAAAGCAATGCCTGCATTCGAGTGCGCATTCAACTGTTTCACCATCTTACTGATACAGTCTGGATGCAGGCAATCATCTTGGAACAGGAACTTGATATAATCCCCGGTTGATTCCTTTATGCAGAAATTCCAGTTACTGGGAAGCCCTTGTCTTATGTTAGACTCTATTACTCTACATGAAGCGACTGGTTGCGTATTAATGAATTCGTTTACGATCGCAACAGTCTGATCTGTTGAGCAATCATCACAAAATATAATCTCAAGATTAGGATAATCCTGTTGCTCTATGGATTCCAGTGTCTCCGGAAGGAATTTTGTTCCGTTGAATGTGGGAACGCATAAGCTGACTTTTGGTAGAGGTGCCATTATTACTGTTATGATATTTCAGAAATAATTATCGCGAATTGCGTATTGCCTTTTTTGCACATGCCAAGTGAAAACCTTCTCAGTCTAGATTAAGCTTTTGAAATATGGCAGATGACGCTCCTATCGCTCCCGGGTCAGTTTCGCTGGTCCTCCCTGCATACAATGGCTTGGAGTTCACTAAAGGGTTTCTGGATTCCTTGAGAGAATTTTCCTTCTATGGACTGGAATTATTATTAGTTAATGATGCTAGCAATGATGGAACACGAGAATATTTGACTGAATTGGAGTTTCCTGGAATCAGGATTATGCATAATCCGGTCAATATTGGATATGCCTCTTCTGCTAATTTGGGCGCGTCGATGACCACTGGTGAGTTTGTTTGCTTTCTGAATAACGATCTTGTGCTGTCAAAAGAATGGTTGGGTCCAATGTTGCATGGTTTGCAATCATTGCCTGATGCAGGAATAGTAGGATGTGTGCAACGAAATCCTGCCACTGACTTAGTGGACCATGCAGGTATGTTTTTTGACTTGGAGGGATATCCTCGGCATGCGGGACATAAATTTAGAAATGTCTCGAAAGAGATTTTTACAGAGTGGCGTGCTGTTACTGCGGCTTGTTTTGTGATTCGCCGTGATGTATTTATGGCTCATGATGGATTTGATATCTCCTTTCGCAATGGTTTTGAGGATGTTGATTTATGCATGCGTTTGGGGGAGAAGGGATTTCGGCATTATGTTGCTAATGAAAGCCAGATATTCCATCATGTCAGTCAATCCCCTGGAAGAAAATTACATGAAAGCCGAAATGCGCAAATTTTCTTGGAGCGCTGGGGGCACATAACGCGAAGGTATGGCCTGGAGCAATGGCCAAGAGAATATTTGCGAATTTGTAGAAATCGTCCAGCGAAGTTCCGCCCTTTCAAATTTGTTTTGGCGCTTTGGTGCCTCTTGATGTATCGTAGAAAATGTTCAACCCGCACTGCCTCTTAATTACAAATCTTATGGTTATATTTCGCTGTTGGGTAATCAAATATTTTTGCTGCCTTTTATTTCCAATTTTTCCATTAGCTCTTTCAGGACAGGATTGGGAAAAATCAGTTTACATTATTGAGACTGATTCGGGGCAGGGCTCGGGGTTCTTGGTAGAGGATAGAGAATATTGTTTCCTGATGACCAATGCTCATGTTTTGGCGGGGGCCAAAGAGATTAAGGCGATAGATGTCCAGGGTGAACAGTTGCCATTAACCCCTTTTATTCAAGTGGCCGACGACGGTCG
>Ga0209660_1000522_pt1 | contig 22819 bp, 17 predicted proteins | sample SaaInlV_100m_DNA_2_FD_184659 | JGI IMG/M metagenome (GOLD analysis project Ga0209660, IMG submission 184659) | Marine microbial communities from expanding oxygen minimum zones in the Saanich Inlet - SI072_LV_100m_DNA (SPAdes) (version 2) | ecosystem: Environmental > Aquatic > Marine > Intertidal... | reverse complement strand
CAGGATGGCTAGTTCAAGGACCCAAGGTCCGGGAATTTGAGGAAAAGTGGTCGGCATTCACCGGTTCAGATCATTCCATAGCAGTCACCTCTTGCACCTCTGCCATGCATCTTTCCCTTGCCGCGCTAGGGTTCGGGCCGGGAGACGAGGCCATCGTACCTGCTTTTACTTGGATTTCCACCGCCAACGTGGTTGAGCATCTGGGTGGCAAGGTCGTATTTTGCGACATCGACCTGAATACCTTCAACATGGATGTTGATCAGATCGAAACCAAGATTACTTCACGGACCAAGGTTATTATGCCCGTTCATTTGTTTGGCCTTGCTACAGATATGGTTTCAGTCCTTGCAGTAGCCCGAAAATACGATCTTTCCGTAGTGGAAGACGCCGCTTGTGGTTTCGGAGCCAAGTTCAAGGAACGCCACGTTGGAACTTTCGGAGATGCCGGTTGCTTTAGTTTTCATCCCCGCAAAGCCATAACTACGGGAGAAGGTGGAATGGTGACTACGAATGATGATTCACTTGCGGAAAAGATTAGGCGGTTAAGGGACCATGGTGCGGCGATGACGGACCTGCAGCGGCACCTTGGGGCAAGACCCTATCTCTTGGCTGATCACCCCGATGCCGGTTATAACCAGAGAATGACTGATTTGCAGGGAGCTCTAGGATCAGCGCAAATGGATCGCGCGAGCGAAATCGTCTCAGAACGGAGGAAATTAGCCCTAAATTATGACGAAGCGTTTTGTTCCCTTGATTGGTTGCAAACTCCTTATCAACATTCATATTACGAACATGGTTACCAGAGTTATCCATGTATGCTCATGCCAAATGAAGTCACCTCTTCCCCCGTAGAAGAAATCAACTCCATAAGAAACGCATGGATGGACGAACTTCAAAAGAGTGGTGTTTCCACGAGACCTGCCACACATGCCGTTCATATGCTCAGTTTTTACAGAGAGAAATACCGGTTGAGCCCCGAGAACTTTCCAAATGCTCGCGTGGCCGATCAATGTAGCATCTCTCTACCACTTTTTCATGGTATGAAAAAAAACGAACAAGATTTCGTTATCGAAAAGGTTTTGGAGTATAAACTCTAATGTGCGGAATTGCAGGACAACTTAACATAGATAAAAGCCCTGTCTCTCCTGTTGTCCTAAAAAAGATGACGAATGCTATCGAGCATCGTGGACCAGATGGGGAAGGTCACTGGATCGAAGAAAACATTGGTTTGGGGCACCGCCGTTTGTCCATCATTGATCTTTCTCCCGCTGGTCATCAACCAATGTTTTCTTCGGATCATCGTCATGTGCTTACGTACAACGGGGAAATCTACAATTTCAGGGAATTGCGTGCCGAATTGGAGGCAAAAGGGTATTGGTTTCGTTCTCAAACAGATTCCGAAGTAGTTTTGTACGCATTGGCGGAGTGGGGTAGTGATGCCTTTCTGAAGTTCAATGGTATGTTTGCCTTGGCTTTTTGGGATCGGAAGGAAAAGCAATTGCTTCTTGCGAGAGATAGATACGGCATAAAGCCGCTGTACTACTTTCAAAATGATAAAAAACTAGTCTTTGGTTCCGAACAAAAAGCGATTCTTCAGCAACCGGCTTTTGACCGAAAAATTAATAAAAGAGCTCTGCTTGAATACTTTACGTTCCAAAATATTTTTACTGACCAGACCTTGTTGGAAGGAATTCATCTTCTGCAACCAGGTCATTTTGCTACACTTGATCTAGGTAATGGCAAGAAGGCTCTAAAGCAAACCGGGTATTGGGATTATCATTTTAGAGAACCGGAAAGCCCGGGAGAAAAAGAAGAATATAAGGAAGAGCTTGATCGTTTGTTCCAACAAGCAGTAAATAGGCAACTTGTTGGCGACGTTGAGTTGGGAAGCTACTTAAGCGGAGGAATGGATTCAGGTTCCATTACAGCCATTACAGCAAAATCCTTCCCTTATCTCAAGACCTTCACCTGTGGTTTTGACTTAAGTTCCGCTTCAGGAATTGAATTGGCTTTCGATGAACGGACTAAAGCCGAGGCAATGTCAGCCCGATTCAAGACCGAGCATTACGAAATGGTGCTCAAGGCAGGCGACATGGAGAGATGCCTTCCCTCGCTTGCATACCATTTGGAAGAGCCTCGGGTTGGTCAAAGTTACCCCAATTTTTATGCCGCTCAACTTGCGAGTAAGTTCGTCAAAGTCGTACTTTCGGGAGCAGGTGGGGACGAACTTTTCGGTGGATACCCATGGCGCTATTACCGGGCCGCCGTAAGCCAAAACTTCGAGCACTACATTGATCGGTACTATTCTTACTGGCATAGACTGATCCCCAACAGCCAAATTGCGAAGGTTTTTGCCCCAATATGGGATGACGTGAAAGATGTATGGACCAGAGACATTTTTAGGGACGTGTTTCTCACCCATGATAATGCTCTAGACCAATCTGAAGACTACATCAACCACTCCCTCTATTTCGAGGCCAAGACCTTCCTCCATGGGTTGTTGGTGGTGGAAGATAAGCTCTCCATGGCGCATAGTCTCGAAACGCGAGTTCCATTTTTGGACAATGATCTAGTGGACTTCGCCATGGCTTGCCCAGTTCGGTTGAAGTTGAACGACCTTACCAAAGTAGTGCGTATAAACGAGAACGAACCAGGGCGTAAACAAGCCAAATATTTTCAGAAAACTAACGATGGCAAACAGATTCTGCGAGATGTTATGAAGCTCTACGTTCCAGATACCATCACCAGTGCAGTCAAACAGGGTTTTTCAGCTCCTGACGCGAGTTGGTTCAAAGGTGAGAGCATCGATTTTGTTAGGCAGCGTCTTCTTAATAAGAGCGCCTTGATTTATGATTATCTTGACCCATGCTCAGTAGAAGCGTTGGTGCAGGAGCATATAGACGGGGTGAAAAACCGGCGCCTGCTAATATGGTCTTTGCTGAACGTCGAAGAACAGATGCGTTTAAATATGAAAATATGATATGATTGAATCACTACAACCAGAAACCCTTTTCCTAGAGACTCCACCGACTCACAAAGGAGTCTATGTGCAGGCCGAAAGTTCCGAATTCAAAAATCAGGATCATACCAATGAGGCCTTCGGTGAAAAATGGACTGCGTTCCGCCAGTCTGATTCTGATGAAGATGACCCTCGGAAAAAAAGGCAGTACCAGTGGTATCTAACGCTTTACGGCTATCCAAGTGAATAAGATCTTGCGAACACGTTACGAAAGCAACGCGTCATCTTGGATGCAGGCTGTGGTTTGGGTTATAAAGCAGCGTGGTTCGCCCGTTTAGCCCCTGAATCATTGGTTGTAGCCATGGACTTTTCCGATGCGATCTATAGCGCTTCAGAACGGTATCAGGACCATGCCAATATTATCTTCGTGAAAGGAGATATTGCAAATACTGGCTTGCGAGACGGTGTAATCGATATGGTGAACTGCGATCAGGTACTGCATCATACTGAATCTCCTCCACGTACACTTCATGAATTTTACCGGATTACCAAGTCAGATGGTCTTTTGAATACCTATGTGTATGCAAAAAAAGCCTTACCAAGGGAATTATTGGATGAGCATTTTCGAGAAAAATCAAAAAAAATGTCTCACGATGAGATATGGGCTTTAAGCAAACAATTGACAGAACTGGGTAAACGACTGACGGATCTCGATCTAAAAGTAGATGTTCCTGAGATTCCTGCACTTGGCATCAAGGCGGGCGAGCAGGAGATCCAACGGTTCATTTACTGGAATTTCCTAAAATGCTTCTGGAATGAGGAACTTGGGCGGGAAACTTCTGTTTCTACAAACTTTGACTGGTATTCGCCAAGCAATGCCTTTCGCTACGACAGAGAAGAATTTATTGGTATGTGTGAAAATGCTGGATGGGCAAATGATTTTTTACACTCGGAAGAAGCTTGTTGGTCAGGCCGTTTTGTTAAAGGAACCCGAAAAGACGATTCATAGGCTTATATTTATTGCTACTTATCCGGTACAGATTGCAGGCATGAAAGAGGCAGGAAGTCATAAGTTTGTATTTTTCCTCAAGGTAGTTGATTTGATTGATAGACAACAGGATTTTTCGGCGGCAAGTCATAAATAAAGTAGAAAATGCGAGTCCTCTCAAATGATGTGCGTGCCATTAGACTGATGCGATCAGTCATATCCGATCTAAACATTGACTTGGCGGACATGTGCGTACTTACCGAGGCTGCGTCTGGGCCCTTCGCCGTCACCCCAGTGATAGCGGCAATGGCAGGAGCGGAGCGTGTTGTCGCCGTTGGACGAAACTCGCAATGGGGTAGCTTCAACAATATTTCAGCTCACATTCGCTCATTGGCAAAGGCTTCACATTGCCCTGATGTGATTGAGCTGACCGATCAACCACCCACAGCATACGCTCGGTGTGCGAATATTGTCACCAATTTAGGATTTGTACGTCCGATCAATTCAGAATTGGTGGCGCTATTGCCGTTTGATGCGGCGATTTTGCTGATGTGGGAGCCATGGGAGTTCCGTCAGGGAGAGGTCGATCTTGATGCCTGCCGCGAACGGGGGCTTCCTGTCTTAGGCACAAATGAAAAACATCCTCGCCTCAGAATTTTTAATTATTTACCTCGGTTAGCGGAACAACTATTGTTTGAGAGAAACATTGAGGTAGAGCGCAGTCGCCTTTTGCTAGTATCATCACATCCCTTCGCTCAGTCGCTGGAGAAAGGCTTGATTGCTTCTGGGGCTGAAATTTACTTCTTTGATCCGACGCAAGATTCAAATTGGTCTACCCCAGCCACATCACTGATTCCAGAAGTCGATGCCCTTGTAATAGCGGATCATCGCAGCCATAGCATGGTGATCGGAGGCGATGGCCTTAATGCCGCCACTCTCGTCGAGGCTGGAGTTGAAATCATTCATATCTGTGGGGTTGTTGATGAAACTAGCTTGGCTTCTGTTGGGTTGGCCAAACATCCTGAGCGTTTGGTTTCACAAGGGGTGATGACGGTGACTACCGATTACTTGGGTCCCCGTCCAGTGATCGACTTACATGCGGCAGGTTTGGCGGTGGGTAGCGAACTCGTAAAATGTTTACGCGCTGGCGATGATGAGACAACAGCAAGAGCCAAGATTGTCGCCAGAGGACTTGGCGCTGATTTTACGAATAATAAATAAGCAATTCCTCCATCCAAGCGGTGGCAGAAAAGCACTTTGGGAACGGGAAAACTTTTGTTAATGACTCGGTAAATCTAATCGTTCCAAAATGACAGGATTGACTTAATAAATAAAAATTATGCAATGAAGAAAAAAATCTTAGTTACAGGCGCTGGTGGCGGCGGCTCAAGTAATCTTATTAGTAGCTTGAGAGCCAGCGACTTAGATCTTGAAATATATGGTTCGAACTTGGAATCCAGGATGTTGGCTAAATCCAATGCTGATCACAACTTCCTATTGCCGGCGGCAACAGAAGATAATTACTTGGATTCGCTGGTGAAGCAGATTGAATTGAACAAAATAGGCCTTATAATTCCTAACAACGATCGTGAAGTTAAGCGAATTTCCATTGATCGGGAATTAATTCCTTGCCGTGTCTTCTTGCCGCCCAATGAAACCGTAGAAGTGTGCCAAGACAAATATCAGATGTACCTGAGATTGGTGGAGTCCGGAATTCATGTAGCTCGGTCCGTTGATTTAACAGATTATAATGATATCGAGAGAGCATTTGAGGAACTTGCCGATACTGGTGATCGTTTATGGGTGCGATTGAAGACCGGTTCAGGATCAAAAGGGGCGACTTGGGTAAAAACCGTCTCTCAGGCACATGCCTGGATATCAATGTGGGATGATTTGCGCGGGTATGGTGTGGACAAATTTATGATTTGTGAATTCCTGCCTGGTAGAGATTATGCTTTTCAGAGTGTTTGGCGAGATGGGGAACTCATTGTAGCCAAAATGTGTGAGCGTTTGTCTTATTTCATGGGAGCCAACCGCCTAAGTGGAATGTCGAGCACTCCCGAGGTTGCGTGTACAGTGAGAGATGAAAAAACCCTTGAAACAATTTTTAATGCCATTCGAGTCATTTGCAAGCGCCCGCACGGCAACTTCAATCTCGATCTAAAGGGTGATGCCCATGAAGCAATGAATGTCACGGAATTTAACATTGGACGATTTTGCATGATCACACCAATTTTTGATTTAACGGGAAAAATAAATACAGCTGAGGCTCATGTGAGATCTGCATATGGAGAAGACATGGAGGTTTCCGACCCCATCGACATAGAGGAAGACATTTATTTGTTGCGAGATTTAGATACTCTGCCTACTTTGGTTTCAAAAACCAGGTTAGATGAGTTAGATAGAACTGCCTCATTCTGTTAAATACACGCCAACTTCATTCAGCAACGAAGACGACGAAATATGAAAACAAAAATTCTTGGTATAGCGGCAAGTTTGCGCAACGCCCGTTGGGGGATTGGTAATCGACAGCTTATCGAAGAGCTAACCAAGTGCCATACGGAGGCAGAACTGAAGAAGTATCTCGATCAGCAAGCTCAACTGCATTTGGAAAACTTCATTGATGCAGGACGGGAGGAGGGATTGAGCTTTGATGAAACCTACAAAAACCTTAAGAAGCTGAAGGGTAATCGCGGATTGAGTAATTCAGAAGTTGCTCTCGCTGCCGGACTTTGGTCGGCAGAGAAAAGCGGCTGTGAAATAGAGCATATCTCTTTAAGTGAGTATTTTCCTGCAAACGGAGTAAATCGAAAAATTGATGAGCTAAAAGACCATTTGCGAAACGCTGATGGATTCATGCTGTCGACACCCGTATATTTTGGTGATCGAGGATCACTTGCTCAAGCCCTTGTCGATGTTATTCAGAATGATAAAAAGCTCCAAACGGAATTACGGGACAAGATTTACGCAGGGATAGCTGTTGGCGCGAAGAGAAATGGCGGCCAAGAAACCACCTTGATATATCAACTGCTTGATTTCGTGAATGCTGGTTTCTTGGGGGTGGGGAATGACTCTGACACAACTTCTCAATATGGAGGCACAGGTCATGCCGGAGACGTCGGAACTATGTCTCGAGACGATTATGGATTGGAGACTTCAATGGGAACCGGTCGCCGTATTTCTCACGTTGCCTCTATAGCCAAATTGGGCAAAAAAACTCAGTTAAAAGGTAAGGTTCGAGTAATATTTTGGGTTTTGCAAGATAAGCAAAATCAAGCCTTGGACTACGTTAACGAAATTACAGAGCAGTTTGCCACCGAAATAGACCCCACCGTCATCGATGTTACAGGGAAATATATTAGTCGTTGCCTCGCTTGTGACATCTGCCCAACTCATATTGACGTTGATAATGTTTATCGCTGTATCATCCCTAGTGGAAAACGTGACCAAATGGGGGATCTCCACAGTCAACTATTGAATCATGATGCGATTATTCCCGTAGTCTTCAGCCCAGCTAATCGAGAGGGTATCGCTTCTAATTATCAGAGCTTCATTGAAAGAACACGTTATCTGCGTCGTGGGGACTATGTTTTGGGTGACGTGTTGGTAGCACCTCTACTTCTTGAGGATTTAGGAGTAAATGACAACATGCATATACGAATGTTAACTTCAATGATCCGTCATCATACAATTCTGTCAAAGCCAATGATCTCGTACATAGACAATAATAAAATGTTGAATTCCAGCATAGTGAAAAATCAGTTCAAAGATTATGTAAGTACGGCGAAGGTTCTGGTTTCAGGAAAATTGAAAAGTTTCGCAGATAGTCAAGATACGGGTTTATCCAAGTATAATCCCGTTGGATATATCCTAAGCGCTGAAAAAGATAAGGAAGATGAAAAGTTGAAGACGCGAATGAAAATGACTTCTGATCGTAATAACAAGATGAAGAAGGATGCTCAATCGCGCTTACGTAAGGAAAAGTTAGCTACTTGATTCATTAGATGCCACGCATCCAATCAGCTTGCGTAGAGCAAGTCAGTATTCCTTTGATTCGACCTTATGAATTGTCATTTGCCAAACTGCATTCATTTGAAACCCTTCTGCTGCATCTAACGTTCAGCAACGGTGAAAAAAGTGTTGGCGAAGTTGTTCCCTTGACCGGTTACACCGATGAGACAGTTGGAGTGGTTTTGGCAACGGTAAATGAATGGTTACCAAGAATTATCAACGACTCAATTGAACGGATTCGTAAATTTACATCTAGCCAAATAGCAAGTCATCCATGTGCCAGTTCTCTTGTGTTGTGTGCGATCGATGCCTTCCGCATGAGCGATGAATTAGGTACTCATCCCAATGGGTCCGTTCCTTTGGTTTTTGCAGTTAGCAGCACAAATCCAAAACTCGCCCAAACCATCGACTCAGCAATAGCCCGAGGATATAAAACGATAAAAGTCAAGATTGGGAAGGATTTCACCAATGACGTCAAGGCATTGCAAATATTGAAATTATCAATGCAGTCTGGAGTAAAGATTAGATTCGATGCCAACCAGGCTTTCAGTTATGAGGAAGCGGCTATTTTTCTCCATTCCGTGGAAAACACCTTGCGGAGATCTTCCGTAGAACTTGTCGAGCAACCATTACCCTTAGATCAATGGGAGCAAATGGCTCAACTAATAAGAGAAACAAAAATTCCTTTAATGCTCGATGAAAGTATATATAGCGTGGAAGATGTAAATCGAGCTGCAAAGATTGGTTGCAAATGGATAAAGCTTAAGCTGTGTAAACAAGGTGGGATCAATGAGTTAATCGATCTAGCCCGTCATGCGAAAAGCCGAGGTCTAAGCGTGGTCATTGGCAATGGAGTGGCAACGGACATATCCAATTTATTGGAGTTGCAGGTTTACAATAGCTTTAAGTACATCTTTAGCGGTGCCAGCGAGAGTAATGGCTATCTCAAAATTAAAAAAAACTTAGTAAATAACAATCTTGAGTGTAAATTAGGTTACGCTATATGGTAGTCGAACCTGATCTCGAGGATAAATTTTGTAATTACCATATTGTCTTGAGATAGGTTCTTAGCGTAAATAGCTCAACTCACTTGAGGCATCCTCCTGGTTAACGCTTAATCATAATCTATTTTATACTACTATAAGTTTCAGAACTGTAAAAGGGTTAAAGAAAGTCTTCAACTGCCTTTATAAAATTACATAAATTGCCTTTAAGCACAAAAACAACATGCATGTGCCTTATGAAATATATATTGGATCATTTGTCGCGGTAGGATTGGTATTAATTTTAAAGCTATCGCATTTAACGAGAATCGGTACAGATTTAACTGCGTTAGATTCGGAGTTCCATTTAATGCTAATTAAAAGAATTAAGGAAAATAATCATAATCCTTTTAATCTACACGATAAAAGATTTTTAATTCAACCAACATTTTACTACCCACCCTTGCTACACTGGTTACTTTCATTTTTTAAATTTGATTATGTAATTAGATACCAGTCCTATATCCCTATATTCTTCAAGAGCTTAATAGTTTTTGTTATTGGATTAATTACTGGATTAATTATCAAGGGAACAACAGCTTTAGATTCTGATATTTATGCTGGTTCCGCCGCTTTATTAGCAGGAATCGCATATGGGGTTTCCCCAATGAACCGCTGTAATTATTGGTGGGCTATGTATGATTACCAACTTAGTCCCCGTTCGCTTGGAATGTTATTAACGATTTGTCTTCAAGCCTTTTATTTAGCCTATATAATGAGCGGTTCATATTGGTGGGTTTTGATGTGCTCGAGTATATTTGCAGGAACATGTCTGGCCTCACGCTTTGCACTCCAGGCACAAATATTTCTTCTTCTTGGTTTATTTATAATCCAAAAGAGTCTAATCCCATTCTATATTTTAACGTCAGGAATACTTTTGGCAACAATTCTCAGTAGAGGTTTTTTTATTCAATTGGGCGTAGTTCATTTTCGACATTTGTACACTTATGCGACACGGATTGCTTTTGAACATCCGGATACACAATTCACTTCATCACTAACATCATGGAACATCTTTAGGTTTCCATACTACATTCTAAAGTTTCGCTATGATAACTTGATTGATTTGGTTCAACGTGATGTTGTCGCGCGCGCTTTTGTATTTTACCCAGTTCATATAGTAACTACTTTGTTTATTATTAAAGAATGGCAGGTAATATTAGAGAATCCCACATATAGATTACTAGCTACATTTTGGGGAATTGCCTTAATTTCATTCATAGCTACTTCTTTCAAGTATACTAAATTCCTAGGAGAGGCCGACCGTTATATGGAGTTCGCAGGAATATTCCCCAGCACTTTGCTTTTTGTTATTCTTGGCCTTAACAATGAGATAAATCAATTAATTTTTGCTTTAACTCTTTGTATGGTTTCTGGCTGGTATTTCGTCCTTCAAAACTACCTTCCAAATCAATATTTCAAAAAATCGAATGAACACACTAAATTGGATAAATTCCTAGAAACACTTGATCCAGTTACATGCACATTCGTTTCTGTACCATGTAATCATGCTCGTCCATTAGCCTATCGTCATGGCTTTAAGTTAATGCATTATGTCAACATTTCTGACCGCAAGATGTATGATAAGTATATCCATAGCTATCCAATCCCCAAGTTGGATGCAACCCTGCTCGATGAACATAGGGTAACACACATTTTAGTGCAAAAGAATTTCATTGATAATTCATACGTGGATAATATGTTAAAAACTCATCACCCAGTATATAAATCTAATACCCATATAGTTTTTTCTACAAACAGAGATAATAGCACCTAAAAACACATTTCTTATCCCAAGTAAGATTCACACCAAATAATAGATATGTCTAAATCAATTTAGATATCAAATTCTTTTACCAATATCATATTCAACGACCACAAGAAATCTTCTAAATAAAAGCAACCTGAAAAAATATGTTCCATAAATTCATCTGTGTAACATTATTATAACAAGGTCATAAACCCTGAGTGATAATACCTTGAATACTCGATTCAAGATTTCGGTAATGATTTATGAAAACGGTCACCAAATCAGTGGTCCGATTGTCAATCAAAGCCGACTTTTTTATGCATTACGTGATCATGGGCACGACATCCAAATCCTCTGCCTGTTTCATGATAGTTCGCCGATCCATGACTCTTGTCGAGAAAATGGTTTTTCTACTTCTCGTTTTCCTGCAGGCAAGTACACCCACGAAACGCTGCCTTGGATTCTTGAGGCGATCAAGGTCTTTGAACCTGATGTTTTTATTTCTGACTGGATCGCCCTCGGAGGCTTTGCAGCCCGTTGGATTAGGAGTGCAGGCATTCCGACAATCGGCGGACTCCGTAGTGATGATGGCTATTTCTGGGCAATGATGCAGACATTTGCACGATATGATTCAGGACCTTGGGCTCTTTCCGGTGTGTTCTGCGTGAGCCGTGAGCTTGAATCAAAGTTAACGAAAAATATTTCCCTACACACGCGAACGAGCTTCATCCCTTCTGGTGTTCCGTTTCCCAAAGTGGTTCCTAAAAAGAATCCACCAATCCGCATGGCCTACATAGGACGAATCGAAAACCGCCAGAAACAAATTCTGGAAACAGCTAGTGCAATGTGCATGGCAGCTCTGGAAATACCCGGAACTACCGGGGTTCTCATTGGCAACGGCCCCGAGGAAGGCTCTGTCCGAAACCTCATTAAAAAAAAAGGTTGCCAAAACATAATCCAGATGGGGGGGTTAGTTGCACCTGGGGATATTCAGGAGCAACTTTCAGATGCCAATGTCATTGTCCTTCTTTCAGACTATGAAGGCACTCCCGGGGCCTTGATGGACGGCATGGCATGTGGTCTGGTTCCCGTTTGCATGAATTCTCCTGGAGGGATTAGAGGGTTAGTAGAAAATAACAAGACCGGGCTTTTTGTGAAAGATCGAGGCAACAGCTTTTTAGAAGCCATCAGAAGTCTGGACGGCTCTCCCGATACGCTCCAACGCTTGAGTCGAAATGCAAGAGAACACATCAGGTCTGATTTCACATTGGAACAGACGGTAACCCGCTGGGAGCAGTTCTGTAATTCCTTGTTAGTTGATGCCGGACCGCGAAAGCCCATCAAAATCCCCCGACACTTCCATCTACCAAAGCAGCATCCGAATATGTTTGGCTTCGATTTTCGCCCTCCATCAAAACTTGATTATTTAAAGGGAAGATGCCGCGTTGCCCTCGGAGCGATCAAGAGGACCTTGTTTTGTCGCAATTGACCAAAAAAAAAATAGAATCTTTCGATGTTTTCGAAACCGTCCTTCTACGCGTCGTGGGACAACCCGAAAGTCTATTTCTCTTTGTGGGAAAGGCTGCTGTTCGCCAAGGTATCCTGCCCTGCTCTCCCGCAGTGTACAAAGATATCCGGATTGAGGCTGAATGTGAAGCCTATCGCAGGTATGGCTATCCAACACTCGACAACATTTTTGAAGCAATACCTTCTCTTTTGGCCCTTAAAACCCACGAACTCGATTGGTTAAAGGAGGAGGAACTCCGTCTGGAAAAGAACTGGTCTCGGATGAATCCACGCTATGAAAGCCGCCTTGCTTCCGCACGCAACCTACATGGACGAACCCTATTTATCTCAGATATGTATTTACCCAAGAAGTTCATTGAGGACAATCTTCGTGACAAAAATATCCTGACAATATCGGACACCCTCTATGTTTCCAATCAAGTGCAAGCAGGCAAAGGAGACGGTTCCCTCTATTCCGAAGTGCTGAAAAAGCAAAATCTGGTAGCTTCTGCTCTGACCCACCATGGGAACTGTCCGCAATCCGATGTGAAAGCCCCTCGAAAACTCGGCATCCGGATCATACCCTACTCCGAAGGTAATCTCTCCAACTGGGAGTGCTTTCTGGAGACGTATTCCGATAGTACGGACGGATTGGCCTCGCTGTGGGCGGGAGCTTCACGCCGGGCTCGCTGCAGTCTTCCAGAGGAAATGATGAACCACATGCTTCGAACCATCCGTGACACTGCGGTCTCCGTGGCAGGGCCATTGCTCACAAACTTTGTACACTGGAGTCTCCGCCGGGCAGTACAGGATGGGATAAGCTCCCTGGCTTTCGTCGCCCGCGATGGTCAAATCCTGATAAAAATTGCGGAGCTCCTGCAGAAGTCCAATCCGGAGTTTCAAAAGCTGGAATTGCGCTATATTTATGGGAGCCGTCAGGCATGGCGACCCGCGGCAATTGAAGAACTGGGGAATTTTGAAAAAAGCTGGATTTTGGAAGGGGAAAAAAATCTAACACCGGAAAAAATCCTCTCGAGGGTCAACCTAGGTCTGGAATATCTTGATCAACTGCCCGCCACCAACGACCTTGACGATCTCTGGAACAAACTCTGCTGTGAGCTCCGAAATCAAATCCTCAAAGCCAGCTCCATGCAGCGGGGACTTGTGGTGGCCTACCTCGAACAGGAAAACCTCCTCGGAAACATGAATCTGGGCATTGTGGAAATCGGATGCACAGGAACAACCTTGTCAGCCCTTGGCAGAATTATGCAGTCTGTAAATTCAGTGGAACCCCGTACCTATTTTTTCGGACTCTCAAATGCTAATCACCCTTACAGACCGCCAAGACCCACCACGTACTTTTACGATGAAAAATCCGACCAAGGTATTTCCCCATCATCCGATTTCAACTACTTCGTACTACTAGAAATGTTCTGCGCCGCCACCCATGGACGTACCACAGGATATCAACGAAACCGCGGGAAGGTGGAACCAGTTTTAGAACCAACACAAAAATACTGGCAAAACCCGAGAAGCACCGACTTCCTTCAGCAAGGCATCCTAGCATTTGCCGAGGCTTATGCGGATTCTCCTCTTATGGAAATAGATCCCACTACAGCCATTCCACTAGTAACTAAGGTTATTAGAAAGTTCTGGCAGAAGCCCAACCAAGAAGAGGCAGAAGTCTGGGGCAGTTACTGCAAGGAGCATGACCAGTCTGGCTTTGGTGCACCGGCGATGGGACGGGTCTACACAGTCAGCGACCTTGCCCATTGCGTGCGCAATCAGGGACTGCCTGAAACTTGGTGGCCAGCGGCCACTCGGATTCGTACGCCCCAGACAACAATGAAACTACTCGAGACTGGTACATATGTAGGTAAAGGACTCGCTCAGGCGCGTATAAGGCTGGGAGGATTGAAAAGACGCTTAATGAGGAAAGGTTAGGTATCGTTGAAGATTGCCATCATCACCCCGTTTTATCCAAGCCATGACGAGCCCAATGCTGGAGGGATCGGCAACCACTTTCAACATCTGGCCCTAGGCTTTCATGAGGAAAACCATCAGGTTGAGGTCTTCAAATTTCCATACGTTGGCAAGACGGACGCAAAATACGAATATCAAGGCATTCAGGTGCATAAGTTTGGGATTACACCGCCAGCCTGGTTTCAAATGCGAGGGCTTGGTCGGCTGGCTCGTCTCACCGGATACGTGAAACGTTTTCCATCGAAGCATCTGCTCAGGCGCACCCAAGAGGTGCTTGCAAAGAAAATTCCGCAATCTGGATTCGATGTGATTGAAGCGACAAGCAATCGGGGGCTCCCTTTCAGCTACAGCCGTCTTCCCAATCGTCAGATACCCATGATCACAAGGGTTTCAACCACCATGGCGCTCCATTTTGAAGAAAACGAGGAGATGCCCGATTACAACCAACGCAAGGAATGCGAATTTGAACGAGGTACGATCTCCCGCAGCGATGCCCTCGTCACCCACACCAAAGCCCACGCAGTCAAACTGGAGGCCGAACTGGGCGTGGATGCAAAGCGATTCCACATCATCCCCCACGGCATTGACATCCCACCTCCACCAACATTCATACAGAAAGACTCATCAGGGGAGGTGAAAGTCCTCTTCGTTGGTCGATTTGAATCCAGAAAAGGGGCGGACGTCCTGCTGAAGGCCATCCCCAAGATTCTTGAGGGACACCCTTCCACGCGCTTTCTTTTGGCGGGAAGTGACACGAACAATACATACCAAATGGAATTCCAAGCAAAAGAGGATCCAATCATCTTGAAGCAGGTTGAATTCCTGGGCACTGTCACGGACGATGAAAGAACGCGTCTGTACAAGGAATGCGATGTCTTCGTTGCGCCTTCCATGTATGAATCTTTTGGTATCGTCTACGCCGAGGCAATGAGTTTCGGCAAGGCAGTAGTTGCTTGCAATACGGGTGGTGCACCGGAAGTAATTGGGCGAGAGAGCGGACTTCTTGCAGAACCCGGCGATCCGGAAAGTCTGACACAGTGCGTACTGGAGCTTTGTCGCAATGCCCAACAGCGAAATCATATGGGGCAAGATGGATACAAGCGAGTGAAGGCACTATTTAGCAGGGAGAAGATGGCGAAGGATACGTTGGCTTTATACCATAGAGTCTTGTCAGGAAATTATACTGGTCCTAAGTATTGATGGCGAAAATTTGGATGCCCAATCCCTTGACCACATTGGTGTGTGGCGTAATCCATTTTCTCGGGGCGTTTGTCTTATACTATTACTTCTTGGCGCCCGAGTCTTCGTCAGGCCACATTGGTTTCTTGAATGCTTATGTGGCCAAAGCTAGAGGGATGTTTTACGAACTTTTCAGTTTCCGGGCTGTGATATTGGCAGGAGTTTTCGGATCGGGTACAGTCGCGTTGTACGGATTGATCGGAGTCCTTATTGACCAAAGACAGTTCCAGAAACTGGCCGTCTGGACAGGGATGGGGTTATTTGTGTATTCCTTCTTGATGTTGGCTGGCTACTTAGCCAACCCCAATTATCTGGATGCTGGGGAAAGTCATGTCACAATGCTTTCCCTTTTATTAAAAGACGGGAAGCCAATTTATTCGGAATTGGACAACCCAGATCTTGCAAATACTTGGTATGGACCAGTTTTGTTTATCGTAAATGCAGCTTTCCTGTTGATTGTGCCTGATCCAATACTGGCCACCAAATTGAGAGGAATTATTGGTTTGATGGCCGGTTTTTGGCTGTTTTTCCACTTTGCATCCAAGCGTTACGGAAAAACTCTGGTCTGGATAGGCTCTGCCTACATTATCCTGACCCTCTTCCTCGCATTCTTTTTTGCCGTGGGGAACCGGGCCGATAGTTTGATCATCGCCTTCTCATTGGCCGCAGCCGCCGGGGCAACATTGGGAGGTTCCAGGAGGAGGATGTGGATGGCCGCTATCTGTATGGCCGCTGCAGTGAACTGTAAAGTGACGGCCGCTGCCTATATGTTCCCCATAGGGGCTTACATAGCGGTGACGTATGGTTGGAAACCTGCTTTACAAACCACATTCCTGGCCATGGGCCTATTCTTTGTCCCCTTCCTCGTTTTCTCCCTTTTTCCACTCAACCACTACATGGCTTATATCATGATGGCGACCGACAATGCTTTCGAAAGAGCCCTTTTGTTGGAAAATATTGGTTTTTCCCTCTTCCTGATGTTCCCATTTTTGTGGGTGTTTGTAAAGTGCAGGGGCAAAGGTGGTGACGTTGGGAAAGATTCGATGGTTGCTACCGGAATCACCCTTTTTGCGTTAGCCGTGGTAAGCCTGACGGCATCAAAGGAAGGCTCTGGATTTTATCATCTATTAGCCTTTGCTCCAGGGTTGGCCTTGCTTTGGATACACTTTACGAATAAACTGGGCAAAGAGTTGAATATTTCCATCCCCGGTGGCTTGGCTGGTGTATCCTGGGTCTTGGGTTGCTTATTATTAACCTTGGGCGGGAACATGGAATTCCTCTATGGCTTTAAACTACGGGGTGGTCAGAATCCGGGGAACGAAATCCGCCAGATCATCCAAGATTACCCGGGAAAGCGGATCGCCATGGGATATGGGCAGGGTAACGATTACTCCGACACCCGCTTGTTTTACCGGCCATTGCTCTACAAAACCACACGAAACAACCCCATGAACGCGGTGACAATGATTGAGTTCTATTGCTCCAAACAGCCCATACCCCAGTCCGCCATCGAACGGTTTGGCAATAGAACCTACGACCTCTTCCTTATTCCCAAGGAGGAGGAGCCTTTTTCCAATAACCTGTTTGAAGGGCTGGGTATCGCGGAAACTTTCGGGTTGAATTACGTACATTTGGAGGATCGGAATTTCTTTGGGGTTTGGGAAGCGAATTTTGTTAGGTGAAAGAATCCCTTATCAGGTCGATTTTGGAGGTTGAGGATCAACATTGGTGGTTCCGAGGTCGACGGAATGTGGTTTCCCATGTATTGGAAAAATTCATCCCGAAACCTTGTGGGGAGGTTTTGGAGATAGGTTGTGGTTCCGGTGCAAATTTTTCAGTTTTGGAACCTTTTGGAAATTTGCATGCAGTCGAAATGGACAAAGTTTCCCGGGATGCGGCCAACAAGCGAGGTCAAACCCAAGTGGAGGATGGCTATTTACCAGATGGCATGCCCATCGATGGGGATGGATTCGACCTTGTCGCAATGTTGGATGTTCTGGAACATATTGAGAAGGATAAAGAAGCCATGGTCGCAGTTAAAGGATTCTTAGCATCTGGTGGACATACGATTGTCACCGTACCCGCATTCCAAGCTCTCTGGAGTCATCACGATGACTTAAATTTCCATTTTCGCCGATATTCCATGAAAAGTTTAGTCGGAGTTTTGAAAGCTGCCGGCCTGGATGTACTCTATTGTACATATACTTTTTTCACTCTATTTCCAATGTTTGCGACAGTGCGCCTATTAGAAAAAATAAAACCCAACGCCTCCCGGAGATCTGAAAAGATCCATGTCCCGCCAGTCATAGTCAATGACATCCTAGGTTCCTTGGTCAGTCTAGAGGGGAGTTTCATGCCGATGTTCCGTTTCCCTTTCGGATCTTCCTTACTGGCTGTGGCAAGGAAACCCCTTTGATGTACTTATTCGTCGAAACCGATCCTCTGCTTGATGAAGTAGCCTGGCCTGGACTTTACTTCCACGAAAATTTTCCCCAAATAGAGCCCGTACATCCCAAGGAAAAACATTTGCAACCCCAGACTAAGGTAAATGAGTGCCGCCAAGGAGAGCCAACCTGGTTTAAATTCGGCATGCCCCGTGAAATGCAGTACACCGGCCACAACGAAGTAAGCGAACACAGTGAAAATGATCAACGAGCCAAAGTAAAACGGCAGCTTCAGGCCGAACGTGGAGAACGAAAAGATTCCATTGGAGGCAAGGCGGAAGGATTGACGGAGAGTGTAGCTGCGGTTTCCGGAAAATCTTGGCGGACAGTCAAAAAGAAGCTCCACTTGCTTGAAGCCGATGTAGGGCACCTGCCCGCGAAAGAACTTGAAGTGCTCGGTCATGCCATTGAGGGCATCCACGCACTGACGGTCCAAAAGCCGGAAGTCCGCGCTACCCGGCACCAAGCTAACCTCCGCCACTCGGTTGAAGATTCGATAGAACCATTTGGAAAAAGTCTTTTCCACCAGATTGGACGAACCAGAGTTCCGGCGGATGGTGTTAACTACGTCCGCACCATCCTCCCAAAGCCGGAGCATTTCCGGAAACAGCGCAGGAGGGTGTTGAAGGTCGCCATCCAATGTAATGATGATATCACCGTCTGCAGCGTTAAGCCCACAGCTCAGGGCATTCTGGTGGCCCACATTGCGAGAAAGCGAAAGGCATTTGATGGCGCTATTGTTGGCCGCAAGTTCCTCCACAACTTCTAATGTTTTATCACGGCTACAGTCATCCACCAACACAACCTCATAGTTTGCACAATCAATACCATCCATGGCTGTGCTGATCTCTTTGAAAAGCTCACGAACGCATCCCTCCTCGTTAAAAAGAGGAATAACAAGCGAGACTTTGGAATCCTTTAAGCTACGGCCCATATTACAAATCCTTAAAACGAATCAGGCTAATACCAAGACTGTCAATCTTGTTCATGATACGACTTGATATAAGTGCCTCGCGTTCTCTATTCCAGTCAAATTCATCATAAGCCCAAGGCAACTGTTTCCGGAGAGCAGGACAGTCCATCCCAGGATGAGTCATCAGTTCACAAGAACCCTCGGGCAAAGCATCCAGAAGAGAAAAGATTCGATCTGCATGAATAGCACCAGACATATCAAATCCAGCAAAACTATCTGTGGTGCGAATGGCGCTACCTCCAAGATCTAAAAAGAAGTCATGGCCAAGTTTACTCATCATTCGCGAGAATAACGCCCGTGCCTTTATCTCTGGGGTCGGAATAATTTTATGCGGTACCCGCAGAGCTCTAATACCATACTTTTTAGCCAAATTAATGATTAAATCCCGAATCCCCGGTAACAAATGAAGATGCTGCGTGCCGTTGGCAAAAGGAATATCAGGAAAAAAGGTCAGAAACCTCTGTGCCTGAAGTTCCAACTCCTCAGCCAATTCCCGCATTCGGATTTGGCCCAAGAAATAACGTGTCATAAATGGCTTCCAATGACGATGCAGACAGACGGGGTTCCCGAGATAACGTCGAGTGTCCGTCAATGAACACTCGCGTCTGAGCAGACAGTGCCCTTCGACAAGACTCCAGTGAAGACCGATCTCCAAACCCGGGTTCTCCCTGGCCAAGTCAACAGCAGACTCCGTTTCAGGCGCATTAACCAGGAGACTTGCACTAGTAACGATGCCAGACTGAAATGCGTCAATGATCCCCTGGTTTATCTCAGTGGAAAGGCCAAGATCATCTGCAGTAACAATAAGTTTTCTAGTTATTTCATTCAATCCTCAAACCTTGGGGATAGCATGCCCGAAGTGCAAGCCTCTCGAAGATGAATATTCTTACACTCAACACAGAGGCTTTTTCTGGTGGAGCAAGCCAGATCGCAACCTCCCTCTTCAATGCCTACGAAGCGGCAGGTCACTCTTCGAGAATGCTCAATGCAATCGATAATTCAAAAGATAATAAGCTTCAGACGATCGACAATGATTCATTTCGCAATCCGATCTTCAGATTCAGTCAGAAGCTTCTCGACGCCAGCCTAAATAATGCGGTTCCATTGCTTCCAAAACTATTCAGCCTATTTGTAGCATGGGCGGAGCCTATTCGGACGCTGAGAAAGATAAGTGGCCGGGATGACTTCCATCAACCGGCGACTCAATATTTGACAAGTCTTGTCAAACCTCCTCCACAAATCATCCATGCACACAATCTTTTTGGTAACTATTTTGACCTCCGCCAACTGCCTCACCTCTCACGAGAAGTACCGCTGATTCTAACCCTGCATGACATGTGGACTTTAACAGGCCACTGCTCTCATCCACTGGGTTGCGAAAGATGGAAACACGCATGCGGGAACTGTCCCAGACTCGACCTTCCTCCTGCACTTCCAAGAGATGGAACGGCAGAAAACCTCTCAATCAAAAAGAAAATTTACTTAAATTCGCATTTGAACGTAGCAACTCCAAGTCAATGGTTAATGGATCAAGTAGACCAATCGATCTTGAAGCCAGGGATTACCAATGCGAGGGTAATTCCAAACGGGATTGACCAAGAGGTCTTTCGTCCAGGGGACAAAGCTGAGGCCAGACGTCACTTAAACCTCCCGAAGGAAGCACATATCCTCCTCTTTCTCGCGGCGGGGAATCGCACCAACCCGTGGAAAGATTATGAGACACTGGACTCCGCTGTTCAAATGTTATCCGAGAAACTGAAAGGACAACACCTTATCCTTCTGGCGTCAGGTCAATTGGAAAAGAATAAGCACTATAATAATGTGAGTATCCGACATATTCCCTGGCTAGACAACAAGACAGAACTAGCCTATTACTATCATGCTTCTGACCTTTACCTACATGCCGCTCATGCCGAAAACTTTCCAAATGTCATTTTGGAATCACTATCTTGCGGTCTTCCCGTAATAGGCACTCGCACCGGTGGAATCCCGGAACAAATTCAAGAAGGTAGCAATGGTCATATTGTGCCTCAAGGCGATCCTGAGGCCATGGCAACAAAAGCTTTCGACCTGCTTGATAAGCCTGAAACATTAGACTGTTTTTCCAAAAATGCGGCAAATCAAGCCAAGGGCATCTACTCTGAAGAACGAATGGTTCGAGATTACCTTGGTTGGTTTGAAGAATTACTAAGTGATGAGTAAAACTAATCCAATATATGGTCGTGGAGGCATATTGATTTTGAAATGAAAACCTGCCTCCTTCTATGGTTTAGCTGGCAGTTCGATAAGAACATTCCTCGGCTAGACGAAATCTACGGCGAGCGTTTCCCTTGTCGTTACTATCTGATGCCCTTCTATCAGGGCAACCATCCACATACCATCCCGATTCACGAATCCAGCCTTCATTTCCAGAACTACTTTGCTCAGGCCAACAAAGTTCTTCCTCAAAACGCGGACTATTATGTGATCTGCGGAGATGATATGATTCTTCATCCTGAAATTGATCATCAAAACATCATTGAATTCATAGGCTGTCAGGACAAGGGCTACGTAAAATACGTCAACGCGGTTACAGACCACTCATTTGCTTGGCATCGATTTAGTGAAGCACTACATTTTCTGGATAAGTATAGGGCCATTCCATTTCTCGATCTAATGCCTCCTCGTGAAAAGATAATCGAGATATATGAACGACATGGAATTGAGATTCGTAATATTGGCCTTCGCAATTTTAAGGGTGCTTGGGAGCAAAAGGTTTCTTGGGAACGAATCAAAGCCGGTCTCAAATTCATCTTTTCCAAGCAACGCAAGCGCTTTGCTGAATGGCCACTGGTCGAAGGTTACTGCGACTTCGTGGTTGTGCCCCGCCAATACTGGCAAAAGTTTGTCCACTACTGCGGCATTCTTGGATCGATGAACGTTTGGCATGACTGCGGAGTTGTCACCTCACTCTTGCTTGCATGCGAGGATGTCATGCAGGAAAAAGACTCCCGGGCCTTCGGGGTCGAGCTATGGAATGAGGATGTTGAAAACCTTTACAAACAATACCAAGGTAATCTCAAGAATCTAGTAAACGACTATAAGCCAAATCAAATCTATACACACCCCGTGAAGCTAAGTCGTTGGCAATAGTCTAAGATAAGAAAAATAATAATAAAATGAAAGTACTCGTTACTGGATCGACTGGCATGATTGGCAGCCATTTTGTCAGTGCCTGCGAAAAGAAAAAATGGGTCACAGCAGGCCTTTCACGTTCCACATCACACAGTCGCCAGAGCCCGATTCTCAACCATCAACACCACGAGTGTGATATCCTTGACCGCGGCAGTCTCCTTGTCCTTCTGGAAAAGCTTAAGCCGGATATTATCATCCATATGGCAGCACAAGCATTCAACGCGGTATCTTGGGGCAGCGAGGACTATACCCACCAAGCAAATTTCACAGGAACTCTTAATCTTCTCAACGCCGCACGGCAAAAATGTCCAAAAGCAAAAATTCTACTGGCTTGCAGTAGCGCCGAGTATGGCGATGTGCTACCTGAAGATTGCCCGTTGAAGGAAGAACGACTGTTGCGACCAATTACACCCTATGGCGTAAGCAAAGCCTCCTGTGAAGCACTCGGATATCAGTATTTCGCAAACTATGGAATGCAAGTTTACCTGCCACGTCTCTTCATCCATGTTGGGACAGGGCATCCGCCAGCGACAGCCATCCAGAATTTTGCACGACAGATCGCATTAATCAAAAAAGGAAGGATAGAACCCGTAATGCGTGTAGGTCGTCTCGATACGGCCAGAGATTTCATAGACGTTCGAGATGGAGTCGATGGGATGTTACAGCTCCTCATAAAAGGACAACCAGGCCAACCGATCAACATATGTAACCAGAAAGCCCACACGATTAAGGAGGTCCTTGATACTCTT
>Ga0209660_1000518_pt1 | contig 22903 bp, 15 predicted proteins | sample SaaInlV_100m_DNA_2_FD_184659 | JGI IMG/M metagenome (GOLD analysis project Ga0209660, IMG submission 184659) | Marine microbial communities from expanding oxygen minimum zones in the Saanich Inlet - SI072_LV_100m_DNA (SPAdes) (version 2) | ecosystem: Environmental > Aquatic > Marine > Intertidal... | reverse complement strand
GAACAATGCAATGAATGCAGTCGGTTTTTTCTGCGCCCAGCTAAATGGTGCCTCAGCCAATGCAGCCAGGGCCTTTGAATCCTCTTTGATCCTGGATGGTGCCGGTTTTCAATTAAATGATATATATTACGCCTACTATGGGACTTTGGCTGCTTATCAGCATCAGGGGCCGGTGTGGAAAAAATGGACCAAGAAGATGCATGGCGAATTCCTCAAGGCCCAGGCGGAAGATGGGTCCTGGCAGTTTGGTGGAGCTCATGCGGGTGCAATGGGTAAGTTTATCGGTACGGCTCTCGTCTCGCTTTGCCTTGAAGCTCATTATCGCTACACTCCCCTTTATGGTCTCGGGTTTGAGCCAGACCTCAGTACTGAACCGAATCCAGACATCATTGAGGGCGATGCACTGCCCCGCACCCCAATCTTTCGTCATGCCAAGCACCTTGCATTGATCAGTTCTCCAGCTGATGACAGTGCCCCGGTAGTCACGGATCACGGTGATTTCCTTTATTTTGCCTCCAGCCGAAAGGAGGGGAGAGGCGGATCAGATATTTACCGAGCGAGACTTGATAATAATGAACCAATGGAGGCTGAAAACCTTGGTGAAGAGATAAACACGAAGTTTAACGAAACCCATCCGTCAATCCGAATGGCCGGGTTTCACCTGCTTTTCAACTCTGATAGGGAAGGTAACCCATTTGGCTTGTATAATTCAAAAAGCAAACGGGTTGTCCGCCGTTATAACTATTCGAAACTGCCTTCATCTTCTTGGTTGGGCAGTAATGCAGTATGGTTGATTTCATTAATTGTTTCAGCTGGGCTACTTGTCTATTTTGCCATTCGTCTGTTTAAGAAGCCTCCGCGTATACAGGAAGCCCCCGACACAATCACGCAACCACCGGTCAGTTAAATTTTAATTTCTAATGGACTCCGACGAACCAGAAGAACCTATCAGGGAGAAACCTCGCTTCGGCTTGATTTCCCTCGCACTTGCTGCGTTGGTGATCTTCATCACAATGTCCGTGTTTGTCTGGGACAAGTTAAAGCAGGACGTCTGGGTGTATTACACCGATGATGCGGGGACCAGGGTGGGGATTGAAGAGAATAAAACCAGGAATGTTCTCTGGCAGGATCCGAAGCAGAATGTTTTTATTGAACAGGTTGACCCCTTGGCACCAGAGGAATTGGATCCTGTCAACCAAGACGGCAAACGTCTGGAGGCAACATTTTCCCCCAACGGAACCACGATGGTTCTTGTGCGTCAGGATAATGATGAGACAGGCATGGACCTGTATGTTTCTCTCTGGAACGGTCGTGTATGGTCTCCTCCAGAGGAGCTTAAAGCTCTCAATAGTAAAGCCAATGAGCGTGGTCCTGCGTTCTCTCGTGATGGCGAATACCTTTATTTTGCCTCAGACCGTGAAGATGGCAAAGGTGGCTACGACATATATGTTGCGCACAGCCAGGGCGATTCATGGAGCGAGGTCGATTCTGTCGGTGGTGCCGTGAATACTGCAAGTAATGAACTTGGCCCGGCGCCTTCCAATGATGGAAAACGACTTTTCTTCTCATCCGATCGAGCCGGGAAGAGTGATGACATCTTTGTTGCCGAAAGAATCCCTCCCGCTGCCAGCCTTGAACCCGGGGAACCTGATGATCCATCGCCAGAGGAGCAACCAGACAAGCCGGAGGAAGGCCTGCTGGCATCCTTACCACAATTCTCTGCAGCAATTGCAGTCAGCGACTTGAATTCAAAGGGTGAAGATGTTCAGGTTGCACTAACCCGACGTGGTGATCATGTTTTTCTCGCATCGGACCGTGACCGTGACGGCGATTCTGGTTTTGGCCTCTATATTAGTCGCGTTGTAGATGGAAAGGAATTACGCCCGGAAAAAGTCGACCTTTACATTGATGGGGGGGATGCGACTGACCCAGCTGTTAGAATGGAGGGTTTCGACCTCCTGTTCAGCGGAAAGTTGATTTCTGGAGAGGAAACCGAAACCAATGAGGCAAATGAAGGTTATCGCCTTTATCGTTCAACAACCCGGGAAGTTTTTGGTTACACAGACCTTTCTCGATGGGACCAGTTTAAAAACCTGCTTCGAAAAATCATCTGGTGGATTCTCCTTGGTTTATTCGCTCTAGCTGCCCTCATTTATATCCTGGAGCACTGGAGTGATTTAACCAGTCTTTATCACAAGTGTCTTGCCGGTTCTGCGGCTCTCCATCTGATCATTCTTTTGTTGCTAATGATCTGGATGGTCTCAAAGGAGTTGACCTCAGGTGGAGAACCTCAATCGCCCGAAATAGCGATCAGTATTGATGCACTTGCCCAGGAGGAACTTGCATTGGAGAGCACTCCAGAAGAAGCTCAGGTTTCTGAGACGCCAATTGCCTTGGTGACGGACAGGCTGGAAAGTGATTTTAAGATTCCGGTTCTTGAAGCGCAGGAGTACACCAAGACAAGTCCGATTGTCACAAGTACTAGCAAGACTTCATTGGTCAGCGATATCAGGCCATCCAAGGCTAATACTGAAACAGCAGATGAACCAGTCACAAAGCCTGAGAAAATCACCCAATTACTCACTTCATTACCAGAAACGTTTCTCCCTGAACTAGAGGAGCCTGTCCTTGATGAGCGTGCTGCTGGTGAACCTCAAAAAGCAGTCGAAAGGGCCAATCCAGAGGCTGATATCTTTAGGCCGACCGAAGCCGTGCCCCAGGTTGAGACCGAGAAGTCTGAGAAGGTGGCTGAAATTTCCAATACTGCTTCAGAAGCCACCACTGAAGCGGAACAAATCGAACCTGGTGATGCAGCAGCTGAAACAAAGGATACCGGAGGGGATGTAGTCGTTGCACATAGAGGACTTGAAGCCATTGGCGAATTGCCTGATTTTGACGGAAAAGGCACTTTGGCATCCATCAGTCTGAATCTACCCGGTGAGGATCCTGAAACGGACCCGTTGTTGCCTGGGGAATTACAGACCCCCAAGGATACCCTGGATCCTGTGGCTTTGACCAATTTACTCCGGAAGCAACGCGATAAGCCCTCTCTTGAGGTTATCGAGCAGCTCGGAGGATCGGATGCCACCGAACGTGCCATTGCTGCTGCACTGGAGTGGCTTTCACGCAATCAGGAAGCTGATGGGCACTGGGATACCAAAAAACACGAGGGGGGTGGTAATTACGATACAGCTAGCGCAGGTCTGGCACTTCTTTGCTATTACGGATGGGGTATCAGTCATAATAAGCCGGGCAAATTTCAAGGAAATGCAAAAAAAGCCATTGATTGGCTTGTATCACAGCAAAAGGAAGATGGCGACCTGCGTGGGGGCGGTCGCATGTATTGTCATGGCATCGCGGCCATTGCACTATGTGAAGCCTACGGGGTCAGCAAGGACCCCAAACTAAAGGAACCGGCTGAGAAGGCCATCAAGCTGATCCTTGCCTCCCAAGACCCAAACAAGGGCGGATGGCGCTATAATCCTACTCCCGGCGATTCAGATACCTCGGTCACTGGTTGGCAATACATGGCACTTCATAGTGCTAGGATGGCAGGTATTGAAGTGGATGAGAGTGTTTTTGTAAATGCTCGTAGATGGTTTGATCATGCAGGAGGAGGCAGGCACGGTGGCCTCTATGGATATACCGGTCCTGAAAAGAACAAGCATGCAATGATTGCAACAGGTATGTTTTGCAGGCAGCTCGATCTGGTCCCACCGACTGACCCAAGGATGCCGGAGAGTGCTCAAGCTCTTAAGATGCGCCCAATTAATGTCAAAAAACCAGATCTTTACTATCTCTATTATGGCACGCTTGCACTTTACCAGCATCAGGGGCCAATCTGGGTTGATTGGAATGAGCGGATAAAGGAAACCCTTACAACTCTTCAAAAGAAAACCGGTCCGCAGTCTGGTAGTTGGGACAAAAGTGCGGCCCATGCGGCATCAGGTGGTCGAGTTGTCTCGACCGCACTGGCGACCCTGAGCCTGGAGGTCTACTATCGTCTTTTGCCAATGTATGGTTTTCGAAATAAGGATGCAGCTGCGCCAGCGCTCCGGGTTAAAGGCAAATAGACGACTGGACACATTTTTTTATTCGTCGTTCCAATTGTGGAATCATTTCACGTACAAACCACTCGACAATTTCATATAAAGAGCATTTTGTGCACACCTTTATTTAGGTGATGAAACTTGAAATAGACGACCGCTATCCCAATATTGATGATCTCCGTGAACGTGCCCGTCAGCGGATTCCTCGCTTTGCATTCGAGTATCTTGATGGTGGATGTAACGAAGATGTAAACCTGCATCGCAACACGGCAGACATTCGAGATGTAGAGTTGATTCCCCAATATTTAACAAAACATACGGGCTCGGAAATGAAAACCGAGTTGTTTGGTCATACCTACGATGCACCGTTTGGTATTTCACCAATTGGATTACAGGGATTAATGTGGCCTCGTGCACCGGAGATTTTAGCAAAGGCTGCCTACGATCACAATGTGCCATTTATCTTAAGCACGGTTTCAACAAGCAGTATCGAAACCATTTCGGAGGTTTCAAATGGGCAGGCTTGGTTTCAACTTTATCACCCAACGGAGGACCATGTTCGTGATGATGTTATTAAAAGGGCTGAAGCTGCAGGGTGTCCCGCTCTTGTCATTCTTTGTGATGTACCCACTTTCGGATACCGACCGCGGGACATTCGTAATGGTCTGGCTATGCCACCCAAAATGACCCTTCGCAACATTCTTCAGATTATGGGTAAGCCCAACTGGGCGTTGCGGACCCTGTTTGCAGGTCAACCAACCTTTGAGACCCTTAAACCTTACACTCCCAAGGGTCTCAATCTTAAGCAACTCGGTCTCTTTATGGATAAGACCTTCTCAGGTCGTCTGAATGAAGAAAAAATTAAACCAATTCGTGATATGTGGCCTCGAAAGCTCGTTTTAAAGGGGGTTGCCAGTGAGGAGGATGCACAACGTGCAGTTGACCTTGGACTCGATGGAATCATTGTTTCCAATCATGGAGGTCGCCAACTGGATGCAGGGCAATCTGCCATCAAGCCACTCACCGATATCGCTGCAAAATTCAAGGATAAGATCAAGGTTATGATGGATAGTGGAATCCGATCAGGTCCCGACATAGCCAGAACCTTGGCATCTGGTGCAGATTTTACCTTTTTGGGTCGCACTTTCATGTACGGGGCGGCAGCCCTTGGGAGCAAGGGGGGGCATCATACGATTTCTATTCTCAAGCGGCAACTTCAGCAGGTAATGGAGCAGATTTGTTGTGAGAGAATTGAGGATTTCCCAAGTCATCTCGTGGATAACAAAAGTTAAGTCACATTTTTTTTGTCAGTTCCTGACCTTGGTCCTATTATTTTACTAATTAATGAATAACCAACCCAACTGTTCTCAATCATGAATTTACAATTTCTCAAATCAGTTGCTTTTTTTGCGCTATTTGCTGTGTCAACTGCAGCAGGCAAACCGCTCAAGGGACTAATTATTACCGGTGGATGTTGCCATGACTACAAAAACCAAAAGAATATCATCAGTGAGGGGGTAAGTAAGCGCCTTCCTGTGAAGTGGGATGTCTACTTCGAAATGAACCAGCAAAAGAGCAAGGAACACCTTTCTAAGAAGGGGTGGGCTGATGGCTGTGATTTCATCGTATGGAATCATTGCTTTGCTCACGAGAAAGATGCTGGCTTCATAGACTCACTTGTTGCCATCCACAAAGCGGGCAAACCAGCCATTGCTCTCCATTGCGCCATGCATTCTTATCACTGGAGCGTGAAGCCGGCAGAAGGCAAGAAGGAAAATAGCTGGCCGGAGTTTCTTGGCGCCTATTCCAAGGGACACGGTCCCAAACGGAAGATCACTGTAACCAAGGCTAAGGGGCAGGAGAAACACCCGGTTCTTAAAGATCTTCCGGATGGTTGGACCACTCCAGAGGGGGAGCTTTACAATGTGCAGCGCGTACTCGGTGCCACTGTCCTCGCGTATGGGAACAACGGGGTCGCCAAGGAACCGCAAGCCTGTATCTGGACAAATGAGTATGGTAAAGCCAGAGTATTCGCTACCACAATAGGCCACCATAATTCCACTATGTCTTCCAAGGAGTATCTGGATTTAATTGCCAACGGAGTTCGTTGGGTAACGAGATCCGAGTAACCTCTTGCGGATTTAATGCTATCTTAGATGGATGTTGCCATTAAGAAAGGACTACGTCCTCTTCGCACTCAGTAGTTAGCTATCCCCTTGAGCTTTTTGCTCGGATATTTTCTTTGATGGAGAAATCCCACCTTCCCGTACACGGGGGGCAGGAGTGATAATTTAGGGCGAAGTCGAGGTGGGTTCAGGGAGTAAATAAGCACACAGGTTTGACCTTTGGATTTTGTTGGTATTTCATCCGCCCACAATGCGATTCTTCATCCATGCATTTTATTGCATCACTCTAATCGTCAATGCTACGGACTGGCCGCAGGCATCTGGTCCTACAGGGAACTTTTCCAGCGAATCCAGAGCACCAGGTAAATGGAGCGTTGCACTGGACCAGAACATTGCCTGGAAACTGACTTTGCCAGAAACAGGGCAAAGTACGCCGGTAATTGCCAATGGGAAATTGTTTTTTACGACATTAAAGCCGGTGGAAAAAGATTCTGCCCTGGGGAAGGATATTGTGGCATGGTGCTGCGATGCAGCCACAGGGAAGGTATTGTGGCAACGGGAAATCATAGGAAAGCATCCACTCCGTCTTTCTGGATGCTTCAGTGATAGTTCCGCTCCACCTGCGGTGTGCGACGGAAAACGCGTGGTATTCCTGAATGCATCGGGCAGGATTACCTGTTTTGACCTTGATGGCAAAGAACTCTGGACCCAGCCATTCTTAAGTGTGGGTCGCGCGTTGCCATTTCTGCATGAAGGGAAATACGTGTTCACACGACAGATTTATCCCCCTGAGGCAAATGGAAACTTTCCGCACAAGTATGCGGATGCACCCAAGCAAATGTGGACTCAGTTGCAGGCGCTCAATATCCTTACGGGCGAGATTTTATGGACATCCAAATGCGGTGTAAACATGGGGATTTCAACTATGCCCCAGACGCGATTTGATGGTGTTAATGTTGCTGTTGTCGGACGTGGAGGGGGGCATGGTCCACCGGAAAGGCCTTTTGGTATTTCAATGATTGACCTGCAAAATGGCGAGACTTTGTGGACCTTGCCTCTGACGGGGTTCATGGCAACGATGAGTTATCGTTTGAATAAAGGACAGGTACATATCTTTCATGGAGGTGAACATTTGTCAGTGGATGAAATGACCGGGCAGATAGTAAAGAGGGTATCCATCATCGAGAATGTCTCTGTTTGCCGAATGAAAGATGGTCTTCGAGGCACACAAAAGGAAAACCTGGTTGCCTCAAAGAAGAAGCGCATGATTACTCAAGGTTCGAATCTCCTGGTTGGAAAGCATCATTACTTCCGCAGTTATGTTCGCCCGTGGTTGGGACGTGTTGATATCGATAAAGGTACAGTGGAGTATCTTGAATTGCCTCTTCAGATTTCTCGAGTCCCCGGAAAGGCGGATGAGTTGAGATGGTTTGTTTTGCCTTCAGGGAAGAAGTCACCCGGTCTTACTGCTCAAGCCTTTGCTCCCAATGACATGAAGAATTCACGCGGGTTCAAGGTCGTGGGGGACAAACGTTCCCACGGGAGTGGTTGGGGACACATTGCCTCGCCGACACCTTCCGTCGCCGGTAATCACCTTTACATCCCCGTAATGAATGGGACTGTCTTTGCCATCGACTTGAAAGCAGTTGAATTGAACGAGTCAGCAATTCTCTCAATCAATGATCTTGGTCCAGTCGGGAGGTCATTCACTCGATCCAGCATCTCGTTTGCGGATGGTCAAGCTTTTGCCCATACTATCCGCGAGTTGGTCTGTATAGGTGAGTAAGTTTTGTCCTCATCGAAAATGACAACCGTTTCCTACGGCATTAAAGCTAAGCGGCAAGTTTGGCCACAGCTTTCCTGTGTGCCTTGCAGTTTAGCATTTTTCTGGCATCTGTTGGTGATACCCACATTCTATTGCGACAATCCTTCTCGGGCCAATTGTTAAACTCTTCCCAGACCATCATCGGGTAGAAGTGGAAAATTAGTGAATCTCCTTGCTTGAATGATTCACCCTTGCCATCAATGTAACCAACAATGCCCGCCTCCTCATAGGCTTCTTGGGATGCAGTTCCCTTACCACCTATTTTTTTGATAAGATTTCCCTTGGGAAGTCCCCAGTTCTCATTTCTGGTGGTGATTATTAGAACCTCCACCTTGCCTTCTATTATACGATATGGGACTACGCCCCACTTTTTTTTTGCCATTAACAGTCCTCCATTGTCTCTCTTTTCAAGGTATGTAATATCTGAAGATGAGTGACAGGGAAGTCAAGCTAATGTAGGTTTGCATTTCCTGAAGCTTCGGGGAAGACTCATTGTTTCAATCATGACGTGTATATTTATTACTTTTCTTTCGTGCTTGGTTTCAGTGGCCGTGCTTGGCAAATCATCTCGTCCAAACATAATTTTTCTACTTACTGATGACCAGAGCAGTTACTCCCTGAGTTGTTACGGTAACAAGGATGTAAAAACGCCTCATATTGACAGCTTGGCTTCTGACGGCATGGCCTTTGATCATCATTATGATACCACCGCTATATGCATGGCAAGTCGGGCCAATGTAATGACGGGGCTCTACGAATACCGCCATGGGTGCAACTTCGAACATGGACCGCTGACCCAGAAACTCTGGGAAACCTCTTATCCTATCCGCCTGCGTCAGTCTGGTTACCTCACGGCATTTGCGGGCAAGTTCGGTTTCGAAGTTCGCAAAGGAACTGAAAAAGGCCACAAGTATTTGCCTGAGGATGACTTCGACAAGTGGGGTGGGGGGCCAGGGCAGACGAATTATGCTACTGTCAAAAACCGAAGCATGAAGGCATATGCCAAAAACTACCCCCATTCCTCACGCTCGTATGGAGCTTTCGGAAGCGATTTTGTCCGAGAGTCTGCTAAGTCTCATAAACCGTTCTGTCTATCGATCAGCTTCAAGGCTCCGCATAAACCGGATCAACCAGACCCTTTGTTTGATAAGGTGTATAAGGGCAAGAAGTTTACCAAGCCGCCCAACTACGGACGCGAGTATGGTAAGCACTTTTCGTTTCAGAGCAAACAAGGCCGGCAGTACGAACGCTTTGTCAGTTGGGGGTATCGTGATCGTTATGATGAGGTGATGGCTATCTATCACCAGATGGTGCACGGAGTGGACTCTGCTGTTGGCATGATACGGGCGGCGGTGAAGGAAGCCGGTGTGGCTGATAATACGGTGTTCATTTTTACTTCCGATAACGGGTTTATGTGTGGCTCCCATGGTTATGGGTCCAAGGTTTTGCCTTATGAGGAATCCACAAACGTTCCCTTGATTATTTATGATCCTCGTCACGCGATAAGTAGCGAGAACCTGCGTTCCAACGCCCTTACCGCCAACATTGACATGGCTCCAACCATCTTGGATTTGGCGGGGCTCGATGTGCCTACTGAGATGGATGGGGTGAGCTTGCTACCCCTTTTGACTAATCCCCATGTAATGGTTCGGGAATCAGCCGCCTTGATAAACGTATGGGGTCCCAAGGCGGCTCATTCTTACGGAGTCGTAACCAAAGACTACAAATATATTTACTGGCCTTATGAGGCAGGCGTTAATTTTGAGCCGACTGAAGAATTATACGACCTTGCCAAGGACCCTCACGAATTGACCAACTTGGCCTCGCTCAAAGGGGAGGGATTGAAGCAGATGCGGGCGGTTTACGATGAGGCAGTGGAGGCTTGGAAGCGTAAGGGAGTGGATTACAACGGTTACAAGCAATACGGAAAAATTTTCGACCGGACGGTTCCATGGAATCCCTAACAACGCACTGGCTTAACTGTTGTTGATATAGAATGGTTGCTGGTTACTTTCGATAGAGACAGAGTCTATCCAGATGCGGTGAATCAACTCGCTTGACTGGTGTCTCAGTAAGACTGAGTCCCTTGGGGTGTAGGTCGCTCTGGAAGCTTATAAAAAGGCCGTCTGCAGGTAGAATCCTGGTGATTTGTTTTTCTACTGCCTCGCGGTATTCCTTGCTTGGCAGGATACAGTCTTCGATTCCACAGGCAAGGATACAGGCGGTGCCATCAGGAAGGTTGTCGAGTGCAAGCTTCATGTCTTGAGGTATGACTGTTGATTTTGGGATGGGGTAGGTCTCACCATACTTTTCTTCCGCCGACTTGATCGAGATGGCCAACTTGTCCGCGTAGAAAGGTTCGATTCCAATATAAGCTGATGAATAGCATGCTGAGGCAATCATCCAGCCGTAGTGGTAGCAACCCGCTCCGAGTTCCACAAGGGGTCGTCCTTTGAGCGCAGGGATGATGTCGGAGCCCTTGATGTTTTTCAAGAGAATTGCCTCATAAAAGCTTCTCGTAAAGAAACCTCCCGGTGCGGCAAATCCAACACCCTGTGCTCTGGATCCATGTAACCGCTCCCTCCATTCGTTTATCCCCGCAATGGAGTCGTTGAAGTTTTCAAGGGATTTCCCTTGGACGAGTCCACTGGATCCGACAAGTGTGTCGAGGTTCTCGAGGCTTTCAAATGCCATCGCAGAATCCTGATTAGCAGATTCAAGGAAATTGACTCGTTCAAGGAGCAATGGTGCTTCAGGGGGATCAGTCATCAAACCACTCATCATTAGGATCAAATGCAGGTATGGGTATATTTATTATTCGTAGCTGTCCCACTGCTCTATGCCGGCAACCGGGCTTGATCATAACAGATGTCATTGGCTTTAGTGGAAAAATTTTGCCATCAAGCTCGATATGGCCTTTACCTTCAAGGACCAGATAGATTTCCGTCATCTTCTTGTGGTAGTGAGTACGGCTGTCCTTGGCTATTTCGACCATGTGTAGTGTTGCGGTATCGTTTCCCGGGACAGCAAAGGCACGTCTGGCCAATCCGCATGGACAAGGGACTGGGGAGACCTCGTCAAGTTGTGCAACAAGGTAATTTGTGTCTTGGATATTAGCTGCTTTGGGCACTTGTCTGTTCTACTTGGAAGCCTTGATTGCCTTTGCCACCTCAGTGAGGTCCTGGGTCGGGTTTACCTTGGAGTTCTTGTAAATGATCTTGCCTTTCTTATTTATGACAAAGGTCCAGCGAGAAGCTGTGTTATCACGGACGAGCGTCACTTCCTTGCCTTGTACTGTGCGCTGAAGTTTGCCACCAAGTCGTGTCGGTACGCCAAAGGCCTTGGCAATCTCACCCTTTGCATCGGATAGGAGGGTAAAGTTTAGCTTTTCTGCGATTTTAAAATACTTGAGGGACTCGACCCGGTCACCGCTTACTCCGACCACAACGGCATCGAGTTGCTTCAATTGGTCTGCGCCATCGCGATAGGAACATGCCTGCTTGGTGCAACCGCCAGTCATTGCTGCGGGGTAGAAGTAGACGATAACGTTCTTTTTGTCCAGGAAGTCACAGGCGGACCAGTCCTTGCCCTTGTCATCCGGCGCTGAGAAACAGGGGGATTCATCCCCGACGTCCAGCGCGGAAAGGACTGGTCCGAAGGCAATGGTTGCAAAAAGTAGTTGGGCGATGGTTTTCATTGGGCTGCGTCGAGTTTTATGGTTCAGGATCAAGAAAAGTGTGGGATTGTTTTGTTAAAGTTTATAGCCGAAACGCTGGTTATTCGGCCTTTGGCGTCAATTTCATTTCAGCCCTCGGCTTATCCTGCCGCAGGAATCTCATCCCACATGGTGGTCCATCCCTGGCTTCGCTTGTCCCGTCGCATTTGCCATCCTCGCCGGATGCCTTGTGAGGCAAGGAAGACAGAATCACGCCCATGGGTGTCCATGACTTGATCGAGTGCATGATTCAGGGCTTCACGGTTTCTCGTCTTGTCCTCGGTAAAAAGATTGGTCTGTCGGAGACTATGGGACATCAGGTCCAGCAGGAGTAGCCCCGTCTTCTTATAGGCGTATCCATTCCGATATATCCTGCGGAGAAGACGCAGGGCTGCAGAGGTGATGGCAAGAAGGTCATCGGTGGGTTCGGGAAGTGATTCAGAAATGGAGTTGTGATATTGAGGGGTGTTCTCCTTGAAGGAATTTGTGGCAAGGAAAACTTGAATCCCATGAGCGAGCGAACCTTCACCCCGCATGCGTTGGACTGCGGTCATTACGTAACTGGAGAGTGCCTCCTCCATATCATGCAATTCCATGACTGGGCGACCGAAGGAACGGGATGAGCAGATATTTTGGCGGGGTTGGCGTTGTTCCATGCCGAGGCAGGACAGTCCATTGAGTTCTCGCAGGGTTCGTTCCAGGTTGACACCGCCAATGCGCCGAATCTTTGAAGGCGAAGCCTTTGCCAGGTCCCGTGCGGTAAGGATTCTGATTTGACGCAGGCGCCTACCTAGTTGCCGACCAACACCCCATACGTCTTCTATCTTTATTGATGCCAATGCATTGTCGCATTGATCTGCAAGTAGCTGTCTGCAACCGGTTCCATCTTTCTTGGCCAGCCTGTTTGCTGCCTTGGCCAGTGTCTTGCTGGATGCGATCCCGATAGATACTGGTATGCCGGTCCACTTGTACACGGTTTCACGCAGATCTTGGGCGAGGGAAGTCGGTTCATCAATACCCTCGAGATCCAGGAAGGACTCATCGATGGAATATACTTCCAGTTGCGGGGCAAACCGACGCAGGACTGATGTGACACGACGGGACATGTCCCCGTAGAGCTCATAATTGGAGGAGAAAACGCGGACACCTTGTCGGTGACACAGTTCCCTGATCTGGAAGAAGGGTGCACCCATACGGATACCAAGTTCCTTTGCCTCGTTTGAGCGGGCCACGGCACAACCGTCATTATTCGAAAGGACAATTACAGGAACGTGTTCAAGTGAAGGATTGAAGACACGTTCACAGGAGACATAGAAATTGTTGCAGTCAACGAGGGCAAGCATGCGGGACAGAAGTGGGGATGTCGAAGGGCTAGACTTGATGGATGACGTTTGTCACCACGCCCCAGAGGTGGATACTGTCCTCTTCATTGAATTCAATGGGGTCATAGGCGGGGTTTTCGGCTTTAAGCTGTGGGGTGCCTTTATTATTGGAGAGACGCTTGACTGTCAGTTCCCCGTTGAGGGCTGCGATAACAATTCGACCATTTACTGCTTCAATGCTTCGGTCTACTACCAGCAGGTCTCCATCATGGATGCCTGCTCCAGTCATTGAATCGCCCCGGGCTCGGACAAAAAAGGTGGCAGCCGGTTGCTTGATAAGATATTCATTGAGGTCGAGGACTCCCTCCATGTAATCATCTGCAGGGGAGGGGAATCCTGCGGATACTCCGCTTGCATAGAGGGGGATTGCTGTTTCCCCGTTTCGGACAAAACGCAGGACACGGTCAACCAAGCTGACAGGCAGTCGGACAGGACGGGTTGGCTCACCGTATGAACCTTTGCCTGGCGGCCGTCCCGCACCTTTTCGTTTTCCTCCACTCGGCATGATTTTCTGAAACTTTTGAATAAAGTACAGAAATCAAATCGATGATGTCAAGAATTGATAAAAGCTGAAAGTCAACCAGTTTTACTTAAATGGAATCCTCTTCCTGGTTGGGTTGTTCTGTAATATCCTTCAGTTTCCAATCCGAATAGGGATTCATCTGGTTCGATTGTACAAAATTTCCAAGATGGATTTCATGGATGTCCTCGAGTGGAATCCGGCAGTGCCCGAAGACAGGTGATTGACCATACAGGATATTGTCCTTAAACGACAGGGGTTCAACCGCAAGACTCCTGCTTTCGCCAAGGATAAGTCGTATGCCACCCAATGGTTCAGCGTGCTCATTGTTGTCTTGAAGCCATACAATTCCAGCAACCCGATTCCGGGGAATAGAGATGTCTCTGAACTTGGAACTAAATGTGGTGGTCTCCTCATCGAGAGAAATGAGTTTACCTCGGAGTAGATCACCATTTGGCGCCGCAATGACATGATGGGGAGGGTTTGATTTCAGTATGCGAGGGATTGTCAGCACTTTTTCCAGAATATCCTTTTTGGGATATATGGCAGGCTGATCCCCTCGCATGTCAGCAGAGAATTCGCTTATGCTTACATTTTTCTTCGAGCTCAAACTTGACATGGAAAATGCAATTCCAGTGCCGGGTCGTTCCTTGGTAATATCCTGTGTTAGAGCTTCCTCACCGTTGATGAGAATCTCAATTTGGTTCGTGCAGTTGATAGTGAAATGCGCCTTCTGTTTCTTTTTATTCTTGTAATCCAGACGAACGGAATGACGCCTCACCTGACCGGGAGCCTGTATTGAGATGGAGCTTGTGGAACTATAGATGGAGTAGTCCATTGCCGGGCTCCCTGAAACCTCGACATTATCTGCAAAAAGCCGGAGTTTCATCTGGAAGTAGGTGCTGGTCTTCCACTCGAGGGTAAAACGGATACTTGAACCTCGTAATGCCGTGGGATGAGTGAGTTGACCGCGCTTTGTAAATGTTGCGAGTTTTTCATCAAAAAACCAACTGGATTGCGTTCCCCCGAATCTCCATGCTTCATCTCCAAAGCCAATTATGGTTGCGGGGCGATTGAACTCGATCGCCTTGATGAGATCCTGGCTCAGTTTTATTGGTTCACGATTGAAGGGGGTTTTAACCCGGGCTTCATTTTTATCAATCTGTAGGATTTTACAGGGAATCGCTGTCTGGTTGGTTAGAAAAAGAACATTGGGTGTATCTTCTTTATTCACTCCATTTATTGCATTGTGCCGCACGACCCGTATCTTGGCTGTTTTTACCAGGGGAACTGCCTCTGTGGTTCCCATCGGTTGCCAACCTATGGGGAAATCATCTCCCTGCATGGTTGTAATAGTGCCTTGATTACTGCCCCCTTCCCAGTGAAGCACATCAAGAATTTCTTCAGGCGACTGGGGTTCTGGTTCCCTGGAGGAATTCAACGCCTGCTCGAAACGCGGGTCTTCACGAAGATTGGTGAGGTCTCTGTCATTCTTTATGTGTGCTGTGTCCCTGAAACCCATCTTGATGGATTTTCCCAGAAGCGCAAAAGCTTCGTCAATTTGGCCTCCCAGGGCTTTGATACAGGCGAGATTGTAGGGGATGGTTGCATCACCCGGGAATTGTCCGGCCCATTTTTTCAGTAATTCCCCGGCTCGATCGTAATCTTTTTTCTCGCGAACAAGCATTTCGAATTGTTGCTGCAGATTCTCGGGTAGTTTTTGCGCGCGGGTTGATAACCGGATTTCCCGACAATCAACAAGCGTACAGGTCAGGGGGTTTTCGCTAATTGAATGCCGGATGGTTGCCTTGTCTGGAGTAAGTCCTGTCAGTGTGCCATGTAAAACCGTACCATCCAGAAATGAAATTTGCATCAAGTCTTTTGACGGGGAAGCTCCAATTGGGCTCAGGTGAAGGGTATCAAGTCGGTCGATTTGCAATTCTTGAAAATCATCCGGGCCACCCTCGATCAGCAGCATTTTTGATGCGGCATCATAGGATTTAACCAGGCCATAGATCAAACCGCCTTCCGTGGTGTGAAGGCGATTCCTTCCTTCGGTTGTAGGTTTGGGGATTTGATTTTTCCATTTAGCAACGCGCAGGGTTTCCAGTGTGAGATTTTGTCTCTTGTTAAACAGGAGTATTCCACGACGGCTTTTTTCATTGTCGGGTTCGCCCGATATACCGGCAAGCTTTCGGCCGTCATATGTGCGGACCGTGATCTCTCCACTTTTCCTGTTTATATAGATTCTCAGGTGAACCGATCCAGGTTGGTTTGGAATCTTGGATATGGATTCAAATTGCCTTCCCTTCATAATCACGAGTTCATCATCCCATGTTTCAAGGCTGAAGCCACCTGCCAGTGGTGTTCCATCTTCCCGCACAAACCGAAAGGTGAAACCAGGTTGCTGTTCCCATGAAAGAGCCACCTCCAACTCTCCGATTTCAGGGAAGTTCAAGGCTTTGAAAATTTTGGACCTTGCACGACTGGTCTGGATATGCCCACGGGTGCTTGAGCTCCAGTGACGAATATCCGTGTCCGAATTTAGCGGCTGCCACCCCTTTATGGTGCCAGGGACAATGAGGTTCGAACTCTCCACTCTGCTGATGAAGGCAATTTTATTCCTTTTAAGTTCAATCCTTCCGTGTCTTGCGCTTTCAATGGTCAGGGTGTCGATGTCCATTGCCTTTAGGTTTCCCATTATTCTGTCGCCGCCCAGGGTGACTATCCGGAAGGTTTCAGGGATACCAGCATGATCTTCAGTCGTTGGGAAAACAATGGACTCGAGCCCCTTTGCATTGATTGCCAGGTTGCGGGAGAACAACGGGGATGCCCATGTGAGTGTTTTATTGGTGAATGACTTGATTTGCCCGGGAAGAGAGTCTCCATTAACCCATTTCAGTCTCAGGTCATCATCGCCCTGTAAGCAATTGGACGCAAACAGGCCAATGACAGCTAAAATGAGTGATTTATGACCTCCCTTAGCGTTCATAAATCGGAAGAAAGCGGTAGTTGAGGGCAAGCGCCAGGAGTGACATTGAGGTGCCGTATGCCTTGCCGTAGGTCCCGTCAAAACTGCCATCATCGTTCTGCTTCCCCTTCACAAGAGCCACCTTGGTGTCGTTCCACTTTTTCCAGGCATCGTAATTCGACTGGAAGAGGGCTTGTGCCATATAGTAGGGGGTATACAGTTTCCAGCTGCCGGAGATGGGGCTGTTGAGGTTGTCCCGCAGATATTTTGCGGCCTGCTCATATTCCTTGGAATCCTTTCGTTTACCAATGGAAAGAATTAAAGTGGTTACAGAGGAACGCGCAATGGAATCGCCGAACATGCTGGGCCCTGAGTAGTTTACATATCCTGTTTTTGTCGTCATTCCCGTGAAATAATCAAAAGCCCTTTGAATGTTTTTGTCCGGCACCTCGATTCCTGCATTTTTTGCTGCAAGTAAACCCACTAGGACTGCGCCTGCTGCTGAGGTATCCGCATCCTTGGCTTCAGGGGAATAGCGCCAGGCGCCGTATGGGTTCTGGTCCTGTGAGGTCAGGGCGCATCGAACGGCAAGCTCCAGTGCCTTGCCAATGGAATGACCGCGTTTCTCCTTTGGGGTTTTTGACCACAGCAAGTCATCGTCAACTGCTCCATATAGCTCTGCTAGTGCGAGCATGGAAAACCCGTGATTGTACATGCTTGAACCAAAATATCCGGTATCCACATCTTGAGCCATAAGGAGCAACCTGGTCGCCCGTCCGACCTGAGCCTGGTACCGTCCATAATTCGGGTCTTCGCCACTTGCCACAAGGGCAAGCAGGCAGAGTGATATGATTCCGTTTTGATTGGAGGAGGAACGTTGTCCACCCCAGCTACCGGTCTCATCCTGATTCTGGGCAAGGTAATTCAAACCACGCTCATAGATGCGTTTAACATCAGCGGGGACCTTGGTCCCGATTCTAATTGCAGAAGGACGCTGCCCGACAAGAGATATGGCGAATACAAGAGCAGAGAAAAGGACAATTATTTTGATGCGGTCACTCATCCTTTGCCTTTTCTTTTTCCTCCCCTGCTTTTTTTACTTCCTTGGGAGGTGCATCGTTCTTGATATTGACCTCAACATTCACTCCATCAGGTGCGACAATAATGCCATTTTTGATTACATTGACTCCGTTGACCTCAATCTTGACACCCACACCGGCATCCAATTGGACCGCCTGCTTAACAATAGGCGCTTTCCCGACAACCTTTCTCTTCCATCCATAACGCTGTCCAAAGCTTACCCATTGCTTGAACTGTTCCTTGTTCAGGATTTCACGAAGAGTCTTTTCCGGTAATTGTGCAAATGTGCTATAGACGATTGATTGTACCGCCTGCATATCCAAATCCTTTTCAGGGATTTTTATTGAGGATTGGATTTGTTTCTTGATCATGTCTCGCTGCGAGGCGGACATTCGAGCCTTTTCATCCAACTGTTGCATCAGCCTGTAGATGGTGGTCTCTGCATAAAACATGGCACGTGCACTCATTTCCTGCTGGTAGGACTGGAGTTGATCCGGATTCAGTGTTTCCGTTATGATATCCTGCCAAATTTCCTGATGAGTCGGGTCGTACGTTTCCCGCTTAAGCACAATGCCTCCTCGATTATTACCCTCCCTTCGACGTCGCCAAGACTTCTCCTGATATTCCATATATGCATCGGAGGCCCGTTCAATTGCGCCCTTTGCCGCAAGTTCAAGTCGCTTCAACTGACCCTCTGAAAGTTCGCATATTGTGGTCAATTCCTTGACGCGTAATGCCATCTTCTGGCGATTTCTGTCATTGGTTCGTATTCGTGAACTCTCCATGCTTTTTTGCCATGCCTCAAACGCCTTGTCTTCCTTGAGATTCTTTTCCTTTGCTGGGAAGCAAGGGGTTGTGAGGCATATTGCAGTAAAACAGATGAAGCACTTCATGGCGAATTAGTTCAATTGGGGTGGTCAGTTACGGAAATCTTTAAGGCGCGTTTTTTTCCAAGGCATTGAAGTAGGCGTCAAGGCCACTACGAAACTCTGCAGGCAGGGATAATCCACTTACACCCGTTGACTGACCAGTCTGTCGTTCCTGGACCTGTGCCTCCTCATCCTTGCCCATGCCGACAAGTGCCAGGGCTGATCGGTTTGTGGTTCCCTCACCACCCATACCCGGAGGTCCCATGCCGGAGCCTCCACCACCTCCCATGGAGCGCTTTGCCTGCAGCAGGAGTTCTATGGCCTCGGTTTCTGCCGCAATAGCCTTGGGGCCGGTATCAGGTTCTGAAAGGATGTCAGAGGCTTCATCCATGACATGGGACACCTTGCGCAAGAGTTCCATCTCCTTGCCGAATGCGGCACCGTTCGGGAGATCATTAATATCGGTTACCACCTTGTCGGTTCGACTGGCTAATTCAACCTGTTTGAATTCCAGCGGTTGCGCCTTTCCTTCAAATTGCTGAGTCTCCAGTATTGATTTGGCCTGTTGCAGCGAGCGGCTCGATTCCCGAAGTTCAACCTCTTCCTGCAGAATTCTCATTACTTCAAGTATCAGGGATGGGGGAAGACTTGGACACTGTCCCTGACCGGGTGGAGGGGGCGGGCAGGGTGGTTCCTCCGGACCGAGCAATTCGTCCGCCCAGCGATCGAGCTCATCGGCCCAGAATTCGGCCACAGCCATCGACTGGCCACTCCGGTTGTTTCCCCGGACTGCTTTTCCGATATTCGCAACTTCTGTGACCACCTCAGTTTCCTTCATGTCTTCAAGGACAGTGATGAAGCGCTGGTCCTGCATCCGCTGGGCAAACGCCTCAAGGTCCTCCATGATAACATAAATCTTGTCACTTTGGTCATTTTCACGATCGGCAATTGAAACGGCGAATTCAGTTTTTTGTTTTGGCAAGCTTTCCGGATTTATGCCGAAACCATCAACAAGGTCCTCGTTGAGGTCGCCGGAAATACTGACCTGATGTCGTGAGGCGGCCTTCAGTCGTTTGATAAAGGTGCTTCCCTCAAGGTTCTTCAGTATCTCGTTTAGTTCCTCGGCCACCTTGGCGAACTCCTCAAGAAGCTTGTTTTGTTCATCAACAGCCTGGGCAACGCTTTCTTCTGCTGGACTTCCTGTTGGTGGTGGTTCCCCTCCTGGCACAACAGTCGTTGGTAGTGACAGTTTGCCCGGGCCCGATGCTGATGGATTGTTTTCTTCCTCAGATGGATCTTTAGTTTCAGCAAGGGTCGATTCAATATCTGAAATGCTTGGGATTTGGCCGGGAGGAGGAGGTTGTGGCTGGCCATCCGGGGTTTTCAGCGATTCATTGTTCTGTGCAGTCTGTGCCTGTTCGCCAGGCGATGTGGCATCCTGCGGTTCGCGAGCTTGCTTGCCTGTTTCCTTTGGTTGAGGGGATTGGCTGGCCTGTGCATCAGAAGCTTCACGAAGCAGGTCGGACACCGATGGCATCCGATTGGCGGCGATATCCTTGAGGGTTTCCAGGACACCGGCCCATTTTTCAAGATCCTTTCCCTTGAATTCCGGATTGCGTGCAGCCTGTTTGAGGAGCTGCTCTCCACCCTCTGTCAATCCCTGTAATTGTTGCGCATTGGCTTGTTCCGCAGAAGCCTGGCGTTCAATCTCGCGGCGGACTTTTGGTTTATCCAGTTCTGCAGATGGAAGCGCTCTCAAGGTCTCATTACGCTCATTGAGTTGAAGTTCCCGTTCGTAGACCTCAAGGGATTGTCGACGCCATTTGTCCATTTGCTCCGCCAGCCAGATTGCATGCTCCTGCGGGTTGAGAATATAGAGGGTGTAGGATGCCGAGTATACACGCTTTCGCCCGGGAAGATAATCCTCGACAAATGCTCGCAGGCGGAGCACCTGTGGGCGTATTCCCTCAGCCTTGGCAGAAAAGACGGATTGAGCTTCAAGCTCACGAAGCTCAGGAGCACCTCCAGCGGTAATTTTCTCGCCATTCTGAGGCTTGGGATTGTTCAACGGGTCAGGAACCCCTTCCCATTCAAGTCCGACACGTTGAACACCAAAATCATCAGTTGCAGAAATTTCAAATGTCACGACTTCCTCATCCAGTACTACACGCTCACGCAGGGAGTTCAGGCACTGGATCGCAGGAGGATCATCATCGACTGCCTGAACCTGTAGGTCCAGGGGTTCCTCGGCGGCAAGACCGTGTGCGTCAGTCCATGTGAAGGTAAGTTTCTGGGATTCACCGATATGCATCCAGGGTGTCATTAGAGTATTTCCCTGGGTTGAGACGGACTTGCCGTCCATGGACGCCTCATTGAGTTCTCTTGATGCATTGGCCTCGATCCTTGCACGGCTGTTGCGAAGGATGGAGATGGAACTGGAGCGTGCCTGCATTTCGACAGGTTTTGAGTATCGAAGGTACCCAGGCAGTTCCACGGTTGCCTTGAGTGAAGTCAACTCAGGTCGAGGGAGCGGTTTGACAGAAATGCTGGCCCTGTCGTCTCCGGCTGAGACGATTAGCTTGCCAAGGTTGCGCTGTGGCGGAATGTTAAAAGTATATCTGTCGGCATTAAGAGATGTCCGCACCAAGTCCTGGTCGAGGTAACGTGCCGATGCCTTATCAGGTTTCCATTCCGAGGAATCCTTTAGGCTGGCCTCAAGCACAAAGGGCTCTGCATAGGGGACAATCAGTCTGTCCGGCAAGTCACCCAACTGTGCGAAGGTATAACGATCAATGTTTTTCCAGGGCATGGCCCATCGATAAAGGGCATTCCACCCGGCAGCAGGTACGACAAGGATTGTTCCTGCACCCAGTACCAGCACTGCCAAGGCCGTCACCGCCCAACGGATATGTCTGGCATCGGGCAGTGCCTTATTAAAATCACGATCCCTTGTCGACTCATCGACCTGTATCATGGCAGCCTTTACAAGGGTGCTGCTTCGTTCCTGCTCATGATCATTAGTTGCCAATTCAATAATTCCAAGCAATTGGTCACCCAGGCGGGGAAAGGATTTCCTGAGCAATTTGGCCACCTGCTTGAGTTTGCGGTGACACCAAACCCATCGGTGAAACTTTAGTGGGAGGAAAACCCCAAATCCGAGACTGCCTGAAAACAGAATAAACCAACGTACAGCACTTGGCGTATTCCAGATGCGGTCCAGTCCGAAAAGAATGCAATAGGATAGTGCCAAACCAAAGATTGCGGCAAAGACACCTTCTGCCATCTTTATCACATGGACCCGCCTCTGGAATTCCTGAAGTCGTCCACGAATTCCGCTGGGCAGGTGTATGCGATTTTTTTGGATCTCAAGTTTCATCGGGCCGGTTGCAGTTTTTGAATATTGAGAGGGATTGGTTTAAGGACAAATAAATTTAATCAAAGGTTAGATTGTGCCGGCTATTTTTCGTCCGGTCCAGAAGATCCCGAACAGAAGAAGAATCCATCCCCCCCAAAGCGGGTGGCACCAAATACGTAATCTGCGTTCGAGTGGGTCTGGTTCAGGCAGGGCTCCAATTTGCTTTATGATTGTATCCAGTTGGGTAGGTAAAAGCATTTTTCCCCTGGTGATCGTGGAAATTTCTTGAAGAACATCAAAGTGTGCCGGTTGACCAGGTTTTTCCAGGTCCATGCCACGAACAGACAATGTCGTTGTAAGCGTTGATGATGTCTCACTGGAACTCATGACAAGGATATATTCACCTGATTCCTTGGGAGTGAATGAATTACTAAAAAGCCCCCATGACTCTTCTTCTCCCGGGAGCATACGGATGGATTCCGTCATTCCGGAAGGTGCTGCAACCTGAACTACGACAGTGCCATCGCGCAATGGTTCCCCAAAGGCACTGCTGACATTGGCATTGAGGTTGACGACATCTCCCGATTTTGGGCGATCGGGGGTGTGAAATAAACGCATGGACTGACCTTCGGACATATTACGTTGGTAGGCCATCCAACGGGCAACCTGTCCCCAAAACCTATAGTGGTACTTGTCTTCAACCCCCTGGCGCCATCGCCATGCACTGTCCGTTCCCATAAAAAGGACCTTGCCCGTTCCATAGGTCTTGGTGACCAGGAGTGGGGTGCGACCAAAGGGGCCAATGCTGGATCTGTGTGTGGCTAACGTTTCAGTGCCAGCCTTGGCGCGCATTGCTGCAGCATGCCACTGGAACCCGGGGAGGGATTCCCATACGCGGAAATTAGAGTCATCGTCGTCTTCAAGCTTTGTCAAAAGGCTCTTGCGACCGGCCTCTGTCAATTCCATGCGACCAGGCAACCGGGATCCAACGCCCCTGCGTTTCAGTGGATC
>Ga0209660_1000517_pt1 | contig 22940 bp, 12 predicted proteins | sample SaaInlV_100m_DNA_2_FD_184659 | JGI IMG/M metagenome (GOLD analysis project Ga0209660, IMG submission 184659) | Marine microbial communities from expanding oxygen minimum zones in the Saanich Inlet - SI072_LV_100m_DNA (SPAdes) (version 2) | ecosystem: Environmental > Aquatic > Marine > Intertidal... | reverse complement strand
TTGCTGCAGAAGCTACAAAAAAGGCAGAAGCGGACTACAATGCCATCAAGGACAAAAAAGAAGTGCCAAAGGAGGAGAAGGAGAAGAAACGCGTAGCCATGGACGAATTGAAAAAGAAATCCATCAGTGCAGAAGCCCGCAAGAAGGAGGCCCAAGAGGTATTCAAGGTGATTACAGAAGAAAACAAGCCCAAGGATGTAAATGAAACCTTTTACTCCCCTCCTTTTGTCCTGCGTGTGACTGAGGCGCCCATCAAACTCAAGTCCATACAGGCTATACAGATCAAGGCGGGCGAAAAGATCAACACCAAGGTGTCCATCGAACGCCTTTACGAGTTCAAGGATGCCGTAACCCTAAACCTGGTACTCCCCAAGAACCTCAAGGGCATTACCCTTAAGAAAAACAATATTGAAAAAGAAAAGATTGAAACAGAGTTGAATCTTACCGCTGGTCCCAAAGTGACCGCCGGGGATTTCATCGCTAAACTGGAAGCCAGTGTTAGAGTGAACAACCAGACAATCAAGCTCTCCCAGGAAGTGAACATCAAGGTTGAAGCTGCTCCCGAGGAAAAGGCTAAAGGTTAAAACAAACCAGTTTGGCGAAAGACTGCCTCTCAGGCAATCAGGTCGTGTACAATCTCTCCGTGTACATCAGTTAGTCGAAAATCTCGCCCACTATAGCGATAAGTCAATCGCTCATGGTCGAACCCGAGGAGATGAAGAATCGTGGCATGCAAGTCATGTACATGCACGGGTTTTTCCTCTGCACGGAAACCGAATTCATCCGTGGATCCATGAATATAACCTCCCTTAACCCCTCCACCGGCCATCCACATGGTAAAACCATGATGGTTATGGTCACGACCGTTGACTTTTCCCTGGTTGGACCCGGGCTTGGGTAGTTCCACCACGGGAGTTCGACCGAATTCCCCGCCCCAGATAACAAGGGTATCCTCCAGCATTCCCCGCTGCTTGAGATCAGTAATTAGCGCTGCAATGGGTTGGTCAACATGGTTTGCAAGCTCTCTGTGTCCCTTCTCTATATTGTCGTGATTATCCCAAGGCTGTCTTGGCCCATGCCAAAGCTGTACATAGCGAACGCCTCGTTCAATTAATCGCCGGGTAATCAAAAACTCCCGGCCATGCATAGTGTCACCATAAAGTTCACGAATATATTCAGGTTCCCTGGTAATGTCGAAGGCATCAGTAGCCTCCATCTGCATACGATAAGCCAACTCAAAGGAATGAATGCGCGCATCCAAGCGGGAGTCATCGCTCCTTTGACGAAGGTGAATCTGGTTAAGGGCACCCAGTAAATCGAGTTGATGACGCTGTTCAATCAAGTCCAGACGCGGATTCCTGATATTGGCAACAAGCTTTGAAATGTCCTTGGTATTCTTCGGGTCAATGTAGGTTCCCTGATAAATGCCGGGAAGGAATGCAGAATTCCAGTTCTGTGACTCCTTGATTGGGTATCCTCCGGGACACATGGCAATAAAACCGGGTAGGTTTTGGTTCTCTGTCCCTAGACCATAAGTAACCCAAGAGCCCATACTGGGGCGAATAAGCCTTCCATCACCGCAGTTCATCAACATGAGAGAGGGTTCATGGTTGGGCACATCTGCATGCATGGACCGTATAATACAGAGGTCATCCACACATTGTGCAGTCCGGGGAAATAGATCACTTACGGGAATGCCACTACGACCAAAATGCTTGAACTTGAAAGGGGAACGAAATGCAGCACCGGTCTTTCGTTCTGTACGAAGGTTTTCAGTTGGCAACTTCTTACCGTGCCACTTATCGAGCAATGGTTTGGGGTCAAATGTATCGACCTGTGATGGACCACCATTACAAAAGATATGAACAACCCTTTTTGCTTTCGCGGCAAAGTGCGGACTCCCAAGTTTCATTGGGTTATTGCTTGCATTGACCATGCTTGCCAATGCCAATGAACCCATTCCCATGCCTGAACGGGAAAGAAATTCTCGACGATTTAGAGGAGGAAAATCCGGGCGGTTTTGCATCATTCAATCCACAAACATAAACTCATTGGACATTATTAAAACTTGAGCCAATTGTTCATCCTTAAATTCCCGAAGGTACTCCAAGGCAAGATCCAGTTCCTCAATTGATGGTGAACGCGATAAAACCCGGTGATACAACTCTTCTATTCGAGCTTTGGTCTTACTGGACTTTAGGTGACCGGCAAGTTGACGAGCCTGCTCCTGCACAAATTCACTATTCATTGCGAACAGGGCCTGTTGAGGAACTGTTGTCTCAGGACGCATGGGAGTATGGATACTTGGGTTGGCAACATCAAATGTACGAAATAATGCCGGCATGTTTTGTCGCACGATCTTTCCATAAACAGCACGTCGACTGGTGAAAGGTTTCTTTTCAAGGTCAATGGGATGCCCTCCAATTCGATGATTCATTTGTCCGGACACATAAATCATAGAGTCTCTCATGGATTCAAAAGCTAACCGCTGCCGATTCATACGCGATAGTAAACGGTTCTCGGGATCGACAAGGGAAATATCAAATTTGGATTGAGAAGACTGACGGAAAGTTGCTGAATTCAATATATATCGATGCAAGGACTTGATGGACCAACCATCATTGATAAACCGGTTGGCCAGATAATCAAGTAGGTCGGGATGAGAAGGTAAATCCCCCTGTCTGCCAAAGTCACTTGGTGTAGAAACAAGACCTTTACCAAAATGATATTTCCAAACCCGATTCACAATCACCCTTACTGTCAGGGGGTTTTGGGGACTCACAATGGCTTCAGCCAAATCAAGACGACCACTACCCTTTTCATTAAAAGGTTGGGGCTGTTTTCCAGAAAGTACATTTAGGAACTGTCGAGCAACAATCTCACCATGAGAATTTGGATTACCTCTCAGGAACACCTTTTGTGTGACCGGCTTTTGCCGGTCGATTAATACCATCGCCCGCGGGGGGGCAAATTTTGATTTTGCAATGTGAGACTGGACCTTGTTTCGAATTCCTAGAAGTTTATCACGATCAGCACGATGAAAATTACTTTCCACACTTTTCAGATTTAGAGTGGGCGGGAAGGATTCATTGGACACCAGACCAAGAAGCGCAGGTTTCTTTGCAATGCGTCCATCCCGAACAGCATAGGCCTCGGCAAACAGTTTTGCATATACTGCAATAACTTGACCGATCGATTCAATGGAGGATTTTTTCAGCGCATTTCGAATCAAGGGATGACTCGATTCATTCAATCCAGAAAGCACCTCACCAACCTTCTGTTGAAAGTCTTTTTCAGGAATGACCATCAAGGAATTCCATGGTCCCCAAATTAGATCGTTTTGGTCACTTCTGGACTTAAGGTATCTACGCCATCGATTGGTAAGTTTCTCATAAAGTTTTCGTCGGTTTGTGAGCAAACCTAATTGCTCATCATTCTTGCCCGCAGCTTCAACCACAACCTCCAGATAGGCTTTAATCCCCCTCTCGGACTGGATGTATTCAAGTTTTTCGTGGATGAATCTTTTAACATCCTCCTCCCTTTTTTTCTTTTCAGCAAGATATTGGCGGTACTGGGGAGAATCTGGAACCTCACCAATGACTGGTAACTCCTTGGGTTCATCGCTACTGGCAAATACACCGTACAATGAGTAGTATTCCTTTTGAGAAACAGGGTCGAAGAAATGATCATGACAACGGGCACAAGCCACAGTCATCCCCATCAAACCACGACCGACGACATCGATCCGATCATCAATTATGAGGTGATTTCGATTCAGGAATCGGTTGCCAACCGTGAGAAATCCCAATGCGGCAAGGTTCTTCTTTGACAAGTTAGGTAAAAGGTCAGCAGCAATTTGCCTACGTACAAAGTCGTCATAGGAAAGATCTGTATTAAAGGCTTGAATGACCCAATCCCGATATGTGTATGCATAAGGGTAGGCTCGATCCTCCTGGAACACGTAACCCTTGGTATCTGCATAACGAGCTAAATCAAGCCAATACCTCGCCCAATGTTCTCCATAGCGAGGAGATTCAAGTAGACGATCAACCAGCCTTTCATAATAATCTGGTCTTGAATCATTAACAAAATGCTGGGTTTCATCGAAAGAAGGAGGAAGACCGGTCAGCGTAAATGAAACGCGACGGATCAAGACTTCACGGGAAGCTTCGGGCGCAGGTCTGAGATTTACGGAATTCAGTTTTTTAAGGATAAATAAGTCGATTGGATTCCGAATATTATAATCAACCGACAATTCTGGTAGTACAGGATCCTTTAAAGGCTGAAGCGACCAATGCTCTGATGCCAGAAGTGAAAAGGGGAAACTAAAGAGAACCAAAACAAGGGCGCTAAAACCCTTGAAAAGGATGTTCGTATCACGGCAAAATCCAGACTGCTTTTGATTGTAATGAAAAGCAGGTTTCCAGAAGGCCCAAACCTGCAGGAACAACCGATTCGTCCTTTGAACAAAATGTTTTATCATCGGAGTTATAAATCACATTACCACAAATCCATCAGATGCCATGAGATCAATAGAGTAAATCCAATGAGCTTAGGACAGAATAAGACGGGCAGAAGTCAAGGCACCGTTGGAACGACCTTTCACTGTTGTCAGGGATAGCATTGCATCCAATGCATGAATCCAGCCTCCTGATTCGAACTCATGATCAAGAATGCGTTTTGATGGCACCTTTTTACATAGAAAGGAATCAAGTATCGGTGATTCCCTGAAGCCTTCGCGAAGAATATATGCAAATGGGATACCAGAGGCCCATATCTCGGAAATCATGCTGTACCCTGCTTTTCCTATAACAAGATCTGCCGAATGCACCAGGTCAGGATGGAAAAACTCTGTTTTGAAAGGGAGAAAAATGAGATTGTCCTCTCGTCGAGCCTCAGGAACTCCTCCCGCGAAGAGAAATATTATGTGCGGATATTTTTTTAAACCTTGGATAAACTGAAAATTTTCAGGGTTTCCTCCACGAGAAACCAATACCAACTTCTTAACATCTGGAATTCCCAATAGATCGCGCGTTTCCTGTCTCAGTCGCCGGGGCTTTCGACTCACAGGTGGAACCATATCAAGGTTTTCAATACGTTGGCACAAGGGTTCAGTCTGGATTCGCAAGTCCACCTTTTCATATAGGTCTGAAATTTGTCGAATCGCATTAGAAAATCCAGGTTCATCATTCAGGAATGACTCATAAATCCAATCCCAACCAAAGTTCTCAAAAAGAACGGATCTCATTCCAGCGCGTTTGGCTACGGCAATTCCTAGTACAGATACATCGCAAAGAACAAATCGGCAGTGTTTAATCTTATTGGCCAAATCGTCTACAAAAGCATCCGATAATGGAAAATACTCATCGAGTTCCCGTAATGTTGACGGTAAATCATGATCGAATACAGAGGTCTGAACCAGACCAACATCTGTCTTGCAGGCATGTAACTGATAAGGAATCTCTAACGACTCCTCAAAGAACCATTCCGGGACCTCAGTGAAAAGTTGGACACGCACTTCAGGTTCCAGTTCGGCCATCGCATTCAGGATGGCACAAGTCCGTGCTGCATGGCCAAATCCATGAGAGGAAATAAAACAGGCAATTGTAAATTCGTTGGACGTCATTTATCTTTCGCACCTTGCCAATTTAAGATGAATGCACAATGCAAGAACCAATGAACTCCGACATTTTTAAAATTCGTACCAAGGCTCCCGGACCACAGGGTGAACTGCCCCTGACTGATGAAGCCCTCCGTAGTTGGCCAAGCGGACACCTTTTTGCCATGACCCAGAATACAGGAATGGGGTGGAAGCCATCAGAGTTGCTTGGTCCACAATTTCTTATAATGAGCACACAAGGAGGTATTCGGGCAGAGGATGGCCAGCCAATTGCGCTGGGTTACCATACCGGTCACTGGGAGGTTGGTCTGCTGGCTCAAGAGGCGGCAAGAGAGTTTAAGTCCAATGGTGCTATACCCTTCTCCGCCACCGTTAGTGATCCTTGTGATGGACGATCTCAAGGCACGACAGCCATGTTCGACAGCCTACCCTATAGAAATGATGCAGCCACGGTCCTGCGCAGATTGGCACGTTCACTACCAACCCGTAACGGGGTAATGGGAGTGGCAACTTGTGACAAGGGACTCCCTGCGATGATGATGGCGATTGCAGGTTTAAAGGATGACCCAGGAATAATTGTCCCCGGGGGGGTAACTCTCCCTCCCATTCATGGGGAAAATGCAGGGGAAGTACAGTCGATTGGAATGCGCTATTCACATGGAAAAATTTCATTAAAGGAAGCAGCTGAAGCAGGGTGCAGGGCCTGTGCAACCTCCGGCGGTGGATGCCAATTCTTCGGTACTGCAGCGACATCACAGGTCGTAGCCGAGGCGCTGGGACTTGCTCTTCCCCACTCCGCCCTGGCTCCAAGCGGTGAGGTTGTATGGATGGATAATGCAACGCAAAGCGCCAAGGCCCTTCTTGAGCTTTACAAGACCGGTAAATCAACCCGGGACATTATTACAGATGGTGCCATCCGAAACTCAATGGTGGTTCATGCAGCATGTGGCGGATCAACAAATCTTCTGCTTCACATTCCTGCAATTGCCCATGCTGCTGGACTGAAACGACCGACTGTGGAGGATTGGAGCGAGATCAACAAGCAGGTACCCCGTTTGGTTGATGTCCTCCCAAACGGACCACGAAACCACTTCACTGTGCAAATGTTCCTTGCTGGTGCGGTACCCGAAGTAATGCTGCACCTTCGTAAGATGGACCTACTGGATCTGAGTGTTCTTACAGTGACCAATCATACACTGGAAGAGAATCTTCAGGAGTGGGAGAATTCAGAACGTCGTGTCAAGTTTCACAAAGTACTGAAGGACGAGGACAATGTAAATGCTAGCGATGTAATTCTCTCTCCTGAAAAAGCACGTGCAGCGGGTATCACCAGTACTGTCTGTTTCCCCAAAGGGAATCTTGCGCCAGAAGGTTCCGTTGTAAAAAGCACTTCCATCGATCCAAGTGTTCTTGATGATGACGGTGTCTATAGGAAAACTGGACCCGCCCGAATATTTACAAATGAACCGGATGCCATAAAGGCCATCAAGGGGCAGACAGATCATCCTGTAAAACCAGGGGATATTGTAATCCTATGTAGCCGAGGTCCAATGGGGACAGGTATGGAAGAGACTGCTCAACTGACTCTCGCCTTGAAATACATCTCCTGGGGAAAAGACATAACACTCTTAACCGATGCCCGTTTTTCAGGAGTGAGCACCGGGGCATGTGTGGGACATGTCGGTCCAGAGGCACTGAGTGGTGGACCAATCGGTAAAGTACGTGACGGGGACACTATTCAAGTCATCATCGACCGCAACAAACTGGAAGGGTCCATTGATCTCATTGGAGAAAACGAAAAACGCTTTAGTCCTCTTGAGGGCATTGATATACTTGCATCACGATCATCAATAGAAAATTTGAAACCAGATTCACAACTGCCGGAAGACTCACGACTATGGGCTGCCTTGCAGAATGCAAGCGGTGGAACCTGGGGTGGGTGTGTCTTCGACGTGGATAGTATTGTCGATAAACTCAGTTCTTAGAAGGATCCCTTTATGGGGCTAATATTATCTGATTCAGATGGAAAAACCCAAGGGAACCGTAAACCCTTCAATCAAATTGATAAAAAAAAGACCGGAATCCTGGGCAAGGATTCCGGGCGCCTTGATGAGACAATGAGGATTGGTGAGGATGGGATAGTTATATCCCAAATTAAAAATTTTGTAGGGTTGGGTATTTCGAAAAAGGGGGATTTTCGAGGGGATTTATTTAAAGAGTGTGACTAATATTGGGAAATGATTTTCACTTTGCAAGTTTAAATTCAGGAACTTTGGAAATATATTTTTCCGGTTCCTTTTCAAACTTGGCCTTACAGTTCGCACAACAAAGGGCGATGACCTGACCCTTGTATGTAACTGTTTGGTTGAGGTTGATATCCCTGCCCGTCAACGGGCATTTCTTATTGATGGGCTCAGGAGCAGGTTTGGCCGCCGGTTTCTCACCTGCAGGAACCGCAACAACCTTTGCCGCAGGCTCATTCTCCCAACCGATGTTAATGTAAATCCCAGGTATGGATTTTTTTAACTCCTCGGCTTTTGCTGGCGTCGCCTTGGTTTTCCATAGATAAAGTTTTTTAAGGTTCTTAAGTCCTTTGAGATGAGCAAGACCTTCATCAGTCACCTCAGTGCCGTAGAGATTTAAATATTCAAGATGGGAAAATTTGGCTACGGTGGCAAGAGACTTGTCAGTAATCTTGGTGTTATCCAGATGAAGTCGGCGTAGTTCCTTAAATTTGGCTAGGTTGCCCACACCAACATCACTAATCTGGGTTTTGCCCAGGTTGAGCCAGAGAGTCTGGGCCGCAACAGAACCAAGTGCAGCGAGATCCTTGTCTCCAAATGTCTTTTGTACAGGGAGGGCATTCACTGAAATGGCATTGGTTCCCTTATGGATCGGCAGATGAAGAACTCCTGTTTTTGCAGCAGTGGCAAGGGCACCAGCTGATGCAGCGGGGACCTCGGGCAACTTGATAATTTTCATGACAGCCTTAGGTCCTACCTTGGCCTTGGGTGGTGTCGTGAGAATCTTCTTCATTTCCTCCTGTACATTGGCTGGAGCCTGAGCCACGGTTTTGTCGAGACTGGCTCCGTCCTTGACCCACCAGTTCAGGATTGCCTGCTGGGCCTTCGTGAAGGGATCAAATGTATCTGGCCCCTCAAAAGGAGGCATAACATCATCATCATCCTTGGGAAGACTGACACGGTAGGTCAGTTCGCTATCATCAATATTGCCTTTAACAATGATATCCGCCTTGGCTCCCTTGCCCCCCTTGAAAGTATGTTCAGCCGTGTCAAGGCGAAGCTTGCCCTTCTGCTTGGTCTCACCGTGACAGGATACACACTTGGCGTTCAGTAAAGGTTGAATTACATCGGCGTAAACCTTGGCCTCTTCAGGACTCTTTGCAGCGAATGATATAGAAGTAACTAGGATGGAGGCTAAAATAGAGCAAACTGTTTTCATGGTATGGGTTTCGGGAGAAGTAAGCTGTAAAAGTTGTCAGTAGTAAATAGAGTGGGCAAGCGTTTTTTACGATGAGAAATAAAAGGCTTTACCTTGAGACACCCTTTTCAATGCTAAAATTGTCTCGAATCTGGCCCCGATGGTCAAGTAGACGAACATCCATACGATTGCCATCGGTATCAATAATTACAGAACCAAGTTCACTCAGGGAAAAAAACATGGCCGGGTGATTAAGCTTTCCACCTGACACCTTTCCGCCATTACCGGCCACGATGTAGACAGCACCCTCATTGGCTCCTTTGGGGGAGCTAACCTTTTTGTAGGCTCCATCGCCACCTTGGGGTTTACCATCTCCCTTGTCGAGAATCATGGACGCCTTCAGGGAGTCAGACTTACCATAGTGACCGTTAAGCAGGTAGGATCGCTCATAACAATGGCTGTGACCGGATAACACAAGGTCAACGCCACCTTTTTCCAATAGTGGAAGAAAATTTTCACGCATCTGGCTCATGCGACCTTCACTATCCTTGAGGTTGTCAGAGTCATGACTGCCCTTTGTGTAAGGAGGGTGATGCCAAAATGCGACAATGAAGGGTTGCTTTGTGGCCTCAAGGTCTGCCTGGAGCCACTTGTGCATATCACCCCCAACAGTCCGGTCGGTGTCATAAGAGTCGAGGCATATGAAATGAATGTTGCCATAATCAAATGAATAGTAAGCCTCGGACCCGGATGCAATCCCTCCAGCCTCGGCTTTGGTCGCCATGGTAAAAATACCATAGTAGACCTCGGCGCTACGTTCGTGATTACCGCGTGTGGTCCAAAGAGGGGTTTGGGGTAGAAGTTTCTTGTAGAGATCGAAGACGGCGCGCTGATATTCCTTATCTTTACCAGATCCATAGGCGTTGTCTCCAAGCATCAACCAGAGATCTGTGTAGCGATCGCCTTTTTCCTTTAGGTAGGCGTTGTAAACAGCCCGGGCATTTTGGTTGGCAGTGCCACTGTCTCCTATGATCCAAGCGTGAACCGGGGAATCAAGACCAGCCTTGGGAGAAGTGAAAAAGAAATGACCAATATCTCCTCCAGCAAGAATTTCAGCTCCATCGCTGATGCTATAAAAATATTTGGTGTGTGGTTTCAGTCCGGTTAATCTAACCTCATGCTCCTTAGTATTACCTTTGCCTTCCACAGAATTATCAAGTGAATCAAGGGTACATCCATATTTCACAATGCTGGGAGAAGGAATCTGTGTACGCCAACGGATTGTCATGGATGTTGGCGTACCAACCTGTAAGTAGGGACCGCGAGTAAGGATGGTATTGTCAACGTTCGCATCCGAACCCATGAGCTTCAGGTCAAGGCGAATATCACTGCTACGACCATTTTCCTGATGGACTTCCACCGCTAGCACGTTCCGCCCCTGGAGCAAGGATGTTCCAAATATCTTATGCTCAACAAAGGTGGTTTCGCTCGAGCCGCCAACTTTGTCAGATGCAGGCGTTTTAAAACCAATTTTGCCGGAAGGCATATTGTCCCGAATGATTTCTGAACCGTTTAAATAGACAACGGCACCGTCGTCCCGCATCAAATTAACCATAAGGGAGTTGAATACCTCTGGATTCTCAACGGAAAAGCTGAGGCGAAAATAAGTAGTAATATACTTTTTTTTCTGGTTCTTACCAAAACCAATCGATGTACCAAGCCCTTTGTCTCCATAACCAATCGGTGCCACACCAGATTTCCATTGAGAATCGTCAAATCCAGGTTGTTGCCACTTGGCACCGAGATCATGGCCTTCATCGAAGTATCTCCACTCTGAACCGGATGGTACAAGCAAGTTTTCTTTAGCAACCAAGCAGTAAGCGAATAAGAATAGATTAAAGAGCGAAAAAATGTAGACTTTCAAAAAATTCATGGCCTACGTTGAATGTCTTTGACAGCGTAATATTCAAGGCCCTTTTTTTTTTAAATTCCCTTGCGAGGCATAGACTACAGGGTAGAAATCCCAATCGATTTCCTATTTTAATAGTAGAAGCAAAAAGCATTTCAAAAAACACATGAATATTAAATCAATAAAAAATCCATTCACAATCTGTGCACTAACAGCTTTGATAGCCGGACCATTCGTAAACCTATCCGGCAAGGCACCCAGTGAACAGGACATTGCCAAGATTAAGGAAGCCCTTCCAGAAAAGGCACCTGCCAAGCCCCAGAAAGCTCGGAAAATCCTGATCTTCTCCAAGACCAATGGGTTTCGCCACGGATCGATTGAGACTGGAGCAAAGTCACTGACACTTCTTGGAGAAAAAACCGGTGCATGGACAGCAGTCCACAGTGAGGACGACAAGATGTTTGAACCAGATACTCTCAAGCAGTTTGATGCTGTTGTCATGGTCAACACGACCGGGGATCTTTTTCGCCCGCGAAAACTCCCCGGTGATGCCGCACAAAAAAAAGCGACCCTGGAGAGGGAGGAACGTCTCAAGAAAAGCTTGGTTGACTTTGTCAAAAGTGGCAAGGGACTGGCTGGCACCCACTCTGCAACCGATACCTATAAGAACTGGAAGGAATATAACAAGATGATGGGAGGAGCCTTTGCCGGACACCCCTGGCACAAGAAGGTTCCCGTACAAATTCTCGCAGCGGCCCATCCGTTGACCAAGCCATTTGCCGGCAGTGAATTTGAGGTAACGGATGAAATTTATCAGTTTCGCAATGACACCGCACTCTCAACCGATCGGAAAATGCTGCTGGCTCTCGACAATGAAAAGTTCGGCGAGAACGAAATCAAACGGGGTAGACGTGAGGATAAATTCTATCCAATCAGCTGGGTTGCCAATTATGGGAAAGGTCGCACCTTCTATTGCTCACTTGGTCACCGAAATGAAATCTATTGGAACCCCAAGGTGCTCAAGCATTACCTTGCAGGGATACAGTATGCGTTGGGTGACCTTGAGGCAGATGCCACGCCAACCAAGAAATAAATCTATTCGATTTTTAAACGGAAGAAGCCCATTGCCTCCTTCGACAGGACGGAATGGGTTTTTTCTGTGCCATCGCCATTAACCACAGCAGCTTGAGTCCAGATTTCCAAGTCACTGGAAGACTCGATGGTGTAGATGCGACCGGGGACCGATTTCCAGCGAAGTTGATACTCATACTCACCATCTGTAGGATTAAATGCAGTGGTTGATGAGACACTAACAACAAAATGATCCTGTGGATCCTGAGGATCGGTACCGAGGAAAAATTCCTGCTCGTCCGTCCAACCATCACCGTCAGTATCGGTATCTGGGTTACCACCACCATCCACAATTATGGTAAAGGGTATTGTCACTGTTCCTGCGCTATTTGAAGTTGTGAGTTGATAGGTAGTGGTTACGGATGGAGCAACGGAGAATTCAGTTTTTCCTGTGACGTCCCCCACCCCATTATCGATAGTTATGCTGGTCGCATCCTCGATGCCCCATGAAAGCATTGCTTGCGCGCCGGGGGAAACCTTGGGCGTCCCCGATGAAAAGGATGATATGACCGGACCAGTTGCCTTGTTCATTCCACTATTTAAACTGGCCTGCACCTCGACCTCACCGAGGGCCCGCTTGTAAATGCGAAATTCATGGAAGGTACCCTTGAAATACGGAACCCTGCCAGCATACTGCGATCTACCGAGCCAATTATTGATGTCATTAAGGGAGGACAGGTTGGCTGTTGTAGTTCGACTCCCCGCCAACTCACCATTTATATATAGATAGGCTTTGTCGCTCGTGTCAGCAAAGACAACAGTCATATGCGTTGTTGTATTACCGTCTGACGGAATGGTATAGGCGGCATTGACGCGCTTCTCTCCACTGTTGAGTGCAAAGGCGTAACGGACAGGAGATGTACTGCTACTGGACTTGGGAGTAAGGTACAGGTAGTTGAACTGGTCATCTCCAAACTCAAATACCCGCTGCCACTGTGAAGTGGAAGGCCCCTTCCAGTTGATCCACATCTCGAAGGAGGCATCCTCAAGTGAGGATATAATGCCGTCCGGAAGATCCACATAATCATTGAGGCCATCTAAATCAAGGAAACCGGTACCGGAAAGCTTGGCGCCTCCGAGAATCGTGGCATCGCCAGAACCGACAAGGTTCGGAACGATCTTCCCTTCGCCATCAAAGCTGTAGCGATGGGCGATGAAGGAAGGTTGAGAAACGAGGGGGATGACGTTGACTGCACGGGATTTCCGAGACTCATTTCCATCCTTGTCTGTAACAGAATACCAGACCTTAAACGTTCCAATGCGAGAGGTATCAGCAGCAGAAACGTCCACCGTGATCCCGGATGAAACATCACCATCCACGTCATCGACAGCAGTTGCTCCCTGATCCTGATAAACGGTTCCTACTGAGACCTCGATGGATCGACCACCGACCACCTTGATGACGGGTTCAGGTGGCGGAAGAAAGCTCTTGCCCGGAGTACCACCAACATCATCACTTGCCTTCCAGTGAGCTGGATCAGTGCCAAAACGATCCACATTCTGCCGGACAATGGTGGAACCGTAACCATCTGCCTCAGCAGGCCAGGGTGCCTTGTCATTGTACCGTACCGCATCAACCTCAACGTAAGGCGGCGTTGTATCTCCCTGATTGGGATTATCAGGGCGTTCAATGGTGATACGTTCACCGCTATCCTGAAGATTTCCGGTGAAAGGACCAAATATGAGAACCTCCTCCTCAATACCATGCTTTAAGCGAAAAGCATCAGGATCCCCATTGACAAGAACGAAGATGCCACGCTTCTCCATGGTGACATTCTTCGGAAAGCTGAAATCAATGCCTGAAAGGCGCCAGGTATTGTCCGGGTGTGTCGGGTTGAAGAGTTGTACGTCACCATCTGAAATGTTCTGTAGCTCGATCCACTCCATATTGCCAGACTCAGGATGGTACATAATTTCGCTTATAACAATGGGACCAATCTTTGGACCAGGATTGACGCTACCAAGAGTGGACGATTGCTGAGCCGTAAAGAAAACTTCATTCAAGCTGTTGGTATGTCGACCAAAAGAGACACCGTTTAGGGATGCCCCGAACCCTGCCTTATCCACAAAACGAAGAAGCGTCCCGGATGCGTTGGCCTCAACGAGCCATGTACTGTCACCGGTGGAACCCAAGGTAAATTCATTAGCGCCCCGGTTGTCGGGATTGGGGTTCCACAGGCCATTGGGATTGAAGTCCTTTTCATCAAACTTTGTGTAGGCACCTGCCGCCAGGGACGTACCTTCAGGAATCTGGAATTTCTTCCAGTTGTCACTGGAATCAGTGATCCACCAGTTGCTGATGTCGACACTCTGGCTTGTGGAGTTGAAGAGCTCAATTGTATCCAAAACCGGCACATCGGTATGGGCAAGGACTTCATTGATAAGGATGGTTGTTACCGGACCGGACCCGACCGTTCCCGGTGTTCCCCCATATTCTGAACTGGACCGCCAGTTCTCCGGATTCTCCAAATCAGAAGCGGGATCAATAATCTCGAGTGTACTCCCCTTCCCCGCTGCCCGGCCTGGCCAACCACTTTTATCATCATAGTTGAAGGAAAGAACAAGATTTCCATCCCCATCAACAATTGTGATATTTTCGCCACCATTACTCAGCTTTCCACCGCCCCACTCACCGGCAATATCAGGCGCTATCGATTGACCATAATAATTGAGGAACGCGGTACGATTCCTGACGACAACAAGATGCTCACCGGCACCAAGGGTATTCTGGCTAAATATAAATTCATCTGCAGGAGCACCATCCAGTAATTTAACACCCTCAAGGTTAATGGATTCCCCTGAAATGTTTACAAACTCAATGAATTCATGATCACTCCCGCCGACAGGGTCATATGAAATCTCACTAACTCGCAGTTTTCCTCGTAAAGGAGAAACAAGAGCAGGATCGATTAACATCGCATAATCAAAGGCAATGCCGACAGACTCCGATGCACTGGAGGTCGACAAATGTAAACCTGTCCGCAGTGTCTCAGGATTGCCAGAAAGAGTGACACTGTGGAGAGTCTTCCATTCTCCATTTTCCTTCCACTCAAAAAGGAGAACCCCGGAGAGGTGCTTGACCCGTAACACAACCTCAGGAAGCTGAAAGGTGCTGGATTTGAGGTTCTGGGCACTACCCACACCTATACGCTGCACTGAAAGTTTGCGCCCGCCATCCAATCCGAAGAAATAGCGACGAAACTGCCCGGATTCCTCGGTCTCGACCCAAAGCCCTGTATGAAAGGAACCAAATTGAAGCGTGCGCAAGCCCACTTTTGTCTGGAAATACCAGTCAGTCTTTGAAGGCACTTCGCGAGAAAGGGCAGCATAACCGGGATCATTTCCTGTCAAAAGGCGGGCCTTACCTCGAATAAGTTGCAGGCGTAGAGCCCCCGGTTCCTCATCCAGTGAATACCAGGCTTCACCGATATCATTGGCTCGTGGACCGACTCTCTCTGTGGTCCAGAAGTGATCAAGCGCTGAATCGCCAAAGGAGCTAAAGCCATCCCTTCCATAAGCAGAAACCTCGCGGATCACAGTGACCTCGTTCCCAGCCAAGTCCTTGGCCTTAAGCGTAAACGGGTAGATGCCGGGTTTATGAAACTGGGCCTTGATCAGTTGACCTTGACCGCCATCCAGAATTTCAACGTTTTCCTGTGAATGGATCCATGTGAAATCAATGCGCCCACCCTCGGGGTCAGTCGTATTGGAGGCATCCAGTTCAATGGGTTGGACTATCGGAACTTTCCATGAGGCACCATTGGAATCAATCGAAGCAACGGGTGGGGCATCCTTGTCAAGGGTGATGGTTATGGACTTCTCCTCCACCACATTCCCAAGGTAATCGACGCCCTGGACCTTCAGCACATTGGCACCGGAACGAAGCTGGATTCCATCAAGTGACCATGTGGTGATACCGTCCCAGGATGCCTTTGCATGATGAAGACCCTCCACTCGAACGTCAAAGAACTTAACCGGAGCAGTACCTGTAAGGGATGCGGATGCACTGGATGTATTGAAATTCTGTCCATTCTGCGTGGTAATCGTGAAAGGGAGGGTGCGATTGGCCCCCATCAGGTTATGGGCCCGCCACTCCCGGTTACGAAAGAAATTGTTATAAAAGTTGATGTCGGGATTGTATTGGCCGGAGGCATCACGTTCGCACTCAAGCCAAGCCTGGACGCGTTTGGAATCCTTGGTATATTTGGCGACCATGTTCTCAAGGAAATGGTAAAAAAGGCGAATATTGTATGGCTTCTCAATCCAGTTCTTGAAATCACGACGACCATTGTAGAACTCATTGTTCTCGCGAAAACCGAGATCACTGTCCCAATGGAGAAACTGGAACTTCCCATCCGTTGAACGCCGATACATGTAGGAGTTCTTGCCTCGCCCAAGGGTGAAGGAGTCCCAGTCGCCAATGTAACCACGTATGGCGGCATGCTTTGTAATCTCAACGTTGTCCACTACCCTGTTCATTTCCTGCTCGGTATAGTTATTTTGGGTGGCAAGTTTGAAGAGCTGGATCAAGGGTGCAAAGTCGTAGTCCTGCTCCCGGGATCGCATCATCCACTCGGAATGGTAGCGAATGGGATTCTCTGTATCCTTGTAGTGCCACTCGGAATTTCGATTACCCCGATTCCAATCATCCTGGAACCACCACTCGTCATCAATACGGATGAGTTGTCCATCAGCCCCGTTCTTGAATTGACGATCAAGCAGGTCATTCCCATTGGGCTCAACGTCTTCACGCACCCCGAGACGGGAACCGTTAACATACATCAGCATAAACTCGGCCTCCGAGAAGGCATGGCCATATAGATAAAGCCAATACCAAACCAAACGATTGTGATACTGAGCGCTTCCATTGGAATCCCATGTAGACTTAACTCGATTACGAAACAACCGGTCCTTGGGAAGCTTCCATTTACCGCGTGCGTGTAGGTCGGCAGTATTCCTTCGGTGCCAGGGGCTGCCTCCAGCGCGAACCTCACCACCATAGAAAACCTCCTGCTCATTAAAGATGAAAGTCAGGTTCTTGTACTGGTTGGATATGGTGGGGAATTTGTAATTAAACTTGGCGCCATCGCCTCGACGAATGGCTTCACGGTCGAACTCAGATAGAATAAACCGATGTACTGCGATGTCGGAAGTTACTGTATCATTGTCGAACATGTACATGGCCGGCCAGGCTTCAGCCTGCTTGGGAAGTGTATGAATACTGCCTTGATTGTCTGTGGCACGGACATAGAATTGAATAACCTGATGGTCATTTCGATGCTTATCGATGAAGACTGTATAGGTTCCGTCGCCAGCGATGTCATCGGGGGCAACACCATCATCCTTCATGATCTGGGCCTCCCATTGTCCACTGGCATTATTGTTGTCGGGGCGAAAGACAGCCTCGACCCTAGCCAATAAATTAACCGAGTCTACCTTGGCAGTGATTTTAACTTTTTCCGATGTCTTGGGAACAGGAGGACTGTGCAGAATATGGTTTACCTGTGGAAGCGGTTTCACTGAGTCACGGGAATTCCTCGCCCCGGGGGTTCCGAGGTTCTCAGGTATGGGGACCAGAAAGGCATCTCCCACACTATGGTCCCATGTTTGCACAATCAGGCGGGACTTCCCCTCCACCCACTGGGCATCAAAGCTTAAGGTCACATTATCACCCTGTGAAATATTGGGTATATCGATTTCAATACGATTGGCCTTGTTGTCTCCATGACCGGTCGAAATAATATGAAGTCTGCCCTGGGCATCAACATAGCTCTTGTGATGAGTGCCCTGGCAGAGCCAACCATCGTTGGCACTCCCTCCCGTGGACTCCTTTGCCACATTGGTAATGATATTGGGACCGTTTCCGTTCTTTTTCAGGGTGAGGTTATCAATAATAATCTCTCCATCTCCGGTAAGAAACATGTGGAGTTCCTTATAGTCGGATGTGCCCCCCCGTGAGTCCCATTGCTGATAAGTCGAGGTATGGGAAAAACTATGTGTGATCCGTTTTGATGACTCGTCACTGTCACGCCATGCGGAACCAACAGAGTTATCCATGTCTGGATGAACCAGTTCCATGCTGGTACCACCGCCGTTCACCAAGTCGGGCCAGTTCCCCTGAACCTGATAATGTAAACCATCAACAAAATTGCCCCGCAAATCAACCAATCGAAGGACCTCCCCTGAATTTGAGAGTGAACCGGAATAGGGACCAACGACCGGGATCTCACCATGGATCGACTTAAGTTGGTCGGGATTCTGCGCCACAACCATGTAACCACCGGCAGCAAGAGTCGTTCCAGCGGGAAAAGTAAAGTTGACACCATCCGTGAAACGCCACCCTGAAAGATTAACAGGGGAACCGCCTTTATTGTGGAGTTCAATAAATTCTCCGTGCCGCTGATCTGAAGGCGGATCAATCATCAGTTCATTGATGACAATGTTGGTCTCCCGTGCAGGATTGTTTGCCGCCCCCCGTGAAGACGAGTCCACATTAAACCATTCACCTGACCCATGGGGAAATTCCTGAAATCCGATCTCCAGGCCCTCGCGTTTCAGGGCCAAGGCGTCTACAACTGTGCCATCAGTCCGCGATATAAAAAGTGAGAATCCCCCATTTTCAGTCAAAGGGAAGGTGGTATCAAAGACCAGGTGTCCACCAACAGACAGGTTTCCCTGAAGTGCAATCTTGTCGGAGAAATCATTCCGGGATGAAAGTTGTAGGCCGGTCAGGTTTATCGATGTTCGTCCGCCATTGTAAATCTCCACCCATGCTACCTTGCTCGAGTCGACTTGAACCTCGGAAAGCTGAACCCCCCCCTCAAGGGTATCCCGGATGGATGACTCCGGTTGACCGGGAGTTCCACCCGACCGGGCACTGAAAGTCCAATTGCGGTAGTCATCGATGAAGCGATTGGGGTTTCTGAGTGACAGACTGTGACCTGAACCATCCGCTTCCTTTGGCCAGCGCCCATTGTCGTCCCAGTCCAACTCACAAATAACCGTGCCCGAATTGTTCTCTAACTGGATACTCTCGCCTCCATTACCCAGGCTTCCATTCCATGGCCCGAAGACACGAATTCCCTCCGGAATGGTGGGATAAGCCAGTCGTAGATTCACCTCGCTGACTGGTGAAAGCAATATACGCTCGAACGACTTCAGGAAACTGGCCTTGGGGTTGGCTTCGTTGTAATCCGGAAATTTGTATTCGACCCCGCCCTTCAGATCCCAATTGGCAATATCAAAGATTGTGGCGGTGTTATTGTAGACCTCAATGAATTCAGGCTTCCCTGCAGGTGGATTGTAGTGAATCTCCGTGAATACAACCTGTTCAGCCATTGCACGGGCGCACAAAAAAAACACCGACCACTGCAGAAATACAAATGGGGCTTTCCAGCGTCCAGAGGCGGGGCAGACCTTCACGCAGGTGGATTTAGCAATAGAACTGGGCATGCAAAGGCGAGTGTGCGTAACTTCGATATAAATATACGCACAGACACGTAGTGTTGGCAAGTGAAAATGAGAGACTTTGAAGCTTGTCTCCAGCGAAATAGAACCAAGTATAAATCACCATAACCAAGCCCATTATGTGTGGAAGATTTGCCTTTGCAACCAAGCGCGAGACGCTGAAAAGACAGTTCAAGGTGGACAACCTGCTGGATGATCCACCCATCAACTACAACGTTGCCCCAACACAGCAGATTCCAATTATAAGGAAAGAAGCGGATACTAAACGACTCATCAGTACCGCACACTGGGGACTTATCCCTTTCTGGGCAAAGAACCGAAAAATGGCACACCAGACAATCAATGCACGTGCCGAGACCATCCGTGAGAAACCGTCCTTCCGTCACTGCTTCCGGCGAAAACGTTGTATCATCCCTGCCTCAGGATTCTTCGAGTGGCATACCCTTGGTGAACTGAAGCAACCCCACTATATCTCACTGCGCGACAAATCATTGCTGGGCCTGGCCGGCCTCTGGGATACATGGGAGAATGATGGTGAAATCATGGAGTCCTGCACCATCGTCACCACGACGGCCAACAGCTTCATGGAGCCCATTCATGAACGAATGCCCGTGATCCTTATGGATGAGGATCACCTCGATTGGCTTGATGCATCCAATGAGGACCCGAAGCACCTCATCAAGCAGTTCCCGTCTGAAAAAATGCAGTCATGGGCTGTACCCAGCAAGGTTGGAAACCCGCGTAACAACCTTCCGGAATTGATTGAACCCGTTGCCTGATTTCACATCTTCCCAAACCCCACATGCAACATTCCATAAAAAAAGAGAAGCTCGGGCCAATGGGCGATCTAATGTCCGAGGCCGTGCAGTCCTGCGTGCACTGCGGTTTTTGCCTCTCCGCTTGCCCAACGTACAAGGTCAAGAGACAGGAAATGGACACTCCACGCGGTCGAATCATTCTTATGAAGGATGTGCTTGAGGAAAGCCTTTCCCTTGAAAAAGCGCTCCCGCACATTGATGGATGCCTTGGTTGCCTTGCCTGTGAAACCTCCTGCCCTTCCGGCGTCGAGTACAAACACCTGTTGGCACCCTTTCGCGAACGCGCTGAAAAAGAACGTGCTCCCGACCTCTTTAGAACGCTTCGCCGCAAACTCCTTTTGCACACGCTCCCCCACCCGGGACGTTTCCGTCTTGGAGCAAGGCTCGGGCGACTCTTCAAACCGTTTATCGGGATCCTACCCAAGACACTTCGGCCCATGCTGAAACTCCTCCCCGACAAGGTTCCTACAAAGGATACCCTTCCACCCGTTTGCCCCGCCATTGGTGAACGGCGTGCCCGCGTTGCCCTTCTCACCGGTTGTGCCCAGCAGGTTTTGGCACCCGGGATCAACCGCGCCACCATCAATGTCCTCAATCGCAATGGGGTTGAGGTGGTCATCCCACAGGATCAGGAATGCTGCGGAGCCCTCGCCTGGCATGTCGGCGAGGCAAAAGCCGCCCGCGCCAATGCCCGCAACAACCTCCGTGCCTTCCCCGCGGACGTCGATGCCATCATTACCAATGCGGCAGGTTGTGGCTCGGGACTCCACGAATACACCCTCATGTTAAAGGGTGAAGCCGAGGAGGAACAGGCACAGGCCTTTGTCAAACGCGTGCAGGATATCACGGTCTTTTTGGACCAGCTCGGAATCGAACCACCGCCGCCACCATCCCGATCCATAAAGCTTGCCTATCAGGATGCCTGCCACCTTCTCCATGCCCAACGTGTCTCGGATCCGCCCCGATGTATCCTCAAGAAAATTCCAAATATCGAGATCGTGGAGATGGAGGATGCCGAAATCTGTTGCGGTTCCGCAGGCACCTATAACATCGACCAACCGGAGACCGCTGATGAGCTTGGACAACGCAAGATCCAGAACATCCTCAATACCGGGGCCGAGCTGGTCGCCTCGGGCAACATCGGTTGCCTCACCCAGCTCCGCACCCAGCTCAACAAAAGAGCCGGACCCCGTATTCTGCATACCATTGAGATTCTTGACCTCGCCTATCAGGAGAAGCTTTAACCCGATACTGTAATGCACCATCGACAAAGAATCCTCCTCCCAATCATTTTTATTTTCCAGTTAGCATTTAACCTGTCCATCTCCGCGGGCAATTGGCCAACCTGGCGTGGTCCCTCCGGCAATGGTATTGCACAGGAAGAAACCGCTCCCCTGCACTGGTCCACAGAGAAAAACGTCCAATGGAAAACCGCCCTTCCCGGACCAGGCAACTCCTCTCCTGTCGTATGGGGGGACCGGGTTTTCATCACCTCCTCACAGGACAAGGGAAAAAGGCGCTCACTGGTCTGCTTTCACCGAAAGAATGGAAAACTCCTCTGGCAAAAGGATGTGCGATATGAAAGGACGGAAACCACCCACAAGACCAACCCGCAGTGCTCCGCCTCACCAACAATCAACGGCGATGTTGTGGCCGTCCATTATGGTTCGGCAGGATCCCATGCCTACGATCTCAACGGCAAACTCCTCTGGAAACGTACGGACCTCGGCACTATTGATCATATCTGGGGCTACTCCTCCAGTCCTGTCCCCTACCGCAACACCTTCATACAGTATGTTGGTCCCGGCACAAAAGTCTCCATCGTCGCACTCGACAGCAAGACGGGGAAAACCATTTGGCAAAGGCAACTTCCGGATGCTGAAGCAAAAAAGCCTGATCAATTCCTGGGTGCATGGGGAACCCCCCTTCTCAGAAAAAACAGAACCCGTGATGAGCTAATCCTGGGGTTACCAAAAAAAATCCTCTCCATTGACCCGGCAACCGGGGAAGACCAATGGAACTGCACAGGCCTTGGGCCACTCGTATACACCAACCCGCTGGCCAGTGGTGACAAGGTCTTTGCCATGAGCGGTTACCATGGTGCAGCCATCGGGGTAAAGGTCCCGGCAGGAGTTTCGGGTGACATTACCAGCAAACGCATCTGGACCTCACAAAAGAAACCCCCACAGCGCATCGGTTCAGGGATCGCTGTCGACCAACACATCTACATCCTGAACGAACCCGGCATCGCAACCTGCATCCGCATGGAAAACGGCGAGGAAGTATGGAAGGAACGTGTTGGAAAAGGAAACTCGTGGGGTTCCATGAGCCTCGTCGCCAATCGTATTTATGTCACCAACACCCTGGGGCAAACCCTCGTGCTTGCACCGAGTCCAAAATTCAAACTACTTGCCACCAATCCGCTGGAGGAAATGACCCGTGGCTCCCCTGCCTTCTCAGATGGCAAGGTCTTTATCCGGACCTATAAGCACCTGTGGTGCATCGGGGAATAGAGACCCGAAAGGCATATCAATCACCTCACTTTCCCCGCCCG
>Ga0209660_1000516_pt1 | contig 22954 bp, 20 predicted proteins | sample SaaInlV_100m_DNA_2_FD_184659 | JGI IMG/M metagenome (GOLD analysis project Ga0209660, IMG submission 184659) | Marine microbial communities from expanding oxygen minimum zones in the Saanich Inlet - SI072_LV_100m_DNA (SPAdes) (version 2) | ecosystem: Environmental > Aquatic > Marine > Intertidal... | reverse complement strand
ACCAGTTCATTAATGAGGCCGAGGCCATAACCCTTGTGCGCTCCAAATGGCATTAAAGCCTTGGCCATGGAAGCATTGGTTGTTGGGTTACCATCCGCATCCACGGCAGCATTTGGAGGGAGGGGGTTTCCTTCACGGGCAAATTGCTGGACGCGTCCCATGGCAACCACAGAAGTTGCCCAGTCTACCAGAATATCAAACCCGATTGCAGAAGAAGTCGGGAATGCCCATGTATGAGGATTTGTACCCAGGGTCGGTGTTTTACCTCCAAAAGGCACCACCTCGGCAAGAGTGGCGGTGCAGTTTGTGTATGCAATATATCCTTTCTGGGCAGCATATAATGCGTAGCCACCACCCCAAAGATAATGAAATGTATTATCCACTGCGACTTGGCCAATACCGTATTCTTCAGCCAATTGCATGCAGGTATCCATAGCTTTATAAGCAACGGCCTGCCCAAGCTTCTTGTGGGCATTCCAAGTTTCCGATCCCTTGAAACGAACGGCTTTCTTTTCGATCTCCACGCCCGGTACGCAACCACCAGTTACAGATCCAAAAAGGTGGTCAAGGTGCAAGGCCTTAAGCGCATTGTGGGTGCGGATGCCATGAGTTGCAGCAAGTGCGGCAAATTTTGCGCCATATTGTGCCTCCTCATCAGTATATCCACGAAATTTATAGGCTGCACTCACGAGCGAGTCGTGAGTCTGGCGATCGATGATATGGTAAGGCTGACTCATGTGTTTGAGAGAAATTGGATAAGGATTGAAGAAGGAATTATCGTTATGCAGGAGGAAGTGGAGCATCGTTAGCCTGGGCAAGGGGCTTTTCACCGCGCAAGGCAAGGATTAGATTTTCCGCAGCCATCTTTGCCTGCCGCCCGACTGATTCGTAAGTACGGGAACCGATGTGTGGCGTTACCAAGGTCCGGGGGGATTTAAGCAGTGGATGGTCAGGTGGAGGTGGTTCCTCATCCAGAACGTCCGTACCATAACCGCCAACCTTGCCATTTTCAAGGGCATCCACCATGGCGCCGGTTTCCACAAGTTCTCCCCGGGCGCAGTTCAGGATGAGAACTCCATCTTTCATATTAGCGAGCGATTCGCCGTTGATCATGTTATGGGTCTCAGGAGACAGATTGGTGTGCAGAGATACAATATCGGCAGCAGAAAGCAGTGAATCCAAGTTCTCGCAACGCTCAATGCCATGAGCCTCGGCGAAATCAGAATCCCAATAGATGTCATGACCAAGAATTTTCATCCCAAATGCATTAGCCCGAATTGCAACTTCCTTCCCAATACGGCCCAAACCCACGATCCCAATTGTCTTCCCAAGGATCTCGTTACCGGTCAATCGTGTCCACCGACCACTACGAGTATGCTGGACAGAGGTGGGCAAATATCTCACCAGTGCAAGAAGCAGGGCAAATGTGTGCTCGGCAACGGTAGTATGGTTGACCCCAGGGCAAAAGGTCACGGGAATGTTCCTTTCCGTTGCATGGGCAACATCCACTTTGTCGAGTCCGATCCCATATTTGGAGATGACCTTCAATTTTGGAAGAGACTTTTCAATAACAGCCTCGGAGATAACATCATCTCCACAAAGGAAAGCATCAAAGTCGCCCACCAATTCAAGCATTCGCTCCTCTGAAAGAGGACCACGTTCGCAAATAATATCAAAACCCGCATCCTCAAGCAAGTGGTGATGCTCTCCCGGAGTATCTTGAAATGATGTGGTGGTCAGGAGGATTTTTTTCATATGTTATAATAAAGTGGGTGCAGTATCAGGGGAAACGGGCTCCATATATTATGCTGTAACGATGACTTTACTAGCCCTCCCCGTTTCCCTTTCAAGCTATATTGATAATATGATCACTCGATGCTTGCAGGAAATATGGAAAAGATTTCTCTTAGTAGACTGAAGAAAAGCGAATATTTGTATAGTTGAAGAGGTATTCAATACTCATTGATCAACGCAGGTTTCAGTTATTGCATGTGGTAAAATTACTTTAAAAATACTCTCTAAATCATTGTGTGGATAATCTATCTCACACTCCCAACCCATTCCTGATAAAGCTTTTCCATTACCGTTTCTCGAAAGTTTCTTCTTGTCTGCCTATTCAATTCTCCCATTTGCTAACAGTTCATGACATCAACGATCTATAAATTCCTTAGCGAGCACCCCATACCCGGTTTGACCACGGAACTGACCTATCGTGGATTAGGCATCGTGTCTATCCTTGTTCTGGCCTTTCTGGCGACTTGGATCACCAGGGCATGTGTGATACGAGCCTTTACTAATATCATCAAGAAAACCAAGTTCACTTGGGATGATGTCCTGATAGAAAATAAAGTTCTTGCACGAATTTCTCATTTGGCTCCGGCACTTGTCGTGCAGGCGCTCTCCCGACCGTTTTTTGGAGCAGTCCACGGTATTGATGGAAACGGAAAGTTTGAGGAATTGCTGCCGGTAAGTCGCCTGCTCGATTTTGCCACCACTTTCGTCAGCATCTATCTGGTAGTCATCATCCTGCTTGTGATTGATGCAACCCTCAACGCCATCAACACTTCCGTCGAAGGAAAGAAGCACGCCGCAAAACTGCCGCTGCGAGGTATCACCCAGGCCCTGAAGCTGATCGCCTACTTCATCGGTATCATCTTCATAATCGCCTACTCCTTTGGAAAAAGCCCGGTGGCGATCCTATCCGGTCTTGGCGCCCTTACCGCAGTCCTCATGCTTGTATTCAAGGACAGCCTGATGGGGTTGGTGGCCGGGTTCCAGTTATCACTAAACAACATGGTGCAAAAAGGAGACTGGATTGAAATGCCAAAGCATGGTGCGGATGGGGATGTCCTGGAAGTCAACCTCAACTCCGTAAGGGTCCAGAATTGGGACAAGACAATTTCCACCATCCCGACCCATGAACTGGTTACAGGTTCATTCAAGAACTGGCGTGGCATGCAGGAGTCAGGTGGACGTCGCATCAAGCGGGCAATCCAAATTGATATGCGCACCATAGAGTTTACCGATGAAGCACAACTCGAAAAGTTTAAGGCCCTTGAAATACTGAAACCTTATCTCCAGACCAAGCTTGAGGAAGTGCAAGAGCACAATAACAACCTGGATGCAGACCTGTCGATCCTTGCGAACGGTCGCCGATTGACCAACATCGGGACTTTTCGTGCCTACTGCGTTGCCTACCTCCGGAATAACCCCAAGATTCATCAGGATGGCATGACGTTCCTCGTCCGCCAGTTAGCCCCGGGACCGGAAGGGGTTGCGATTGAACTCTATGTATTCACGAATGATATTGCTTGGGTCAACTACGAGGCTATTCAGGGCGACATATTCGACCACCTTCTCGCCGTTCTTCCGGAGTTCGGTCTTCAACCCTACCAAAAGCCTTCCGGTCATGACATGGCACTTCTCGCGAACAAGAATGAAATTCTAGATCAATGAAGCCCTACCCCATCACATTTCGCCGGATTTCACTGGCATCATAGGACTTTCGGACCGGGAATCGGTGCAAAGGCACACCTGCTGCCTGCATTGCATGATTCAGAAAATAGTCGCGTTGGCGGCGATCGGGGCGATCATGGGAGGAGTCATCCAACTCGATGGCACAAAGGATGGCAAGAGTTTGGGGGTCACAGAGAACGAAGTCCAGATGCTTGGCACGAATCTTGGCAAATGCACGTCCCCAAGATTTATGATCAAGACCTTTTCGAACATGGATTACATCTGCAAGGCGGACCTGTCCAAAAATACGGCAATTTCCACCAACAGCCTCATCAAGAACAGTCAGGAATTTTTGTTCAGACTTGGTGAAAAGTTCATCCCGCGCAGCATAAGGGTAACGATCACGGCAAAATATAAATTTAATAATCAGAAGTAATGCCAGCAGCACCAAAGCACCCAAACCATAGACGTAGAAACCTGAAAAGTAATTCGGTAAAATGTTGAGTTCGGCAGAAATCAAGTTGTTCATCTGCAACTTGAGTGACTCAGGAACGACTGAAATTAATTGAAGGAACGTCCACAACCGCAAGTATTCTGCGCATTGGGATTACTAATTTCAAAACCCTTTCCATGAAGCCCGTCGTCAAAATGAACCTCCGTCCCTTCAAGATACGTAAGGCTGATGGAGTCGATGAGAATCTGAACACCATTGGATTCAATAACTTCATCATCAGACTTTCGATCCGAAAAACTCATGGCATATTCCATGCCGGAACAACCACCAGTCTCAACGCTGATGCGCATAAATTGGTCCTGCTCAGGGTTCTCTTTCTTCAAATCCCGGATTTTATCTGCTGCACTTTCGGTAAGTGTTATCATGATGCCAATCCTGCATGATAATCCATGAAATGGCAAGACGGTAAAATGTATACCTCAAGGCCTTGGCCTTAATAAACAAATTCAGGCAAGCAGGTTTCATGCATAATTGATTTTGATGCTTGAATTTTATGTAAATTTATCCATCAATGGATAGCGTGCAAGCCAAGCATATATTTGATGAACTTCGTCTTGAATTGATCTCCACGATCGCAGAAGGTGGCATGGGGGTTGTCTACGAAGCATTACAGCACGGCACAGGGGACTTCCGCAAGGTGGTGGCGCTTAAACTAATCCGTGAAGAATATTCTGCCATTGAGGAGTTTAAGGGCAACTTCATGGGTGAAGCCAAGTTGGTCGCAGACCTGATCCATACAAATATTGTTCAAACATACCACCTCGGCGAGATGTCCGGTCAATATTACATGACAATGGAATTTATCAACGGCATCAATCTGGCGCAATTCCTTCAAATGCATATCGAGAAGGAAGTCTATATGCCTGTCGATCTGGCGGTTTTTATTGTCTCACGCATCTGCCGCGGACTGTCCTACGCCCACCAGAAATGTGGAAGGGATGGACGACTATTGGGGATAGTCCATCGAGATGTAGGTCCACGCAACATAATGATTGCCCGCGAGGGGGATGTAAAGTTGACAGATTTCGGCATAGCCAAGGCATTGGACCTGATGTACAATGAGGAAGGTCATACTGTGGTGGGCAAGGATGCATATCTATCTCCAGAGCAAGCCAGACGTGAGATAACAGACGCCCGAGCCGACCTCTTTGCCTGTGGCATTGTCTTGGCTGAACTCCTACTTTTATATAATATTTTTGAATCCGAGGAGGAAGAATCCTCCGCGACGCGCGAAAATATTCGTAGCCTTGAGACCCCGGATTTTAAGGAATACCGCGAAGACATTGACGAAAGACTGAACCAAATACTGCTAAAGTCGCTTGCCAAAGATCGAGACGAACGTTTCCAGACCGCGGCCGAAATGCTGGAGGAACTGGAAAAATATATCTACAGTGATGGCTATGGACCGACCAATGAAAAGTTAGCCACTTATCTTGATGGAATGAGCGAAAAGGCAGAATAACCACTCGTTCATATATTCCAACCAAAGAATTTCCTGACATGGCAACACAAGGACTGCAGCAACAACAAAAGCAGGTTCAAACCATGGTCTTGGCGCCGCAACTGCGGCAGTCCTTAAAGATTCTTCAGGTTGCGACTCTGGACCTTCGATCGACCATCATGGAGGAACTCGAGACAAATCCGGCGCTCGAGGAACTTCCTATGGAGACCGTTAGCTTGGAGGAGCGCCTCAACGGGAAAAGCACCGAGTCCGGAGATGATACCAACCCGGCAGACAACTCAGATTCATCTCAAGCTGAACCCTCAATTGATACTCCTGAAAACAATGAGACTTCAGAGGGCGCAAACGAAAAAGAGGAGTCCTCAAACTCTGAGGAAATTGATTTCTCTGACGACTTCGAGGTCTTTACCAAACTGGACGAGGAGTGGCAGGAGTATTATCGCCAAGAAAGCCAGACATCGGAATATTCAAACGAGGCAGAAAAACGCCGCCAGTATTTCTTCGACTCACTGGTCTCGGAAACATCCCTTCAAGAACACTTGATGGAGCAAGCTGAATTCTCTGACTGCGGAGAAAAGGAATTGGAGGCAATACGCTTTCTAATTGGAAGTCTTGATGATCGAGGGTTTCTCACCTCTCCCCTATCAGATGTTGCCCTTTTATCAAGCATGCCCCTTGCAACAATGAAGGAAGCAAGGGAAATCCTTCGAAACTTTGACCCCCCAGGCATAGGCAGTGAAGATATTCGGGAATGCCTCCTTTTTCAATTGTCTCTCCGTGGAGAGCAAGACTCACCGGCTTACAAGATCATAGACAAATGGATGGATCTATTATTGAGAAGACGCATTCCTGAACTAGCCCGCAAGATCGGCATATCAAAGGATGAAATACAGGAAGTAATCGAACACATTGCAGAACTGGACCCCAACCCAGGCAGCCGGTTTCGCGCAGATACCAACAGTTCCATCTCTCCGGATGCCCAAATCGAGTGGGATGGGAACAAGTGGGTCATCAATATTAACAATGACTATATTCCTCGTCTTCGCATCAACCCCATCTACAAGCAGTTGATTGCCAAGGGCACCCTTTCAAAAAAGGAAAAAGACTACATTCAGGAGCGCATGCGTTCAGGCAAGTTTCTAATGGGTAGTATAGAACAGCGCCAGCAAACCATCAAGCGTATCTCTAACGAGATTCTCAAGTTCCAGAAAGACTTCTTCGAGGAAGGTGTCTCGGCATTGAAACCACTAACAATGAATCAGGTGGCTGAATCTATAGATGTTCACGAAACCACGGTGAGTCGTGCTATCGCAAATAAGTATCTGGAAACTCCTCATGGGACCTTCCCATTTAAATACTTCTTTACCGCCGGTTACGAGAACGCTGCGGGAGAATCCATCTCAAACAGGAGTGTCAAGGATAGCATCGCAAAGATCATTGAAGGGGAGAATCCGGTGAAACCCCTCAGCGATCAGGCCATCGCCAACCTGCTTGCAAAGAGTGACATAAAAATTGCAAGAAGGACTGTCGCCAAATACCGGGAGGAAATAGGTGTTCTTCCCACCAACCTCCGTCGCCAATACGACTGAGCGTGAAAGTCAAGTCCCAGGATACTGAAGGAGTCACCTCCCTCTGGCTGGATACCAGTGCGCGCGAAACAAGTGTAGCACTCATTCATGACGACCAAATCCTGACACATATTATCTCTGAAACAAATGCCCTGGACTCCCTTTTTAATGGTCTGAAGACTTGCCTCAGATCAGAGGGGTTGGCTTTCGAAGATGTAGATGACATCCACTACTGTGAGGGTCCTGGTTCATCCCTCGGATTAAGAATCAGTGCCATGGCCCTTAAAACGTGGAAAACATTGCGACCCAAAATACCTTTATACGCATGCCGAAGCCTTCCTCTCCACGCCATTCTTCTGGCAGAAGACGTGGAAACGCCGGACTCCTTCTCCCTTGTTGGACAATGGAAAAAAGGCAACTGGTTCCACTTGAAACACAAAAAGAATTTCGTGGTCACTGCCGGAGAAATGAATACCCTAACTGATGAGGAGGTTCTTGAGCTAAAAGGCCCGGTCTACCATATCAAGCAACGGAAATTCTCGACCCACCCTCCGACTCACTTCCTGCCGGTTTCAACGAATCTGAATGGGCTGCCAAAAGCACTCGCAACTCCCGGACTCTTCAGGGAAGTAGACCAACCTGAATTATTTAATCTCGGCAAGCCCACCTTCAAGAAATGGACTCCCGGAAGGCACCGGTAGACCAAGTAAAATCTTATATTAACATGCCTCCTCAACCACAAGCAAGGTGCTGGGCAGATATCGACCTGGCTGCCCTCGAGCGCAACTTGAGGCATATTCAATCCGGTCTACCTGGAGGGCTCAAATATGTGGCGGTAGTCAAGGCTGATGCCTATGGACACGGAATCCAACCAGTGGTTTCAAGACTGATGCAATGCGGCGCAGACATGTTCGCCGTAGCCAACATTGGTGAGGGTATGCAGATTCGAGAAATTGGAAGCGGTTGGCCAATCCTTGTACTTAGCCCGGTGTTACCCGGGGAAGAAGAGGCACTTCTTGATTATGACCTTATAGCAACACTCTCTACCACGGAGGAAGCAGAACGCTTCAATCTGTTTGCAAATAAGACAGGCAAACAGATGCCAGTCCATGTAAAGATTGACACAGGCATGGGGCGCTCCGGTGTATGGCATGAGTCAGCCGCAGTTCTCCTGCAAAAGGTTTCAGCAATGAGCTCCCTGCGCATCGAAGGCTTATATACTCATTTTTCAGATGCACCGCAGGATCGTATCTTTACAGAAAACCAACGCCAACTGTTTCTTGAAGCCACTTCAGAATTCAGAAAGCAACAGACAGGCAACCCACTGCTTATCCACTCTGATAGTAGTAGCAGCCTGAAATCACTCGGTGGCGAATCGCCCATTAACGCTGTCCGTGTTGGGCTACTCCAGTTTGGAGTACCACCTTTTCCTGAATCCGTCCTGGCAGACGTCATAGTGGAACCGGTGTTAAGCTTTTATGCACAAGTCGGGCTTGTCAAAAATCTACCGATAGGAACCGGAATCAGTTATGGGCGAACATACAGCCTGAAACGAGACTCCCGCGTTGCAGTGCTTACTGCCGGTTATGGCGATGGCATACCACTGGCACTCAGTAACCGAGGACACGTTTTGATCGGTAATCAACGCTGCCCAATTCTTGGTCGTGTCACGATGGACCAAACTATTGTGGATGCGACAGAAATCAACGGGGTTTCTCCAGGCCAAGTCGTTACACTTATTGGTAAAGAAAAAGGTGAAGGAATATCGTTGTCTGAATTTGCGAAAATCTCTGACAGTATTCCTTATGAAATCCTTTGCTCCATTACCAAACGCGTCCAGCGCATCTATAGATTTGCCGAATAATTGTCATGCCATTTCAAATCACCAAGAAAAACGCACGGACACTTTCATTTATTCTCCTGTTTGTGGGAATTTCCCTGACACTATATATATTGCTTGGCAAATAGGATTTCCATTGCCTCGCAGGATACTGACACTTTTATTGAAACACTTATTCCTGTAACCCTATGCCCAAGATTGTAATAGAGGCCGGACACTCTGAACGCCAGTACTGGAAGGACCTCTGGCACTTCCGTGAATTATTCTATTTTCTGGCATGGAGGGATATTCTGGTGCGCTACAAGCAGACCCTCATTGGCATTGCCTGGGCAGTAATCCGCCCCCTACTGACAATGGCAATCCTTGTTGTTGTCTTTAACAAGCTCGCCAAACTTCCATCAGATGGAACCGCACCCTATCCCATCCTGGTTTTTGCAGCAATGCTCCCATGGCAGTTTTTCTCAACTTCTCTTTCTGAAGCAAGCAATAGTCTGGTTGTAAACTCCAATCTGATATCAAAGGTCTACTTCCCTAGATTGGTCGTCCCGGCCAGTGCGGTCATTACCAGCCTTGTTGACTTCGCCATTTCGCTGGGTCTGCTCGCGGGTCTTATGGTAATATACCAATTTGCCCCAACATGGAAAATTCTGACACTTCCACTCTTCACCTTACTGGCATTTCTGGCTGCGCTCGGGCCGGGGTTACTGATGACTGCGCTCAATGTAAAATACCGTGATGTACGCTATATCATTCCATTCATTGTACAGATTGGACTCTATATCTCCCCAGTTGGATTCAGTAGTAGCATAGTGCCTGAAAAGTGGCGCCTAATCTACTCTCTAAATCCAATGGTCGGCGTCATTGATGGCTTCCGGTGGGCAATTCTTGGTGGCGAAATTTACATGCCCGGCTTCCTCGTTGCCATCGGAACAACAATTGTTTTCCTCTGGCTCGGCCTTAACTACTTCCGGAAGACTGAGCGAACCTTTGCTGATGTAATCTAGACCCAGATAGAGAAATGATCAAGGTCGAGAATCTTTCCAAGCACTACCGCATAAAGTCCGGGTCAAAGCAGGATACCGCACACTCCTACTCAACGCTCCGTGACTCCATGGCGAATGGTATAAAGTCCCTCCTCTCATGGAAAAATAAAACGGCCAGCGAATGGGAGGAATTCTGGGCCGTCAGGGATGTATCATTCGAGGTCAAGCAGGGGGAGGTCGTTGGACTCATCGGACGTAATGGTGCCGGAAAATCAACACTCCTTAAACTCCTAAGTCGTATCACGGAACCATCCAGTGGAAGGATCACTCTTGATGGGAAGGTCGGGAGCCTGCTGGAAGTCGGGACAGGGTTTCATCCCGAGCTTTCCGGCCGAGAAAACATTTTTCTAAATGGTGCGATCCTCGGAATGAAACGTACGGAAATTCAGGCCAAGTTCGATGAAATCGTGGATTTTGCAGGTGTGGAAAAGTTTCTGGAAACGCCTGTAAAGCGTTATTCTAGCGGCATGTATGTTCGGCTTGCCTTCTCGGTGGCAGCACACCTCGAAACTGAAATTCTTCTCGTTGACGAGGTTCTGGCTGTTGGCGACAGCCAGTTCCAGAAAAAATGCCTGCAAAAAATGGAGAATGTCTCGAGCAGTGGAAGGACGGTTATCTTTGTCAGCCACAACATGAGCACCATCCTCTCCCTCTGTTCTCGTTGCATCTTCCTAAAGAACGGGCAACTGGACTTTGATTCCGAGCCTAGAGAAGCTGTCCGAAAATACCTTGAAGAAGCTCAACCAACCACGCATTTCCAGCGAACTTTACAGCGCTCCGGAGATCCGACAATCACCGAGGGTCGCCTGCAAACCAACGAAAAAGAAGGCAGTTACCAAATTGATATCAAGGTAACCATCGAGAGTGACTCCGATATCAAAAGCTGTATCAACGTATCCACTCGTGACTCCATGGCCCAACAGGTTGGATTCTCTTCCATAGGCAGTTTCAACAACGAGGAGATGCTCGATATCAAGAAAGGAAAAAATACTTTCTGCTTTCGAATGGACGGAAGCAACCTGGCGGTGGGATCCTACTTCCTGAGCCTTTCGTTAAGTATAACAAATGTACGCTACCTTGACCGTTGTGAGGACTGCTTCTCATTTGATATTGAAAAATCCCCCAGAACCGGTACCCACCGTGTCTTTTCCCAGAATTGGGGTCTTGGATCGGTGGAATTACCCATGTCAAAAATTGATCAACCGGGAACTGAAACATGAGTCGCTTTAACAACCTCTACCAGTTCCTTAAAAAAATCCCGATCCTAGGAATTCCGTTCCGCATCGCCGAGGGACCACTCCGGCAAAAACGCATTGCACAGATCGAGCAAGCCGAGGAACAGGAGCATTGGGAATTCCGCATCGCCAATACCCTGGCCTGCCCGGATAACGAACATATTCTCAGGGTCGATGATGCTGGCTCTGTTCACGGTGACCAGCAGGTCATGCACAACGGTCTGCGCATCGTCCCGGGGTCCTACCACGGGAACAACGTCTCCCTGCAACTTCAAAAGAACAAGGGCGTTCATGAACCGGAGGAGGAACGCGTATTTCAGGAAGTCCTGAAGCACATACCCGAATCAGCGTCCATGTTGGAACTCGGAGCTTACTGGGGGTTCTACAGCATGTGGTTCCAGAAGGAGATTCCCAACGCGACCTGTTACCTCATTGAGCCTGAGGCCGAGCATCTTGAATTCGGAAAAAACAACCTTACGCTGAATGGGATGAAGGGAAACTTCCATCAGGCATTCATCGATGAAAAATCAGGCCAGGCGGATGATGGCACACCAATCATTTGCGTTGATGATTTCATGGAAACCAAAGGCATCAAGCACCTCAATATGCTGCACGCCGACATACAAGGCTTCGAGCGGCGAATGCTTGAAGGTGCCCGCAAGGCTTTCGAGCGAAATGCAATCGACCATGTTTTTGTCTCCACCCACCGCGCCAAGAAATCAGAACACCCCCATATCAATGCCATCCATGATCAATGTATGGAATTCTTTCAGGAATTGGATTTCTTTATCATTGCGGAAACGAACCTTGAAACAACTTATTCATGGGACGGCTTGATCGCAGCGAGACGCAGGGACTTATCCGGACCAGACCAAATTGATATCGCCAAGCGAGCCCCCGGCATTCGAATGCTGTAGAAAAGGATAAGCGACTTATCTCCCCCCTTTTTCCGCTCCGTGTATTGCAACAACAGATGCTGTCATGCCACGGTAGACAACACGTGGAAAACCGGCAGCCAACATCTCATCTGCCAGAGATTGCTTGGTAGGGAAAGACTGGATGGATCCTGCCAGGTAACGATAGGCCCCGGGACGAGCAGTCAATAACATCGAGATCATTGGCATAAAAAGCCTCAGATACAAATAATAAAAAGGCCGAAACCACTGATCCGGTTGAGTAAACTCCAGCACGAAGAGACAACCATGCTCAGGATTAAGGACCCTATACATTTCCTTAAGTCCCCGATGCCGATCCTCGAGATTTCGAAGGCCAAAGGCAATGGTCAGAACATCCACAGACCCGTCTTCCAGTGGCAATTCAAGGCAATCGCCCGAGGCAAATGAAAGGCTCGCACCATACCCGGCACGGGCAGCCTTTTCACGAGCCTGATCCAGCATCGGTTCACAAAAGTCCAATCCCCGCACGTCAACGGAAGAATCAAGGGCATCACGCAAGGCAAGCGCAACATCTCCGCTCCCAGTTGCGAGATCAACAACCATCAGCGGTTTTTGGGCTACCACCTTCTGGACAAGACGTCTGCGCCAACCGGAATCAATCCCAAAGCTCAACGCCCGGTTGGCCAGATCATAGCGACCTGCAATCCCGGCAAACATCCGGTTAACTTTGGAGGCGTCAGGCATAACCTTGGGCATCAAGGCTGTTGGGCCAATTTAATGCACCACATATATTCCGCTGTACATGAAAAGCGACTAGGACAGGCTACTCTTCTTCGCTTTCTTTATCCCGGAAACTGCGAACAACCCATTTCGAGATTTCCTTGTCCGGGTTATCCACAACGGATTTTGTAATCACGAAGCTTTTCTTGTCGGAGTTACGGCAAATGATTGTCAATCCGTGCTCAAAATCCTTGAATCGATCTGCGCATATTGTGCGCACTGTTTTATCTTCTTCCGTCACCAATTCGACAATCCGGTCGATGGCACGCTTTTCAAAACGCAGCTTAAAACCGTGCGCAGATTCAAAATCCTTGGCAAACTGCTGTAGCTCCTCCTTGTACACATCGCGCAGTAAATGGGAATTGTCATGAATCGCTTTCTGCAGGGTTGCGCCTGGATTATCCACTGTCTCCTTATCAACCTCAAACTCCTTGATAGCCGTTGAAGGCAGCTCAAACTTAAAGTCCCGGAATATTCCCTCCAGCACGGTCATGAGTCCACGCGCACCTGTTCGTTCCTTGTGGGCAAGGTGGGCGATCTCCTGGACAGCTTCGTCATTCATATGGAAATTGATACCATAACCACTGAAATCATCGCGGTACTGCTGTAGGATATTACCCTCTGATGTGTGAAGGATTTCGGCCAGGTCTTCAGCCTCAAGGGCATCACACGCCACACGAACCGGCAACCGACCCACGAACTCGGGCTCAAACCCGTATTTTATAAAATCCTGCGTCTCGGCATGATGCAGAAAACGAGATATATCAGAATCAGAATCCTTTGCATCGGCGCCAAAACCGATTGAGGCCTTTGTGAGTCGTGTCTGAATATCCTCGGCCAATTTATCAAAAGCGCCACTGACGATAAAGAGAATATGACGGGTACTGAGGCTCTTCTTTTTGGGCTTTCCACCCCGTTGCATATCCATCATGGCCTGCATCTGAGACATCATGTCTGTCGGGCTGAAAAGATTAACCTCAGTTTCCTCCATTAACTTGAGCAGGTTGATCTGGACTCCACGACCTGAAACATCCCGCCCCATTCGACCACTCTCACTGGCAATCTTGTCAATTTCATCAATGTAAACGATGCCATACTGGGCCAGTTCAGTATCACCACCCGCCACCTTGACGAGGTCACGCACCAGATCATCCACATCAGACCCCACATATCCTGTCTCGGAAAATTTCGTGGCATCAGCTTTCACGAAGGGCACCCCAATCATCTTGGCAATGGTGCGCATGAGAAAGGTTTTCCCCACACCGGTTGGCCCTAATAAAAGAATGTTCTGCTTGCTGAACTCACGATCCTTAATCTCCGGCTTTTCAAAGCAGTTCCGAACATGATTATAGTGGTCGCAAATTGCAACAGACAGCACCTTTTTGGCCTCCGGTTGCTTGACCACAAAACGATTCAGATAGTCACGAATATCTTTGGGCTTGAGACGAAACTCCCGAATTGCCTTTAGCGGATCATCTGGTTCCTCGGAAGTTGGTGCCGGTGGCTCCTCAGGGCCTTCATCATCACCGACCTCCTCCCCTTCCTGGTCACCAGATTGAAAAAATGGCGCAACTCCAACCGAAACATTGGGGTTCTTTAAAAAATCCTGGAGTTGCTTCTGCAACTCCTCAAATGGGTTCTTGGTATCCTTGTCACTCATGTGGCTGAAAATATATAACGGGAAAAAAATGATTTCAGACCAGACATCTCAACCGGGCAACATCAAATTCGTCAGAATGCCACGAATTTAAGAATCAAAAAGGCATACGGCCTCTTGATTCCAAATTATTTGAAGCCATTTTTCTTTTTTTAAATTTACAATTGCCCTCGACGCCCTTCCCTTGACCACATGTTCAATAGCCTTCCAGGATTTCGTGAGTTCTATCCGGATGACTGCGCCCGTCGCAACTTCCTCTTTGATACATTTCGCCGAGTAGCCCATCGCTTTGGTTTCAAGGAGTATGACGCACCGGTTCTGGAACCGCTCGATTTATACATCGAAAAATCCGGAGAGGAAATCGTTGGTCAGCTTTTCAACTTCACTGACCGTGGCGAACGTGAAGTAGCCCTTCGTCCGGAATTGACTCCATCTCTTGCACGCCTTGTCGGGGCAAAGGCCAGCAGCCTGGCCATGCCGGTCAAGTGGTTCAACATTGGAGAACACTACCGTTACGAACGGCCACAAAAAGGAAGGCTTCGTGCCTTCTATCAATTTAATGGTGACATACTGGGAGAACCCGGTCCGACTGCGGATGCAGAACTCATTGCCCTCCTTGTCGAGATTCTCCGTGAACTCGGTCTTACAGATAAGGACTTTCGCATCCGCTTGAGCGACCGCAACCTCTGGTTTATATACCTTGAAGGGCTGGGGTTCGAGGAATCCAAGGCAACTGAAATCCTTGGCATCATCGACAAGAGCGAGAAGATCAGTGCAGAAAAAGCCTGTTCCCTGTACGAAGAAGCACTTGGCGAACAGGCCGAATCCATTGCCTCCAAGGTGGATGCAATGAAGGATATAAAAAACCTTTGTGCACTCCGGGAGTTGGTCGCCAATGAAAACATCACCGATGACGCGCGGGCCAAGCTTGACTCCCGGCTTGAGGATTGGACCACTCTAAACAATTACCTTGAGGCCCTGGGAGTCAGTAGCTTTATCCAGGTTGACCTTGGTATTGTGCGCGGCCTGGCCTATTATACCGGGTTCGTATTTGAAGCTTTTGAAAACGAGGGACAGTTCCGGGCCCTTGCCGGCGGGGGACGCTACAACAACCTGGTGAAAAAACTGGGAGGCCCCGAGATGGCTGCAGCCGGGTTTGCGATCGGCGACGTAACCCTCACGGATTGCCTAAGCCGCAGGAACCTGCTCCCGGATACCACGCCAACCCCTGACATCACGGCTATCCTTGGTGGCGAGGATGAACGACTGGCGGCACTCCATGATCTTGCGGAGCTTCGACGAGCCGACTTTTCGATCGTTTATCCACTCAAGAACCAAAGCATCAACAAGCAATTCAAGAATGCGGACAAATCCGGGGCCAGCATAGCACTCATCTATGGAGAAGAAGAGCTTGCCGCCGGGAAGGTCAGGATCCGCAACCTGGCAACCCGGGAGGAAACACTGGCCTCAAGAAGTCAGTTGGTGGAGGAACTCAAAGCGCTTTTATAGCATCGGCCAGCACCTCAATAGTCCGCGTGATCGCGTTATCATCATGGGTAGTGCTGATGAAACAGGTCTCGAAGGCTGACGGAGCCAGATAGACCCCATTGTCAAGGGCGTGGCGGAAAATCGCCTTGAAGTGATCCGCATTGCTGGCAATGGCCTGATCAAAATTCTCAACCGGGTTTTCAGTGAAGAACATTGCAAACATTGAGCCTCGCTGAGGCACTTGAAGAGGGATACCTTTTTCTTCAGCAGTATCACGCAAAGCTGAAGCGACTCTGAGACCGGCAGAGGCCAGGTCGTCATAGAGTCCCGGGGTCTCAAGCATTTTTAACGCAGCGATCCCGGCGGCCATGGCCAATGGATTACCACTTAGTGTTCCGGCCTGATAAACAGGACCTTCCGGGGCAAGGCATGACATGATGTCTGCCCGACCACCGAATGCACCGACAGGCAGTCCACCACCAATGATCTTACCAAGGGCGGTCAGATCAGGAGTGATACCCTCTTTTTCCTGGACACCACCGGGTGCGATTCGGAACCCCGTCATCACTTCATCAAAAATAAGGATGCTCCCCTGCTCCGTGCAGAGGTCGCGGAGAAATTGCAGATAGCCCTCCTTCGGCGGAATGAGGCCACAGTTTGCAGGATAGGGCTCAAGGATGACAGCGGCAATATTGGGGCCATGGGTGACGAAAGCTTCGCGGAGGGCGGCTTCATCATTGAATGGAAGCACCACCGTCTCCCGGGCAAAAGCCTCCGGGACACCGGCACTGTCAGGATTGCCGAAAGTAAGCGCACCCGAACCCGCCTTTACGAGCAGGGAATCAACATGGCCATGATAGCAACCGGCGAACTTGACCACCTTGTCCCGTCCGGTAAAACCACGGGCCAAGCGAATGGCTGACATGGTGGCCTCGGTGCCACTGTTGCACATACGAACCCGCTCGATTGAAGGAACCATATCAATGATCCGTTCCGCCATATCAACCTCATAGGGATTGGGCGTGCCAAAGCTTGTTCCTGCCTCAAGCGCCCTGGCCACGGCCTCGCGAATTTGCGGGGGATTGTGGCCATGAATGGCCGGACCCCATGTGCAAACATAGTCAATCAGGGAAGCCCCATCGGCAGTGAAAAGGCGACACCCTTCGGCACGCTCTGTAAAAAAGGGCGTGCCACCCACCGAACGAAAAGCCCGCACAGGGGAATTCACCCCTCCCGGCATCAACTGAAGGGCCTTTTGGAAAAGCTCATTTGATTTCTGCATAATTAGATTATTATAAAATTTGATAGTTCTAGATATTGCCCGAATTAAATCGTTGCACAATTGGCATCCTTCGACCTGTCCCGAAGGCCAACGGGGTGATTTTCAACCCAGGTGCCGCCTGTTTGCGCTTATATTCATTACGATCCACCTTCGAGATAATATCACGCACCACGGCATCCTCAAATCCATCCTCCACGATCTCCCGCGCCGAACGACCACGCTCAACATAACGCTCAAGAATTGCATCCAAAACCGGATACGCAGGCAACGAATCCTCATCCTTTTGGTCCGGACGCAGTTCTGCAGATGGAGGCTTCTCAATTGAGTTCACCGGGATGACCTCGCCATCACGATTGAGATGTCTGGCAAGGTCGAACACAAGGCATTTAGGCAGGTCCGAGATCACGGCCAACCCGCCGCACATATCCCCATAAAGCGTGCAGTAACCGACCGCCAGTTCACTCTTGTTCCCCGTGGTCAGGAGCAATGCACCAAACTTGTTTGACAGGGCCATCAGTAGTAAACCCCTTGATCGCGCCTGAATATTCTCTTCGGTAACATCTTCATCCATCCCGGCAAACATCCCGGATAATGCACCCTCCGCCGCAGAGACCAGATCAGCAATGGCGACGGAATGATATTCAATCCCAAGGTTTTTCGCAAGCGCATGGGCATCATCCCGACTGTGCTGGCTGGAGATTCCCGAAGGCAGGCTGACCCCGGTAACATTCCCCGGGCCAAAAGCTTCTGCAGCTATGGCGGCCGTAACCGCCGAGTCAATCCCTCCACTCAGCCCGAGAATTGCCTTCCTGAAACCGCTCTTGGACGCATAATCCCGCAATCCAAGCACCAGGGCCTGACGCACATTCTTAAGATCATCGACGGGTCGTGCCTTATGTCGGTCGGTCGCCAGGTCAATCACCACGGACTCCTCAATAAAACCCGCACCGGAGAAAACCACTTCCCCATCCGGGTTCATGGCAAGGCTTTGCCCGTCAAAAATCAGTTCATCATTCCCCCCCACAAGATTACAGTAGACCACCGGACAGCCACAGGTCTGCGCCGCCTGCCGGAGAAGTTCCTCCCTCTCCCGTTCCTTGCCTAAATGCCAGGGGCTGGCCGACAGGTTCACCAGCAAATCCACACCCTTCCCGGCAATCGACTGGACCGGGTCTCCGCCGTAGCGTTGTTGATCCACCATACCCGGTTGATTCCAAAGGTCTTCGCAGATCGTCACACCGACAAGTTTCCCGCCTACCTCGACGAAGCCCGGGCTGTCCGCCGGCTCAAAGTAACGTGCCTCGTCAAAAACATCGTAGGTTGGCAACAAACACTTCCGGGTTGCAACCGCCCATTGACCATCCCGGCAAATCGCAACGGCATTATAGAAAGGCTTCCCGGCACCATCCTCATTCCGTTCCACGAAACCAACCATGGCGGGCACAGAGCCTGTCTGTACCGCAAAGGCTTGAAGCGCAGCGAGATTTTCCTCCACAAACCGACTCTTCAACAATAGGTCTCGGGGAGGGTATCCACACACCACCAATTCAGGGAATATCACCAACTCCGCACCATCGGAACAAAGACGTGTGTAGGCATCGGAAACTTTCTGCAAGTTGCCCGCCATATCCCCAACGGTGGTATTTACCTGTGCCAGTCCTATTTTCATGAAAAAGTTCCTTTCTGCACGGCAAAGAAAAACAGGCAAGGCTGTAGTCGACTTTATATGAATTTACTGCATTTATCCTGAAAACATTTATTGCAAAAAATAAAATGTCATCTCCCAGTGAATTTATTCTCGCCTCCGGTTCATCCCGCCGGAGGGATCTGCTTAAACAGGATGGATGGCAATTCAGGATTGTCGTTTCGGATGTGGAGGAGCATGAAAACGGCGTTCCACCGGAGCAACTGGTCACCCTGAACGCACAGTTGAAGGCCAAGGCCGTGGCTGAACTGCACCCGAATGCCTTGGTCCTGGGTTCAGACACCACCGTGGCATTGGGCGACACGATCCTCAACAAACCGGCCAATCTTGACGAGGCCAGGGAGATGCTGCGAAAACTATCAGGCCAAACCCACCAGGTACACACGGCATTTGTTATTATCCATAAGTCCGGAGGAGTTGAAGAACTTCAAATTATCAGTAATAAAGTGCGCTTCAAGCCACTGGCCGAATCGACGATCAATACCTATCTTGGCCGTGTCCACACACTAGACAAGGCAGGTGGCTACGCAATTCAGGAACGGGGGGACCTGATAATCGACACCTACGAGGATCCCCTCTCCAATATCATCGGTCTGCCGATCGAGGCAGTCAATGAAAGGCTGGGAACCCTCGGCTTTGACAAACTCTTCCGTTCATGAGAAAATTGGAAGAAATACATTGAAGCAGGAAAAGGATATTCGGAAAAAGTTGCTACGTCAGGGATGGGGCGTGGACAGGTTATATATTCTTATTATGCTCGGTGCGGTCGCCATCAGTTGTGTAGCCCATATTGGAATTGGAAAACTACCACTGCCGGGCAATGGCTTCGGGGACAACCTGCAAACCGTCAACGAACTTGAAGTCGAATGGATCTTTGGTTCACCGGATAATACTCCTGCCGAACCCATTCCCGAACCGGAGCCTCCAAGATTTGTTGAGACCAACCCGGACGTCCCCGAGAACGAGCCGGATGAAACCCCCAACGAATCCGACCGCAACCAACAATCCGCCCAGGAGAATCCCGACCCGGAAAAGGAAAAGGATGCCCCGACAGTTGAGGGCGAAACAGAGAACTCACAGAAAATAATTGAAGGGAAACTCGCTGAAAAGGCACCCAAGCCCGAGCCCGGGGTCTTTGCCCTCAACGAGCCACCCACACCGGAAAAGCAAAAGGAAGAGCAGGAGGAGGATGGACAGGACAGCAAACAAGCGGATGCCCCTCCCCCTCCACCCACCACCCCGGAGGTGATCGAAGCCGGGGATGGCGAAGGCGTGTCATCCGTTCAACAAACAAAATTTGAATCCCAGGAACCCACCCGCAATACAATCATCCCGCTGGAGTTGCCATCGCGACCCAACCCGGACTCCAGGAGCCTCAAGGAACTCACGCCCAAAAAGGTTCAGCCAATTAAGCCCAAACCTCGCCCCAGGCTCCCGGCCAGTGTCATCCCCGGCCCGCGCCAGATTACAAGGACCTCAGCCGCCCGCACCGGTACCCTTGCCATCGATGCAAAGTGGAGTGAGTTCGGCGAATACACCCAGCGCATGATCGCCGCCATATCCCTGCAATGGCACAAGCTGGTCTATAATGCACGGCTCGACTCCGAGCTCACCAGCACGGTACACGTACGCTTTATCATCAACAACCAGGGTGTCCTTGAGCACATCCAGATTGTTGAAACCAATGCCGGAAAACTCGCCTCCATACTCTGTAAGGACGCCATCTCCTCACGGGCCCCCTTTGGGCCATGGACCGCGGACATGATGCAGGTTTTCGGCGAACGCACGGACGTCAACATCCGCTTCAACTACCGCTGATGGAAACAGACCTTCCCCTTCACCCGGACGCACGCATCCTCGCCCGGCATCCCTCCGGGGTCCTTGCCATCGAGAAACCCGCCGGCCTGCTGACCCACCCCAACAAGCCCGGGATCGCGCACAACGCACTCCTCGCCGCCGGGTATGATGTCAAGACAGAGACCTACACATGGGACGGCGGCAGCCTCCACCTGAACAACCGGCTCGACTCACCCACCTCCGGCATCGTACTGGCCTGCCTTGACCCAAAAACCTCCAAGGCGGTCAACGACCTGTTCCGCCAGAAACGGGTGAACAAGGACTACCTCGCCATCGCCAAGGGTATCCCCACAATCAAGCGGGGCGACTGGGAGGATCGAATTGCACGTGGCCGGGAAAACGGAAAGATTCGCGTGGCCAAGGGCGGTGGCGGCACCCCGGCAAGGACCACCTTCGAGCTCATGGGAACCAGCCGGAAAAACCGACCCATCTCCCTCCTGAAACTGACACCCCACACCGGGCGCACCCATCAACTCCGCGTACAGGCCGCACTACATCGGTTCCCCATCGTTGGCGACCGCAACTACGGGGACTTCGGCTTCAACCGGCAATTCCAGAAGGAAACCGGCGAGAAACGCCTCTTCCTGCACGCCCACCGCATTCATCTACCCATACCGGGCGGCAATGAAATCTTCACTGCAGAATCCCCGATGCCGGAGGCGTTTGAGAGGGTGCTCGGGGAATGATCGCGGTCGGGCCCCTTCACTTCAGGCCGGCCAATTCGGGAAACAAGGTCACATTCCTCCGATACGATTGATGCCATTGTACCGGCAAACGCACTGCCGCTCCGTTCCTCTCCGGTCGCTCTTCGGCCCGCCACGGGCCTTCCGGCTCCCTACGGGTCACTCCGTCTTTGCTGTTGCTGTCTGGAGACTGAGACGGAAGCCCAGGGAGCTGAGCCGGTAGCCCGGCGTGCCCCCGCCCCGGGCCGCCGATCGCATGCTCCTGCCGAGGCCGTACCAGCCGCCGCCACGGTTGACCCGAGACGAACCATCCGATGGACCTACAGGATCACTCACTGAAACACTCGGGTAGGCACCATACCAATCCGAACACCACTCCCATACATTCCCGTGCATGTCATGGAAACCCCACGCATTTGCAGGGTAAGTGCCGACCGATGTCGTCTTGCCAACATTCTGATGAAAGTTTGCCTGCTCTTTGGTAACAGTGTCTCCAAAGGAATAAGCAGTCGTCGTTCCCGCACGGCAGGCAAACTCCCACTGGGCCTGCGTTGGCAGGCTGTAGACCCAACCTTCCGGTAAACGGCCTGCTGCCTTCTCCATCTGCGTCAGTTTCTCACAGAACTTCATGACATCGTGCCAGGAGACATTCTCCACCGGCAGGGTTGCTCCCTTGAAGTGACTTGGGTTCAATCCCATCACCTTCTCCCATTGGGCCTGTGTCACCTCATGCTTCCCCAGATAGAAACCCTTGGTCAGTGTGACTTTGTGCTGAGTCTCGTTGTCCTTCCGATCCTTTTCGTCCTCTGGACTTCCCATCATAAATGTCCCCGGTTTGCACCAGAGCATGTCCAGGTTGATATCAGGGATGGAGAATGACTCACCCGCAACAGGTGCGGCAGTTAGGACAGGTTCAGTGGGTGCCTTGAATAGTTCCTTGGCAGGTACCTTTTGCTCTTCAGTAGTGGGTGGAACTGGTGAAGAGGGTTCCTTGACTGGTTCCTGCTCCTCGATAATGGGACCCTTTGAACATCCTGCCAGCAGAATGAGAATCAGGGATAAATTAAATATTAATGGGTGTTTCATTCTTATTTCATTTATCATTCCATACCCGAGCCACAAACCCAAAATGATGCCGGGTGGCTGCGTAAATTTAGTGCCTTTCAGGGATTTTAGAATTTACAGATGGCTCATTCCCATTTCCAATCCATGTACAACATGATCATCCCAAAAGCACGCAAGCTCACTGATTCCCAGCTCGAGGAAATCCGCAGGATCGCCTCGGAGTTCGACTGTGACATCGGCATCGTCGTCGGTGCCAGCCGCAACATCTACGCAATTCTGGGCGAGGAACGCCGGGAATTGTTGATCAACCGCATCTCCGGGCTGGAATACATCGACCGGGTGGAGGGTGTCGACGCCCCGTTCAAACTGATGGACCGGCGGAGCGCACTGGCGGCCAACGAGATTTCCATCGGCGGGGTGACG
>Ga0209660_1000510_pt1 | contig 23096 bp, 11 predicted proteins | sample SaaInlV_100m_DNA_2_FD_184659 | JGI IMG/M metagenome (GOLD analysis project Ga0209660, IMG submission 184659) | Marine microbial communities from expanding oxygen minimum zones in the Saanich Inlet - SI072_LV_100m_DNA (SPAdes) (version 2) | ecosystem: Environmental > Aquatic > Marine > Intertidal... | reverse complement strand
CTCAAGGATTGAATCAGGGAAGACTATCCTTGGGGGGGGGAGCGAGAGTGCGTCAAGAGGATCACTTCCTTTTCCATATTCTTCTTTATCGGAATATCCATCGCCATCTGTATCGGATACAAAGGGGTTGGTTCGTAATTGAACTTCCTCCAGATTCAGAAGCCCATCTTTGTCATTGTCGCCATTTCCCTGACGTTCAATAAGTCGATATTCTGCTTCAAGAGATACTGTGAGAAGTAACATCTCTTCATGCGCATCTGCTTTCAGTAGATGAATGGCTAAAAGATTTTGCCCTTCAACCAATAAGTTAGACTTACTTGTTAGGTCATAGGTTTTTTGATCTCCAGATACCAGAGGGTCGCTAATTTCACTAGCATATGAATCCCACTTTGGTATGTGGGGTGTGTTTTTTCGGGCAATTTCCACGCCATTTAAATAAGCAACAAATCCATCCGCATATCTAAGCTTAAGCCATAACCGAGCGATTTGTTCTGGTGGACCAGCTTCAAATTTAATGCGCGAATATATGCTGCGTTGTCCCTTAATCCATGTGGATGAGAGATCAGTTTGAATTAAGGAATGGAAGTTGCCATTTGGGTCTAATCCAATGGATGCTGTCCCAGGATACCATGTGTCATCTATAAAATTGAGAGTTCGCCACATCTTAACCTCTTCATTGTCTTCGGGATAAAAGAACCGGGTAGGAGCGGTACTACTGAAAAGTTTTTGTGTGTAGGAGGGAAAACTGCTCCCATCATTTGGTTCAGTTCGATACAGGAATTCCAGAAAATTAGAAGCTCCATCATTGTCTGGGTCATCTTCTTTGCTAAATACAGATGGGTCCAAGCCATTACTGGATTCCCATCCATCTGGAAGTGAATCCTGGTCTATGTCTTGTTGGAAAAGTGCCTGAATTCTTCGACCCTTCCTAACGTTTATATGGAGTGGATTCACTGATCCGGATGCATCTCCTGACCAACCATTAAACACAAAGCCTTCTTCTGGTTTGGCCGTGAGGGTTGCAGTTTGATCTAAATTAAAGTATCCCCAACCCTCGATGGTCCCTCCAATTAGAGGTGTCGCAGTTGCTATTATTGCAAATTCGTTGATTGCTTCTCCTTTCTCGTAGGCTCCAATGTCTACCATGGAATCTTGTAAACGAAGAAAACCAGCAATGTCGAATGGCAGCATTTCCTGCAAATTTCCGTCTTCATCAATATCCATTAAATCCTCCGGAATATATACTTTATTGCCGAGACTAACCGCCTTTGCATCGGGTTTTAACCGAAGGCCATCATCTGCTGTTCCCCAGATTTGATCAATACCTATCGGATTGGCCGAATTGATGAATCCTGGTTTCTGGGTGGACTTTCCATATATGGCAGTTCCTGAACCTCCTCCTTCTATGAGACAGTGACTAAAGACCAGAGGGATTGCGTTGATTGGATCCTGCGTGAATCGGCTGTCTGCCAATCCTTCGTTAATATGTATATTAGGATTGGTTAGTATAACTTCGTTTCCCCAGACGATACAATTGCGAACTGAACCATAATTTATAAGGCTTAATCCACCGCCCACTATCGCTCTATTATTGACCACCGTGCAGTTTATTAGGTCAATGTATTTCGAGGCAACTCCTCCACCAATACCTGTTGCCTCATTTTCTGCTATAACACAATTTATAAGGTTTCCGCCATCTAGAGAATCTAAGTAAAGACCCCCTCCATTTCTCGCAGAGTTATTTGCAAACACAGTATTTAAGATTTGATACTTTGCCACTAGCCCAGTTTTAATAAACAATCCTCCACCATTCCCATCCGATCGATTTTCTTCGAATACGCAGTTTAGAAGCAGATTATGACCGGAGAGATTGTTTCCTTCTTGAATGATGGCTATCCCTCCTCCTCCGAGAAAAGCACGGTTTTCTCTAAAAATACAGTTGCGAACCATTGGCCTGTGGTGATCTAGCGGATTTATATATAGCCCTCCACCATAACCTCGGTCATCTTGACCATCCGCATTTCCTCGGATTACATGAAATCCATCCAAAGTCCATTCTGTATTGATGCTGGTCATAACGTGCCGGCTCCACAAAGATGGATCATCTCCTATTTCTCCACTTAGAACTGTCATATTCCTCTTCCAGTTCCGGTCCTTTCTTAGGGTTTCATCGCCATTAAAGCCACCATACATTGAGACCTGTTGTTTAAGTTCAAATGTGGCTGTCCGATCTCCTGTGATTTTCTTGCCTCCAATATCTGGCTTGTAAGTGCCGGCCGCTACCCAGATTTCATCGGTTGGTCGACTTGCTTGTAAGCCGTCTTGTAGATAGCGATAGGCTTGAATCCATGAGGAGCCATCGCCTCCATCTCCGGCATTATTATTTACATATATTATCTTACCTATTAAAGTGATAGGTAAATAAATCAAGATAGTAATGTATCGAGCCCACTTCATGAGGAGAATGCTAACCCAAATCCAAAGGTTGCTTTTAAGAGCAATAAGAATACTTACAAATTTTACACTGACATTTCTTAAAGTAAAGCTTTTCTGCTTTAATAATGCTACTCTTTTGAGGCAGCGATTATTGGTGATAAAATGAAGGAATATCAGCATCGTTTATTTGGACTTTCTGCTTTGTTATTTGAACGCCCAACCAGTCGTTGGTTTCTTGTGTTGCCGATTGGCTGGATGTGTTTACTGCAATTTTTGTCTGGGATTCCGAATCCTTTGCATTTCGAGGAACTTGGAATTCGAGACACCCTAATGTCCAACCTATCGCATCAGGTGCATGATTTTGATCCGGATTTCCAAAACCTCATGCATCTGCCGTTGTTTGGAATGCTGGGATGGTTGTGGGCTTGGATGCTCCTACACTGGGAGCTACCGCGGCGGGTTTACCTAACGCGGTTGTTTGGGATCGTGCTGGGTTACGGGGCATTGAACGAGATGTCTCAGGCATTGGTGCCGAGGCGGTTCCCAGGTCTTGAGGATTTGTCCTTCAACTGGATTGGCAGCATGCTGGCAATCGGGATGTTCCTGTTGATCCGGAAGAGGTTTAAGACTTAGGATAATACCCCGAATAGTTGATCCTATAGTCTGGACTTTATTGCAATTTGGAAGGTTTAGGGTAGCTTGGGTTTATGTTTCTATTGAATCCCCGATTTTTGCTTATGGCACTGGCCTTTCCTTTTTACTCATTATTAAATGCCGCTGTTCCGTTGGTCCTTGAGTACTCTGGCCGTGTATCCTCCGGCGGTTCGCCGTTCACTGGTTCGGGTAGTTTCCGGTTTGCGTTTGTGGACTCAACTGCGAGCACAACTTTCTGGAGCAATGATGGAACGAGTACGGTGGGTAGCGAACCGACGGCGGCGGTGACGGTGACGGTCGATGATGGTTTCTATTCAGTGTATCTGGGGGATGACTCGATGACGAATATGACCGTGATAGCCGAGTCTGTTTTCCAAAATGATGACCTGTACCTGCGCGTTTGGTTTGATGACGGATCAGCCGGATCCCAGTTGCTTTCGCCGGATCAACGTGTCGTGCCGGCCGCGTTTGCCATCCGCGCCCGGGAGGCGGATGCCGTGGCAGAGGGTGTTATAACGGAGGCCATGTTGTCTCCTGCATTGCTCAACAAGCTGCTTGGGGCAACATCGTCAAATCCCCCCACGGGAATGGCCATCGTGGCTGCGGGTTCCTTTACGATGGGGGAGGATGCCGGATCCTATGACCGATCACCTTCCCGAGAGATCACACTGGCCGAGTTCTTTATCGACACCCATGAGGTGGATAAAGACACATGGGTCACCACGTATACTTGGGCTATTGCCAATGGGTATGACTTCGACAATGCGGGGAGCGCCGCCGCATCGACGCATCCTGTATGCCAGTTGAATTGGTATGACATCGTGAAGTGGTGCAATGCACGCTCGGAGCAGGATGGACTAACCCCAGCCTATTACACAAACCAGTATCTTTCCACGATCTACCGTACTGGTCAGGAAGACTTGATCTCCACCTACGTGAAATGGGATGCCGATGGATACCGACTGCCAACTGAAGCGGAATGGGAAAAAGCGGCAAGAGGAGGCCTTTCAGCAAAAACCTACCCGTGGGGTGACACGATCGAGACAAGTTTCGCCAATTACAATGGAAGTGGAGATGACTTTGAGGCTGCCGCCTTGCCACGCACGACACCAGTCGGGTACTACAATGGGAGCCAACTTCCTTCTGGGAGCGACATGGCTAACGGCTTGGGCCTTTACGACGTTGCTGGGAATATCTCAGAGTGGGTCTGGGACCGTTACCAGCGGGACTTATACAAGGACGAGACTGCGACTACCACTGACCCCCTTGGCCCGGATACGGGAACCTCGAGGGTATTGCGTGGAGGTTCATGGGGAAGTGCTTCAAGCATGCTGGGTTGCGCCATCCGTGACTTTGGCCAAACAGGCAATGTGAGCTACAGTGGATTCCGCTGCGTTCGCTCGCAAAAGTAAGCGTTAGCATCGCATTTCGCACCATTTAGTTAAAATTACTTGCGCAACGCGCATGCGCGACCAAACTAAAATCCCTATCGCATGATCGTTTTTCGCCTGACTTTTCAGATCTTAATACTGGCTTTTGCCCATCTGCTAGTAGTCGGTGGCTTGATGGCGGTGACTCAGAAGAGTGCAGATTATTCCCTGAGTGGAGGAACCATAAAGCTAGGAGGCAGTCCTGCACGCAGTGACGCATACACTAATGTGGGATTTATTCGCGGTGCCACCCAGTCACCTCAATCCTCCTCGACACCGACGGGTGGTCCCATCGCAACCTCGGGATCGGATACCACCATCCTCAAGGTGTTGAGCACGGGGTTTCGCTTGGTGCCGAATCTTATTGCCCGCCAGCGTGCCGTTGATTTACCAACCGGGATCGGGCAATCGATTCCCTATGCCAATGGGACTCAGGCATTTCTGCCTGCAGTGGCGACAAGTCTGCTTGGCGGGGTTGTTCAGTTTTCCTCTGGTGAGACGGTTGCAGATGGCAATTCCCGACCGGTAATTGAATGGCACGAGCTAAATCCTTTCGATGGGATGCCAGCGGATGAATTTGAGTTCAAGGCATGGTATGCCGATGGGGATGGGAATGCTCCTGATTACGTAAAACTCCATCTTGATGACAGTGAGTATGAGATGAAGGCCATGGGCAAGTCGGCCAATTTTGCTGATGGGGTTGTTTTTGCGGTAAAGGTTAATGGCCTATCATGGGGACCGCACGAGTTCAGCTTTTCAGCCAGCGATGGCACGGTGGTGGTCAAGACTTTCTGGGAAGAGGGACCCTTTGTGGAAGGGGGTGATCCGGATTTCAACCACTCCCCCGAATTATGGGATAACCTTGTGGATCCAGACTATGCCACCCCGGACACTGAGTTTACATTTCAGGTTGTCTATGAGGATGAGGACGGGGATGAACCGGAATTTGTCCAGGTTGTGGTCGATGGTGTTCCCCATGACATGGCAATCGAAGCCAAGGGGAAGAAATCCAACCCTTTAAAGGGGATTCTCTATGGGGTTAACGTGGGAACCCTTCCCTGGGGTCCACATGACCATTACTTCGTTGCTTCTGACGGAAAGGATGTCGTGAAGACACGACAAGTGCATGGTCCTTTTGTTGAAGGGGATGATCCGAACTGGAATGATCCGCCTGAACTATCCGAGGAGGGCGTTGATCCTTTGATTGGAACCCCGGTTGATGAGTATGTATTTCAGGTTTTCTATCAGGATGAAGAGGGGGATGAACCAGAGTATGTCCGGGTCGAGTTGGATGGGACGGTGCAGGAAATGGAGTTGCGTAAGGGAACAAAGAACTCCGATTATCGAAAGGGCGCTTTTTTTGAATGGAAGGCCAAGGGTTTGCCGTGGGGTCCGCACCGGCATCGTTTTGTGACTTCGGATGGGACATCTGTGGTTTCGACCCGACTGCAGGCTAATCCCTTTATTGAGGGGGATGACCCTAACTGGAACGAGCCGCCTGAGTTATTTGATGCGGATTTAAATCCTAGGGATGGTACGCCAGTGGATGAATTCGTTTTTCAAGTTATTTATCAGGATGAGGACGGCGATATCCCCGAATATGTACGGTTGGAGCTGGACGGCAAGGCTTACGACATGGAGTCCTCCGGTAAGGGGAACGCGTTAAATGGCCTCGGGTATCGGGCGGTAATCAAGGATTTGGCCTGGGGGCCACATGAGCACCGTTTCGTGGCCTCTGATGGCCAGAATGTGACGGTTACCTATCTTGAGCAGTCTCCCTTGGTTCAAGGGGATAACCCAGACTGGGATGAACCGCCGGAACTGTTTGATGAGGATTTGGAGCCATGGGAGGGAACTCCTGTCGATGAGTTTGTATTTCGTGTTGTTTACTATGATGAAGAAGGTACTGCCCCGGAGTTTGTAAAGTTGGTTCTGGACGGGAAAGACCATTCCATGAAGCAGGTGGGTGGCAAAAGTGCCGAGGATGGCTTGGAGTTTGAGGTTTCGGTAACAGGCTTGGATTGGGGACCTCACCATCATCAATTCGCTGCATCGGATGGTACCAGTGTCGTCACGACATGGGTGCAGGAAGATCCTTTTGTGCAGGGGGATGATCCGGGTTGGAATTCTGCACCGGAACTCTGGGAGGAGGGTCCGGAGCCTTGGGAAGGATTGCCCGGCGATTCATTTGAATTCAGTGTCTATTACTACGATGAGGAAAATGACGCCCCGGATTCTGTTAAGCTCATACTTGACAGCAAGGAATATGCAATGAGTCCGGATGACAGCAACGATTTCGATGAGGGTGAAGGGGTGCGGTACACAGTGACCTTGAATGAGGACTTGAACTGGGGGCCACATGTCCATCGCTTCGTTGCCACATCGGGGGAGCATTTTGTCAGTACGCCGCTTCAGCAGGGACCAATCATTGGCGCCGATTACCTTGACTTGAATGATGCACCCGAGTTGGAGGTGATCGAGGTTGACCCGTATGATGGTACTCCTGAAACCAAATTTACCTTCTGGGTCAGCTATTGGGATGATGAGGGTGATTCTCCTGACCGAGTGGAACTACTGGTGGATGGGAAAAGCTACCCGATGAAACTTGAGGAGGGTGACGACTTTGCAGATGAGGTCCTCTACATGGCTGTGGTCAGTGGCTTGGATTGGGGTCCTCACGCCTACAAGGCAATTGCCGAGGTGGATGGGGAAATCTTTGAAACCTCTTCGGAACAGGGACCTTACGTGGAGGGCGAGCCTGATGGATGGAACTTGGTGCCCGAGTTGGAGCCAATGGAAGTCGATCCATGGGATGGTACCCCTGAGGATGAGTACGCATTTTCTGTCTACTATTGGGACGAGGATGGGGATGCCCCGGAGTACGTTCGACTTGTCTTGGATGGAAAGGATTACACAATGGCTCCGGTCGGCCGGGCTGGTAATTTTGAAGATGGCGTTGAGTATGCTGTCGATGTGTCTGGGTTGCAATGGGGACCGCATAGTCATTTTTTCGTTGCCTCCGATGGAGAAGATGTGGTGTCAACACGGCCGGAAGAGGGGCCAATGCTGGAGGGGGATGACCCAAACTGGGATGAGCCGCCCGAACTTGATGAAGTGGAGGTCGACCCTGACCCCGGTCTGCCATCTGATGAATTTACATTTCGCATCACTTATTACGATGCGGAGGGGAGGGCTCCGGAGTTTGTAAAATTGGTATTGGACGGGAATGATTATTCAATGAAAGTGGAGGGGAAGGCCGCCCGCTTTAATCAAGGAGTTTCTTATACTGTATCAGTGGAGGGTCTTACATGGGGACCGCACACCAGTTATTTCGTGGCATCTGACGGGGTTAATGTCACGACGACGGAGCCGGAACCGATGCCCTTTGTTGAGGGAGATGATCCTGATTGGAATGAACCGCCCCTACTTGAAGAAGAGAATATTGAACCATGGGAGGGAACTCCCTCCGATGAATTTACATTTCGGATCGTCTATTCAGATGAAGAGAACGAAGCCCCCGAATACGTCCGTCTCCTCTTGGATGGTCAGGCTATCGAGATGACCCTGGCGGGAAAAGCAGGTAAATACTATCAGGGGGTAGCTTATCAGGTCGCCTTAACCGGACTAGCCTGGGGGCCCCACCGTTACCAGTTTGTCGCGTCCGATGGTCAAACCGAGGTCATGACATGGCTCGAACAGGGACCGATGGTGGAGGGTGAAGATCCTGACTGGAACTACGCACCGGAACTCTGGGATGGCATGGTAGAGCCTGAGGAAGGACCGCAGGATGGAACATACACTTACTCCGTTTACTATCAGGACGAGGAGGGGGATGTGCCGGAATATGTCCGGTTAAAGCGGGGCAAAAAGACCTATTCGATGAATGCGACTGGAAAGAAAAAACGCTATGCGCTGGGTGTTCTTTTCTCCGTGGAGGTCAAGGCTCCGGGGACCGGGCCACACGCATACATTTTTGAAGCCTCGGATGGCGAGAACGAGACACAAACCTATTTACAGGAAGGGCCTTGGATCGAGGGAGAGGAACATGAGGACCTCGATGATTATCCGCCGGAACTGGACAGGGAGCGTCTCAAACCGGACTATGGCCCGCCGGATTCAACATTTGTTTTTTCTGTCAGGTACCGTGATATTGATGGTACACCGCCGAAATCCATTAATGTGGAGGTGGATGGGAAGGCCTACTCAATGTCTCCCGCCCCGGCGAAGAAAGCGACAACCCTTGTGAAGGGTGTGGTTTATGAAGCCTCTGTCAGTGGGTTGGGTTGGGGGCCGCACCGTCATCGATTTGTCAGTTCAGATGGTGCATATTCCGTGGCAACCCCAATGGCGCAGGGGCCTTTTGTTGGAGGGGACGATCCAAACTGGAACACATCTCCCGAACTCGAGGACTATGCTGTCGAACCAGAAGACGGTTCTCCTTCGGATGAATATTTTTTCAGTGTAACCTACCTTGATGAGGATAATGATCCGCCGTCGCAGATTTTTTTGTTTCTTGATGGCAAAAAGTATGCGCTTAAGCCTGCCGATTCTAAAAATAGGGAATATTTTCGGGGTGTTGAATACACAACAACCGTTAAGGGACTGGATTGGGGGCCGCATGCCTATTTATTTACGGCATCTGATGGGAATTCACCCGTGTCCACCGGTCCGGTACAAGGGCCATGGGTCCTTGGTGAGGATCCTGACTGGAACCAACCTCCGGAACTGGACAACTACGAGGTGTCTCCGTGGGATGGCACTTCTGCAGATACCTTTGAGTTCCATGTCACCTACATGGATGAAGAGGGGATCAAACCCAAGAGTATCGAGCTTGTCCTTGATGGGAAGACCCATGGGATGACCAAGGTCAACGCGAAGGCGGATGATTATGTCAATGGGGTGGAATATATTACCACCTTAAAGGATTTGCAATGGGGGCCTCACGCCTTCCGTTTTACTGCATCGGATGGAACAACAGATGTCTGGACTCCGTTGGAGGCTGGACCCTATGTGATGGGATCCTCTCCTGACTGGAATGAACCGCCTGAAATTTGGGATTCGGATATTGAGCCTTATGAAGGCACGCCTGATGATGAGTTTACATTCCGTGTACTCTACCACGATGAAGAGGGCGATGCCCCGGAGTTTGTAAAACTAAGGCTTGACGGAAAAAATCATTCAATGGCCAAGGAGGACCCGAAAGCCGATGATTACGTTGATGGTGTATGGTATATGGTAAAGGTTTCAGAATTGGACTGGGGACCTCACCGCCATTCGTTCTTAATATCGGATGAGACCAATACTTCCACAACAACCGTAGAGGTGGGACCCTATGTGCAGGGTGATCTTCCGGGATGGAACAATGCTCCCGAGCTCTTTGGCGAAGATTTTGAGCCTTGGGACGGGACTCCAGCAGATGAGTATGTGTTCCGGGTCGAGTACTGGGACCCTGAGGGGGATGCGCCGAGATTCGTAAATCTTTTTCTTGATGGGACGCAGCATGTTATGCAACTCGAGAATCCCAAGGCAAAGCCTGATCGTGGCGATTATGAAGAAGGAGTTGCTTATGTGGTGACTGTTTCCGGTTTGCAATGGGGACCGCATCAGCATTATTTCACCTGCTCTGATGGCAAAAATGCGGTAAGAACCCAGCTTGTCGGTGGGCCTTATCTCTATGGAGATGATCCGGACTTTAACCAAGCTCCGGAGGTTGCCGATTATGATGTGGAACCGGGTGATGGCCCACCCACCACCACGTTCGAGTTTTTTATGGAATATTTTGATGCAGAAGGTTCTGCGCCAGAATTTGTACGGCTATATCTTGACGGAAAATCATACGAGATGCAGCTATCCCCTGATGAGGAGGACCCTGATTATGAGGATGGTGTCGGGTTTGTGTATCAGATATCCGGTCTATCTTGGGGGCCCCACTCCCATTATTTTGAAATTTCTGATGGAACCAATACTGTGTATTCCACACCGATAGCAGGTCCTTATGTACAAGGGGAGGATTCTGATTGGAATCGGCCACCGGATTTGGAGGACGGTGAAGTTGCCCCATGGGAATCCGCCCCGGACGAACCCCTTCGCTTCCGAGTGTTTTATTCTGATGAGGATGGAGATGCTCCTTCCTTCGTGCATGCATTCCTCGATGGTGAACAAATCGAATTGACCCCGGTGCAGGCAGCGACAAATCATCGCAAGCGCATGGCTTATGTTGCCACCGTGCAAAAGACCTTGGCTTGGGGACCGCATCGTTTCTGGTTCTCGGCCTCGGATGGGGAGAATGTGGTGGTGACACAACCTGAGCAGGGCCCGATCCTACTTGGTGAGAATCCAAACTGGAATCCGGCGCCTTACCTTGAAGCAGAGGAGGTGACCCCTTGGGATGGAACCCCTGATGAGGATTTCAACTTCACGGTTTCCTATGAAGACGAAGGGAATCAGCCTCCTTCATACGTTAAGTTGCATATCGATGACCAAACAATTGATATGGTATCTATGGATCCCAAGGCCAAGCTGTTCGCCAAAGGTGTGGATTATGTTGCCAGTATCAACGGGTTGGTTTGGGGGCCACACAAATACCGTTTCTCCAGTTCGGACGGCACACATGAGGTATTTACTCCATGGCAGCAGGGCCCTTTTATTCAGGGTGATAACCCAGAATGGAATCAACCTCCTGATATTGAGAATTGGCAGGTTAAGCCTGAAGAAGGGAATCCAGAGACAGAGTTTGTTTTCAAGGTTAGCTATCTTGATGAAAATAACGATGCCCCGGAGTATGTACGACTGCTTCTTGACGGGGAGTCTTATGACATGAACCAAATCAAGGAGAGCGACCGCTTTTACAAGGGCGTTTCCTATCGGGTTGCGGTGACTGGGTTGCAATGGGGGCCACATCAATATGCATTTACTGCTTCCGACGGGAACCACGTGGCCACAACACTTCCGGAACAGGGGCCCTACCTTATGGGTGAGGATGCCAACCGTAACTTCCAACCGGAAATCACGGACTGGAAGGTGGAACCCGATGAGGGTGGACCGGAAACGGAGTTCGTTTTTACTGCTGAATATGAGGATTCTGATGGGGATGCTCCTGCACACGTCCGCCTCATCCTTGATGGCAATGCCCACGACATGACACTCGCAGAGGAGAAGCCAGACTACCTTAAAGGGGCGCTTTTCTCGGTTGCGATCAAGGGCTTGGCTTGGGGGCCGCATCGTTACAGATTTGTCGTTTCAGATGGACAGCTTTCTGACGAGACTCGTCCGGAATCGGGCCCTTATGTGCAGGGTTATGATGCAGGAAGAAACCGCGCTCCTGAATTGTCCTTGCCGGAGTTTGATCCACCTGTCGGTTCGCCGGAGGACACATTTATTTTCCGTGTGCTTTACAGTGATGCCGAAGGGGACCTTGCTGAATATGTGAACCTTGCCATTGGTGATTACTTTTTCCCGATGAGCGTTGATCCTGATCCCAAGGGCAAGGCTTTTGGGACTACCTATGTCGTGAGTCTGGCTGGGCTTCCACCGGGTAATCATAGTTTTGCATTCGAGGCTTCGGATGGACGCAATCTGGGGGAAACCCGTTGGATAAAGGGCCCAAAGATTACCGGACAGAAACCCAAGGTGGTGACCCGCCTTGCCCATCAGAGAATACCAGTAGGCGGAACACTTAACTTTTCTATAGAAGCCACCGGCACTCACCCCATGGCCTACCTCTGGCTACGCAACGGCGAGCCCATTGCAGGGGCCACGGACAGCACACTGACCCTTACTGATGTTCATCTGGACGACATCGGCCTCTACCGGGTCGAAGTCACCAACATCGTTGGCACGGGTCGTAGCAATGCAGCCAAGGTTCTTGTCGTGGAACCACCTAATGTGGTCGAGAATCCGGAGACCATGGCAGTGGAATCCGGAGAATCGATTGAGCTTTCTGTGGTTTCGATTGGCACGCCTTCATTGAGCTACCAATGGTTCCATAATGGCCAAGCTATTCACAAGGGGGTTAAGAGTTTGCTTAAATTTAAGGCAAAGCCTGCAGTTGAAGGTACCTACACTGTCCAAGTAACCAATGACGCTGGCTCTGTTGTTAGTGAACCGGCTCAGGTGATTGTTTTTCATAAGCCTATTCTTGCGGAGTCGCCGCAATCGATTTCGGTTATAGCTGGTGAGGTGGCAACTTTCAGTGCCAAGGCTGTTGGCAAGGATACTGATGGAACAGACGTAAATTTCCAGTGGTTCGTCGGAAAACTTGCGATCAATGATGCCACGGCCGATACGTTAACCATTGATGCTGTTGATTCTGAAGATGTTGGTGTCTATTCAGTACGGGTCAGTAATCAGGCTGGAGTAACGACAACCCGGCCAGTCCGCCTCAAGGTTTTGTATCCTCCAGAAATTGTTGCACATCCCATGGACATTGTGACTCGTAATGGTGGCAAGGCACAGTTCGTTATTAAGGCAACGGGCACAAAGATATTGAAATATCAATGGTTTCGGGACGATCAACCAGTCAAGGGGGCCATACGCAATCGATTAAAAATCAATCCGGTCAAGGAACAGGATGCTGGTGATTACTGGGTTGAGGTAACCAATGACTTTGGCACTGCAGGGAGTCGTATTGTCAGTCTCAGTCTGTCTTCAAAATCCACAGGGGATGGCTCGGAGTCTGATTGGAGAACTCCATTTGCGGAATGGACTGTATTGGCGAATCTTGCTGGTAAAGAAGCAGCGCTTGATGCAGACGGAGATGACGATGGCGTTGCCAATCTTCTGGAATATGCGTTTGCGGGTAATCCATACCAGTCTGATCCCTATATTCTACCAGAGGCTAATTCACTGACTGATACAGAAGGGAAACGATATCTTGCCTTAACTTGGCGTGAGTCAATGGAGGCAACTGATGTGGCCTATAATGTTCAGGTGTCCCCGGATCTGCGTGAATGGGCAGAACTGGATTTGTCTCCCTACGCTGTCTCCAAGGTTGACGCCGGTGATCGTACTGATGTTACAGTTTACCTTCCCATGAGTCTTGCGCGGCAATTATTTTTACGGGTCGCTGTGACTTCCGCTGAGTAACAGGTGTTCCTTGGAAATAAGCAGATTTCTCTGCTTCCGAGGCTAGGATTCCACTGTTTGCAGAAATCCTCCTGGGTTCTCACTCTTAAAGAATGAAGTCCCTGCCACGAAAGTGTCTGCTCCTGCATCTCGGCAGGATTGCCAGTTGGTAGGCCCGACTCCTCCATCAACCTCCAGCCTGAAATCGAGTCCCTGCTTCTTTCGTTCCCCCGCAATGACCTCAACCTTGGGAAGCTGATCCGCCATGAACGACTGTCCACCAAATCCGGGGTTTACTGTCATGACTAGGGCAAGATCAACATGGGGAAGAAAGGGAAGAATGTCATCAACCTTGGTGGGTGGGTTAAGGACAATGCCGCACTGACAACTCAACTCTCGAATTCTGTGCAGAGTTTCGAAAATAGGGTAATCCGGCTCAATGTGGATGCTAATAAGGTTGGCCCCGGCTTTCGCAAAGGCTTCTATATAATCTGCCGGGTTTGCCAGCATAAGGTGCGTATCGAAAAATAAATTTGAATGTGGACGGAGGTCTGCCACTGTCTGTGAGCCAAAAGTAAGATTTGGCACAAAGTGTCCATCCATTATATCGATATGAATCCATGATGCACCAGCATTTTCAACCTGTTGCATCGCATCCCTGAGATTGGCGTGGTCACCTGCAAGTATCGATGGAGCAAGAAGCGGGGGGGGATGCATGGAGCGCTACTTGCTATATGATTACATTTATTGGAATGTTCTACCAGGTAGAAGTGACTCCCTGATGAATTTCCTTTGAGAGGTTTTGTGCCAATAAGTAGAGGTTCTGTCTTTCGCGTTCTACAAGTCTGTCACTACCAAAACTCTGAATTCTTTGCTCGAAATTTCGATCCTTAAAATAAATTTCACCTGTACGGTTATTTATCAGTGTTCCTTTGGCGGTCATTGCGAGATAGAAAGATGCTGGTTTCCCAGTATCATTTATCTGGGCAGAAGCCATTCGGCGTTGATACTGGATGATAGTAATTTCAAGATTGGCATCCGCCGTATTAGGAGAACTTGCTAGGCGAACTGGTTTGCCAGAAGCAAACATCTCTCGCAAGGACGCTGAGAGGAGTGTTTGCATTTTGGGAGAGAAGGTCTTGTTCACTACTGCAGGTATAAATATGGAACGAAAGGGCGGCTCTTCAGGTAAGCCAAGTTTATAGGTGGCGCAACCTGCGATCATGCATGCGCTCAGTAGGAATAGTGTGGCGCGTAACATTGATTATTTTTGTATAATAATGGGGTAGGCTGACTTTTTCCGTGCCCAAAAGATATCTAAGGATTATTGCCCAAAAGGTTTGCGTTGGCTTCCTTTAGGTCGCTCACCACGATTTATGGCATCGATCTTGGCTTTTGCTATCTTGGCGGCCTCAGAGTCTGGAGCTACAGTAATCGTTTCATTATAGAAGTTTATGGCGGCTCTTTGATTTTTACGGTAGGTAAAGTAGAAATCAGCCGTCCTGAGCTTGCTTTGGGCATTTATCTCTCGCATCTGGATAAGTGCCTTTTCGGCCTCACCAACAAGGTGACTTTCAGGGTAAAGAATAAGGAAGTCCTCGTAATAGTTGATAGCTTCAAGGGTAGAGCCTTGGTCGTACATAACTCCCTTGACAAGAGAGGCATATATTCCCGCAAGCTTAAGATATGCATCAGGGGCCAGAATACTCTCCGCATGATTATTGACCAATCTGTCCAAGGCATCAATTGCTGCATCTTCGTCATCTTGCTTTTGTGCAATGCGCGCTAGGTTCATAAGGGCCTGTGGCGCTGTTTTACCATATGGGGCATTGGTATATACCTGCTCCATGAATTCTTGGGCTTTATTATAATTTTTGAAACCTGGAAATATGCGAAGAAAGCGCCCTCGAGCTCCTTTCATAAGTGCCTCGGCGATTTCAAATTGTCGGGAAACTGTCTCTTCAAAGCCTTCATAGTCGGGGTAGCGGTCTATTATTTCTTGAAAGGTCTTGAAGCTTTTTTCCCACTTTCTTGTGTCGCGGTAAATTTCGCCGAGTCGACTATATGCGTTGGGTGCGACGTCCGTGTGTGGAAAATCTTTAGTGATTTTACGGAATATTCGGGCCGCTCGTGCATTTTTCCCGGATTGGAGATCTGCTTTGCCTTCCTGATACAACGCAATAGAAACACTCTGTTCTTCAGGGGTCGGTGCTACTTTTTCAAATTTCTTGGTTCGCCGGAATATATTCAAGGGGTTAAGACTCCCAATATCTGCAGAAACCTGGGGAGTAAGCCCTGTCAATAATGCAAGGAGGGTGCTGAGTGCGAATTTCGTTGAAAGGATATTTTTCATGGTTTGTGCCATTTGATAAGTGTAGATCCCCAAGTCAGCCCAGCGCCAAAGGCCAAGCAAAGTAGTTTGTCTTCGTGTTGAACCAAGCCTTTGCGGTATGCTTCATCCAATGCAATTGGTATGGAGGCTGCAGAGGTGTTTCCATAATTTTGCAAGTTGTTGTAAAACTTCTCTTGCGGAATTTCAAGACGTTCTTGAATTGTTTCGATGATGCGGATATTGGCTTGGTGCGGAATGATCCGATCAATGTCGTGAAACGCAAAGTTTTGCCGATCAAGAATTTCCTTGGCGGCACGTTCCATCCCTCGCACGGCAAACTTGAATATTTCTTTTCCATTCATCTTCAGGTAGTGCTGTCTTTCTTTTAGTGAACCTTTGCTGGCTGGCATCTTGGATCCACCTGCTGGCATCAGTAAAAGTTCAGGGCGTTGCCCATCGGCGTGGAGGCAGCTATCGAGTATTCCTGTGTTGGGCTCATCAGAACGGCTAAGTACAGCTGCCCCCGCACCATCACCAAATAGTACACAGGTAGCACGGTCCTTCCAATCTATGATGCTTGAAAGTTTTTCAGCCCCAATCACGATGGCATTCCTGTAACGACCACTATTGATCATTGCGGATGCCATGTCGAGGGTGTACAGGAAGCCCGAGCAGGCGGCTTCCACATCAAATGCTGCTATCTGTCCAAGTCCAAGCTTGGATTGGACAATACATGCAGTAGATGGGAATGGCATGTCCGGGGTGATCGTGGCTACTATTAAGAGATCTATATCTTCCGTGGTCAGTCCGGCATCATCCAATGCTTTCCTTGCAGCAGCAGTTGCGAGGTCGCTGGTGCATTCTTCCCCGGAACAGATATGGCGTTGCCGGATTCCTGTGCGTGAAAGAATCCATTCATCTGATGTATCTACAATTTTACTCAGGTCTTGATTTGTGAGAACTTTTTCGGGTAGGTGTGACCCTATCCCGCTAATAATGACGGAACCTTTTTGGGAATGCATTTCGATGAGTTCTTGTTCAGGTTGCCGGGGTGGCGTTGCTTTCCTTGATTCGCTGGAGGATTACGTTGGATTTTTCTAGGTCCTTGGAAATTCCGTCTATTACGTCGTATTGTAAAAGTTCCTTGGCAATTTTGATTGCGCTTGCAAAGGAAAAACAGTTCGAGGAACCATGGGCTTTAAGCACATGACCTTTTAGACCCAGTAAAGGAGCTGCGCCAAATTCCTCCGGATTCAGCCTGCTTTTCATGCCTTTAAATGCACCCTTGGCAAGGAGTGCGCCGGCCTTACGCATTGGAGTCTCCTCAATCTCTTCCTTGAGGATATTTAGGATTGCGTGAAATAGTGATTCACTACCCTTGAGTAGTATATTTCCAACAAAACCGTCGCAAACCACGACATCAACCACATCATTGTAAACTTGAAATCCTTCGATAAGCCCGTGGTAGTTGATGATAGTCCCTATAGACTGAAGCAGGTTGTGTGTTTCCTTTATCCGTTGGCCTCCCTTCCCTTCCTCTGTTCCTATACTAAGAAGTCCGACCTTGGGTTGAGATACATTGTGGGCCGCGTTCATATATTGTGACCCAAGGATTGCATTGTGGACAAGTTGCTCTGGCTTGGAATCAGGGTTTGCACCCGCATCAAGCAGGCACCATTTCCCGTTGCGCCGGGTTCCGGGCATTACAGTCGCCAGAGCTGGGCGCTCTATGCCATCAAGTGGGCGTAATCGTACTGTACCGCCTGCCATGAGGCTACCTGTATTTCCGCAACTGAGAATTGCTTGAGCTCGGTTCTCCTTTACCAGCTCAATGCCTTGGAGCATGGACGAATTCCGCTTGCGTCGAAGAGTGTCAGTTGGCTTTTCATCCATCCCGATTACTTCTTCTGCATGGTGTACGCTAAGAAAGTCTTTGCCTGTAAGACCCTTGGCCTGCAATAAAGGCGTTAGAATTTCCTCCCGCCCCACTACAATCAGTCTCTCGGGCACCTGATTGGCTTCATAGGCAAGTGCTATGCCATCTACTACTTCAGATGGGCCCCTGTCACCACCCATTGCATCTATGGCTAAGGCCCCTGTTTTCATGTTTGCCTCTAGGGAAGGGCCTTGGCTTTTAGTTGGAAGAATTAGACTTCTGTATCTTCTACCTGCCGACCACGATACATCCCGTTGGCAGGGTTGACGCGGTGTGGAATGAAAGCGGTATTGTCAGTTGGGTCAATGACCACTTGGGGTGCCTTGAAGTTGTTGGCGCCGCGACGCTTGCGACTACGGGCTTTGGACTGTTTACGTTTTGGTTGTCCCATGATGAGATAATTTTTTGAAAGTTGGATGAGGAAAGTAGTTTCTAAATGATCTGCAACGAGAAAAACCAAAATCTTCTAGCAGGAAAGTGTTGTGCGTCAAGTCTGTCGTTTACTGCAGAACTGGAGTAGAATGTATATTATAAAAGGATAAGTGCAAGTGTTCCGGCGACAAGGCAGTAGGCTGCGAAATATTGTAATTTACCTCTTTTAACGACGTGGATGACGAGTCGGATGGCTAGTAGGCCACTTAGATACGCAACAAGCGTGGCCAAAAGTATAACCCTCCATTGGGCTGAGTTGATATTGCTCCCCAAAAGGTCACGGCCCTCGAGAAGCGCGCCTGCCAGAATCACAGGAAGTGCCATTAAAAAAGAAAAGCGGGCTGCTTGTTCGCGGTCAACGTTCATGTAGATGGCTGCAGCAATGGTCGCTCCGGAACGAGAAATGCCGGGTAGCATGGCGAAGGCTTGTGCTGTTCCAATTATTAGGCTTTTAATAATTGTTATTCGCCCCTTTGGGGTTTTCCTGAATAGTGTCAGGCTAAGCAGTAACCCTGTTGCAATTAAAAGGGCACCGACCCAGTGAGGTCTGTCAAAAAAATTATCGATTGCCTCTTTCATAAATATATAGGCAATGCCAGTTGGTATAAGGGTTATCCCAATTTGAACCGCTTGGCGAAAAGATTCATTTCGGCTGAACTCAATTGAAAGCTTTTTGGGGGCGATCAAGACTCGCGCTGTCTGGAATACGATTGCTCCCACCTGTTGACGATAGGCGGATATAACACTCAATGCGGTTCCCAGATGGACAAAGACAACCAATGTTGTGAAATGGCCAGCTTCTGCATCAATTCCCAAAATTGGCTTGGCCAAGGCCAGATGCCCGGAGGACGACACAGGAAGAAATTCAGTCAGTCCTTGAATAAGCCCCAAGAGAATTGCTTCCATTATAGTCACAATTTTTTCACGTCGACTGACATCATGGTTTCGCAATTGCAACTATTGCAGATCATCACTTTACATTTCCCCTCTTTTTACTTGTCCATCATCATTGACATTCTAAAAACCACTCGGATTACAAAATGAGCAAGGATTTTCTTACTGAATTGATTTTAAAGCTACAACGGAACGAGAACCTTGATCGTTTAGAGGCTCGGGCTGCTGCATTTGCCTTGGCAGCACCTGGGCCACCTGATCTTGAAAAACGTAATTTCCTGATTGCTTTGGGGCAGAAAGGAGAGTCTCCCGAGGAAGTCTCTTTTTTTGCAGAGATTTTTCGTGAATTGGCCGTTGATCCCTGCGTCGATACATTTCGTGATAAAGCTATTGATGTATGTGGAACAGGAGGAGACAAGTCTGGTAGCTTTAATCTTTCAACCACAACCGCTATGATTCTTGCCACTGCTGGGGTACCGGTTTTCAAGCATGGAAATCGTTCAATCACCTCCGGTTGCGGTAGTGCTGACCTCCTCGAGCGTCTTGGTGTTCCTTTGCTGGGCTCAGATGCCAATCATTTAATAGCGCTCGAGCATCTAAATTTCACTTTTTTCTTTGCCCCATCTTTCCATCCGGCTTTCAAGGAGATTATGCCAGTGCGCCAGACTCTTGGTGCTGAGGGTGTAAGGACGATTTTCAATCTACTGGGCCCCTTGATAAATCCCGGTCGGCCAGCCTATCAACTTCTCGGTGTTTTTTCCTTGGATTTAGTGGAGCCAGTGGCTGCTGCCTTGAATGACCTAGGATTAAAGCGAGGCCTTGTTGTGCATACAGAGTTGGACTCCGGAAAAGGTATGGATGAATTGGCTTGCTGTGGAACATGCCATATTGCTGGATTTGGTGAATTCGAAGGAATACGGGATACATGGACCCCAGATGCAATCGGATTGGACTACTGTTCCTTGGATGATTTACGGGGAGGGGACCTTGAATGTAATGTAACGATTCTTCATGATATTTTGGAGGGACGTGCGAATCAAGGTTTGATGGATAGTTTGTGTCTGAATGCAGGAGCTGCTTTATGGATTGCGGAGCAGGCAACAAATTTAAAGGAAGGGCTTGCTCAATCCAGAGCTCTTCTCACAGGAGATGGTGTTAGGAATTGGATGGAGAAGGTACATGAATTCTATGAGAATTGACTCAAAAGGCTTTTGTCACGCATGAATTAATGAGGAGGAAGTATTTTGGAACAGATGGGATTCGTGGCAGGGTCGGTGGTTCTTTGGTGAACGCTGATTTTGCCGTGCGGCTTGGCGCCGCTGTTGGGGGAATCTTGAAAAAGCATGGCTTTGTTGATGGCTCACAGATCCTGATTGGTCGGGATACGCGTGCGAGTAGTATGCCATTGATGGAGGGCTTGGCAATTGGCCTAATTGAAAGGGGATTCGTTTGTATGGACCTCGGGGTTATTCCCACGCCTGGTGTCGCATTGAACACTTTGCATGGAAATGCAGTTCTAGGAATCGCGCTTACAGCATCGCATAACCCCGCCAGTGATAATGGATTCAAATTCTTTATGGAATCAGGATGCAAGGTGGAAGATGCATGGGAGTTAGAAGTCGAAGCGCTTCTTGATAGTCCGTTAAAGGTTTCTTCCTCTCAGATTGAAATTAGAACAACGTCGGGAGTGGAGTCATATTGCGAATTTCTCCTTGGTCATTTCCGTCCAGGAATGCTTAAGGGTTTGGAACTCGCTATAGACACTGCTAACGGTGCGACTTGCGAAACTACTCCGCATGTGCTCCGTGAATTAGGTGCCGAGATTATTCAACTTGGACATACCCCGGATGGGATTAACATTAACGATGGGGTTGGCAGCGAGTATCCGGAAATGATGGCCCAATTAGTCTCTGCCGGACAAGCGCAACTTGGATTGGCGCATGACGGAGACGGTGACCGTCTGGTCGTTTGTGATGAATCTGGTAGTGTAATTGACGGCGATGAAGTGCTTGGGATGATCGCCTTATCCTGGATGCGTGAGGGCAGGTTGGTCCAGAATACCTTGGTAGGAACCGTGCAATGCAACGCCGGTTTGGAAGCTTCCTTGAAACGCGCCGGTGGCCGTTTGATACGAACTTCAGTTGGTGATCGATCCGTGACACGACGTATGTTTCAGGATGGATTAAATTTCGGTGGTGAACCATCCGGACATTTTGTTTTACGGGACTACCTCGCGACTGGAGACGGATTGCTTGCCGCATTACAGTTGCTGGAGATTCGTCAGCGGACAGGCATTTCACTTTTCGAATTACGAAAGCAGATCACTCTTTTCCCTCAGTTCCAATACAATTTCCAAGTCCAAGAGAAACTGCCGTTGGAGGAATTGCCTGATTTTCAATTGGGTATGGATGCCATTCTTCAAGAATTAGGCGATAATGGCCGAGTCTTGGTTCGTTATTCAGGCACTGAACCTAAAATCCGCCTTCTTGCAGAAGCCCACACACGCGCGCTTGCTGAGCGGGCACTTAATTCTTTGGCGGAGCTCACTCGCGCCAACTTGAATACTATTGACAATGATGAGTCTAAGTGAATTTTCCAGCTTTCATTTTCTTATTTATACCAACTTTCTCTTTACCCCAATGTGATGTCTGAAGAGCCGATTGAGGAACTGGATTTAAAGAGTCTGGACCACCGGGTTCAGCGACAGGTGGAGAATGCAAAGACTAGTATTGTTCGTGGTAATTCTGATTACGCGATTGAAATATGCATGAACATACTGAGGGCGCATCCCGGCTGTTTGGAAGTACGCAAGGTTTTGCGTCGCGCTCAAGTATCCAAACACAAGGCTTCATCCAAGAAATCCTCTAATTTTCTTACAAAAGTGACATCTGCGCCTTTTTCGCTCATGGGAAATTCCTTGGTGAAGAAGGATCCGGAAAAAGCATTGGATCAAGCAGAGAAGACTCTTGGGGATAATCCACAAAATGTCTTGGCGCACAGGATGTTGGGGCATGCCGCGGAATTATTGGGTATGTTTAACACTGCGGCCTACGCATATGAATTGGCTAGACAGGTCGAACCCGATAATTTTGACAACTTGAAGGAATTGGCTAAAGTTTATCTCAAGCTTAATAAATATGATGATGCCATCAAGATTGGCAATCATGTCTTCCAGAAGAACCAAGGAGACGCGGATGCTCAGGACTTGATTAAGCAGGCTTCAGTAGCCCAATCGATGGAGAAAGGGAATTGGGAAGGCGATGAAGACTTTCGCTCCAAGTTAAAGGATCAGGATGAGGCGATTGCCCTTGAGCAAGAGGCCCGAAATGTCAATGATGACGATGCTCTCCTTGAACTCATTGAGCGTGCCAAGATTCGTGTCAACCAGAAGCCGGATGACCTTGGTAACTACCGTGAAATTGCCAGTAGTTATCGTAAACTTGGAGATATGGCTGCTGCGGTGGAGTGGGTGCAATATGCTCGAGAGCTTGAAACAGGTCAGGTGGATGTTGCCCTTGAGGAGATGGAAACCCAGTATTATTTGGAATGGATGCAACAAGAGATTGAATCTATGGAGATTCAACTTGAGGAAGATTCTGAAAACACTGAGCTACTCGAGTATTTGGAGGCAGCTCGTTCTGAGGAACAGGAATTTCGTTATCATCAAGCGGTTAAAATGGTGGAGAAGTATCCCAATGAATATGGCTACCGTTTTGAACTCGGACAATTGCTCTTTGATATGGGATATCCCGATGATTCCATTCAGCATTTACAGTTAGGAATTCGTAGCCCCAAACATCGACTCAAAAGCATCTTTTATTTGGGTCGTGCGTACAAGGGAAAGCATTTCTATGATATGGCTGCAGAGCAACTTGAGATTGCCAAGGATGACACTCCTCAAATGGATGAGTCCAAGAAA
>Ga0209660_1000504_pt1 | contig 23299 bp, 20 predicted proteins | sample SaaInlV_100m_DNA_2_FD_184659 | JGI IMG/M metagenome (GOLD analysis project Ga0209660, IMG submission 184659) | Marine microbial communities from expanding oxygen minimum zones in the Saanich Inlet - SI072_LV_100m_DNA (SPAdes) (version 2) | ecosystem: Environmental > Aquatic > Marine > Intertidal... | reverse complement strand
TAAAAAAATTGTCTCCAATCTTGATTATTATTTATTAAATCAAAAAACATTGGAATTAACAAAGCTATAGATTCAATACATAAGAGTAAACCAAGTATATTTAAAATGGGGCGAAAATCTCGCATAAATTTATATTGTTTTAATTTAGATTATTTTTAATAAAGGGGCTATCAAGTGAAAATTGTGGAATTACTGCCTCGAATTTTTTGCCTTCTGTTGTTTCCATTTCATAATGACCGCCCATAAAACCAGAAGGAGTCGATAAAGGAGTTCCGCTTGTGTACTCAAATCTTTCTCCAGGGTTCAGTATAGGTTGTTCACCAACAACACCTTCTCCTCTCACTTCTTGCTCTGATCCATTGGAGTCAATAATTTTCCAATATCTGTTCTTAAGTTGAACCTTATCATTGCTTTGATTATCAATTGTAACTTGATAAGCCCATACAAAATGCTGATCTTCTGGTTCAGACTGATCATCTAAAAAGTAAGGGTTGACGGTAATGTTAATTTTTTTAGTTTTTTTTGAATACATAAACCTCTTTTTTATTGAGGTCCCAATATACCAAATTAATATAAAGCTAAAGTTAATTCAATATTTTAACTTCAGCCCTTCTGTTTGCAGGGTGTTTAGTTTCATCTGGAGTACTAACTGCTGTTTCTTCTTCCCCTTTTCCCAAAATAGATACATTTTTTTCTTTTATTCCTTCAATCAAAAGGATTTCTCTAACAACTTCTGCTCGCTTAAGTGATAGGTTTAAATTATAAGATTTTGAACCTTTTGTATCTGTGTGTCCTAGAATTATATAACGGCTAAGATTATTTTTATTTTTATCTAAAAAATTTATTAATACATTTTTACTTATTTCACTTAATTTAGAGTCATCAAAATCAAAATAAATAATTTGCATAATTTCTTTCTTTTCATTTTGTGTTACGATAGTAACATTACTGCTTTCGCCTTCTTCTTCTTGAATGCTATCACTTTTATCATTTTCTTCTTGTGTGTTTTCCTTTAAGATTTTTTGACTTGAAATATTTTCATAAATTCCATGCATTGCAGAATGAAAATCATTTTTACATTTGTCAATATCCCAAGTTTGCCATTTTTCCTCTTCTTGTTCTGACCAGCAATCAAGAGAGCTAATTGCTTTTGCAAGATTTATAGGATCAATTAATATTGCCTCTTCATAAATTGATAATAAATTATTATATCCAGATTTAATATCTGCAACTCTATTTAAAGGAATTTTCCAATAACTAATTTTTTCTGGATAAATATTTTCACCATCCAATGCCCTAAGAGCTTTTTCAGAATATAGTTTTGCTGAGTTCCAATCGTGCATTTCTTCAGCCTCAAAAGAAGCATTTTGTTGATAGTTATTGAGAAGATGCTGCTGAAAAGTTTTAGGATTACTCGCATCGATTTCCTTTACTTGTTTATAGGCAGCTGAGCATGCCATAAGAAAGAATAAAGGAATAAAAAGTGACAATTTTAAAAGATTCATGTTGAGTTTATAACCTTTTAAAATGTCAAAAATTAGACTGTATTTTGTTTGTATTAAGATCAAGGTCCCCAAGTTTTTCTATTATTGTGAATTTTATCATTGCGTAGGAAAAGAAGTTTAGATACCGCAATGAAGTTATTATTTTTATAAGGAGTAAAGCATGATTAAACATGTAACATCAGTGGACCAATCAGACAGAAAGGTTCCCTACAATCTTAGACAGAGTGGTTCTACACCTGTTCAAATGTTAATTTCTACACGTGTTCGAAAATCTCCATATTGGCATCTATCTATGGAAGCTGGATGTTGGAGAGCTACTGTTTATAACCGAATCTATCATCCAAGAGGTTATATAAAACCTGAAGATGGTGGCGCAATGGTTGAATATGAAGCAATTAAAAATCACGTTACAATGTGGAACGTTGCTGTTGAAAGACAAATCCAAGTTAAAGGACCTGATGCGGAAGCTTTTACTGATTATGTGATCACAAGAGATGCAACTAAAATATCACCAATGAGAGCTAGATACGTAATTCTATGTAATCAATATGGTGGAGTTCTTAATGACCCAATTCTATTGAGAATTTCTAAAGATGAATTTTGGTTTAGTTTATCAGACAGTGATATTGGTTTATACCTTCAAGGTGTAAATCATGATAACAGATTTGATGTTACAATTGATGAAATTGATGTTTCTCCTGTTCAGATTCAGGGACCAAAATCTCTTGGTTTAATGAAGGACTTAATTGGTGATCAAGTTGATCTTGATAACATGCCATTCTATGGACTTGCGGCAGCAAAAGTAGGTGGTAGAGATTGCATAATTTCACAATCGGGTTTCTCTGGGGAGGCTGGTTATGAAATATACCTAAGAGACTCTACACTTTACGCTGATGATATGTGGAATGCTGTTCTTGAAGCAGGAAAAAAACATAGCCTAATGGTTATTGCGCCTGCCCATCATAGAAGAATTCAAGCAGGTATATTGTCTTGGGGTCAAGATATGGATAATCAACATAATCCTTTTCAATGTAACTTGGGGTATCAAGTGTCATTATCAGGTAAAGGTGAGTGGAACAAAACTGCTGATTATGTGGGAAAAGAAGTTCTTGAAAAAATGAGAGATGATTTAAGAGCTGGAAATAAACCATATCAACTTCAGCTTGTTGGATTGTCTTTAGGAGGTAAGCCTATTGAAGAATATGCGCCAGATTTCTGGTTAATTTCGGAAGATGGGAAAGATCCTTGTGGATTTATAACTTCTCCATGGTATCATCCAGAACAAGGAAGAAATATTGCAATGGGATACGTTCCATTTGATGGATCTTTAAGTAACAATGAATTTCCTGTAGGAACGGTTGGAACTAAATATAAAGTTCATCTACCTGATCAATATGCAGATACTCCAGGAGTGCCAGTTGATGCTGAAGTAGTTTCTATACCATTCACTGAGTCTTTTAATGCTAATACAAGAGAAGTCTCAGGAGCAAACGAATAGTTTTTATTAAGCGCTTCTTTTTAAGGAGCGCTTTATTTAAGAATTCGTTCTAATTTATCTAAAGGCAGATAGCCCCCAACAAATTCTTCATTAATAAATAATGCTGGAGTTCCTCTAGCACCTGATCCCATTGCTAAAAAAGAAGATAGCTTTACAATATTATTAATTTCATCTTTTCCAATATCAATCATAAGTTTAGTTTTATTGATTTCTGATTTAATGATAATTTCATCAAGTTTTTTTTGCGTTAAACTACCTTGAATTGAAAATAAACCATGATGCATCTCCCAGCCCTTATTTTGTAGATTGGCAGCAACAACCATTGCAGCAATCACTTTTGAGCTCTCACTTAGTATTGGGTGTTGAAGAAAGATTACACGAGTATCATCCCTTTTTTCTGTTAAAGAAATAAGTTCTGGATGAATTTTTTTACAGTAGCCACAAAAATAGTCCATAAATTCAATGATAGTATTTTCTGCATCTTTGGGACCATACTGAATGATTGCACTTTCTGGAAGGGCTTCTAAAATTTTTAAATGGTAAGGTTTTGAATCATCAAAAAAAAGCTCCTGGAGAGTCATATCATTACTAAAGGCATGCGTTGGAATTAGTAAAAAAATAAACACAGAAAATTGTTTTAGGGAATAACGCATGATTGACCCAATCTATTTAATATGATTTAGAAAGTACAGCATTTTTTTTGGAGAATTTTATGAAAGCAAAAGCAAAAGTAGTTGTAGTTGGCGGCGGTGTAGTCGGAGTTAGTGCTCTATATCACTTAGCAAAAAAAGGATGGAGTGATGCTGTGTTAATTGAAAGAAAAGAACTTACTTCAGGATCAACTTGGCATGCTGCAGGTCTTCTACCACTTTTTAATATGAGCTATTCTGTTGGTCAACTTCATAAATATGCAGTAAATTTTTATAAAACACTTGAAGAAGAAACAGGTCAAAATGTTGGTTTTAGTGTTGTAAGTAATATACGTTTAGCAACCACTCAAGATAGAATGGATGAATACTATCAATATGCAGCAGTTGCTAAAACTATTGGTGTAAAGGTAAATTTTTTAACCCCAGATCAAGTAAAAGAAATTTGGCCTTTATGTAACACTGAAGGTTTGGTCGGAGCAATACAGCATCCTGAAGATGGGTATATACAGCCAGCTGATTTAACACAAGCTCTTGCTAAGGGTGCTAGAGATAATGGAGCTGAAATATATAGAAATACAAATGTCACAGGTATTAATCAATTAGAAAATGAAAAATGGGTTGTAGAAACTGATAAAGGAAATATTGAGTGTGAGCATGTTATTTCTTGTACAGGAAATTTTGCAAGACAAACTGGAAAAATGGTTGGCTTAGATATTCCAGTCATACCAGTAGAGCATCAATATATTGTGACTGAGCCTCATCCAGAAATTCAAAAAAGAAAAGAAGAGGGACTTCCTGAAATGGGTGTTCTTCGAGACTCTGATAGTTCTTGGTATATGAGAGAAGAAAGAGGGGGATTAATATTAGGTCCTTATGAAAAAGGAGCCCCTGCATGTTATGTAGATGGACCAAGTCAAAATTCTGAGTTTGAATTATTTCAAGAAGATCTTGAAAGAATTGAATCACATATTGAATCAGCTATTCACAGAGTTCCTGTATTTGGAGAAGTCGGGGTTAAAAAAGTTTATAATGGAGCAATATGTTACACACCTGATGGAAGTCCTATTGTAGGCCCAGCATGGGGTCTGAAAAATTTTTGGATAAATGAAGGTCATAGTTTTGGTATTACTGCTGCAGGTGGCGCAGGTTGGCAATTAGCTGAATGGATTGTGGATGGGGAACCAACAATTGATATGCTAGGCGTTGATCCAAGAAGGTTTGGAGATTACGCAACTAAATCATTCTTAATTGAAAAAAATGAAGAAGCTTATGCAAACGTTTTTACAGTTCACTATCCTGATGAAGAAAGGGAAGCTGGCAGACCTCTAAGACAGGCACCATGCTATGACCGGTTAAAAGATATGGGAGCAGTATTTGGTCAAAAATTCGGATGGGAGAGGGCTAATTGGTTTGCTCCTAAAGATGTGGATCAAATTGATGATTTTTCTTTTAGAAGGTCAAAGTGGTTTACACATGTTGGAAAAGAATGTTTAAATGTAAAAAATAATGTGGGTATATTGGATATGACTGCATTTGCTAAATGTAGAATATCTGGACCAGGTGCCAAAGATTTTCTTGATAATTTAGTAGCAAATAAATTGCCTAAAAAAAATGGGAGAGTTAATCTTTGTCATGCCTTAAATACTAAAGGAGGAGTGCACTCTGAATTTACTATAGCAAAAGAATCAGATGAGTCTTATTATTTAGTATCTGCAGGAGCATTTCAACGACTCGATCATGACTGGATAAGAAAATGGATGCCTACTGATAGATCAGTATTTTTTGAAGATCTGACAAATAGTATTGGAGTGTTGGTTGTAGCTGGTCCTAAAGCAAGAGACCTGCTTAGCAAAATTTCAGATGCAGATTTTTCTAATAAAGCATTCCCTTGGCTTTCAGCTCAAAAGATAGATGTTGGTTTAGCTCCTTCAATAGCCATGAGAATGAACTTTGTTGGTGAACTTGGGTGGGAGCTTCATCACCCAATAGAATACCAAAACCATATATTTGATAAACTGATAGAGGCTGGTGAAGAATTTGGAGTTAAACCTTTTGGAATTAGAGCTATGGATAGCTTAAGAATAGAGAAAACATATAAACTTGTTGGAACAGAAATGTCTATTGAATATGCTGCCTACGAATCTGGTCTTGATAGATTTGTTCATCTAAACAAAGGTAATTTTATAGGAAGAGATGCTTTAGTAAAATGGCAACAAGATGGGTTTGAGAACTCAATGGTTACATTAGAGGTTTTTGATGTGGATGATGCTGATGCTTTAGGTAATAATGCTATTTACAGCGACGGTATAGTTATTGGGCGTGCGACAGGAGGTAACTACGGTTTTAGAGTGAAAAAATCGTTAGTAATTGCTATGGTAAAGCCTAAATTTAGTAAAATTGGAACAGAATTACAAATGGATATTTTAGATAAAAAACATAAGGTTGTTGTTATCGAGGATAGCCCATATGATTCAATGAATGAAAAAATTAGAGCTTGATAGTATGAAAATTTTAGTCACAGTAAAAAGAGTAATTGATTATAATGTCCAGGTAAGAGTCAAAACAGATGGCTCTGGTGTTGAAAAAGAAAATGTAAAAATGTCAATGAATCCGCCTGATGAAAACGCTGTTGAAGAAGCCCTAAGAATAAAAGAATCTGGTAAAGCTGATGAAATTATCCTTCTATCTATTGGAGAAGAAAAATGTCAAGAAACTATTAGAACAGGTTTGGCAATGGGAGCAGATAGAGGAATTTTGATTAAATCTTCAGATGATATTGAGCCACTTTCTGTTTCAAAACTTGTTGCAAAAATAGTAGAAATTGAGCAACCTGGATTAATACTGATGGGCAAACAAGCAATTGATGATGACTGTAATCAGACTGCTCAAATGACGAGCGCTTTATTAAATTGGCCTCAAGCTACCTTTGCTTCAAAAATTGAATTAGAGGATGATAGCGCAACAGTAACTAGAGAAATTGATGAGGGTCTTGAAAGAGTAAAAATAAAATTACCATTTATTGCATCATGTGACTTAAGACTTAATGAGCCAAGATATGCATCTTTACCAAATATAATGAAAGCAAAAAAAAAACCAATTGATATAAAAACAGCTGCAGACTTAGGAGTAGATGTTAGTCCAAGGATTGAAAATATAAAAATTTCTGAGCCTGCGACTAGACAAAAAGGTGTGATGGTTGCTGATGTAGCTGAGCTGGTTAAAAAACTAAAATATGAGGCAAAAGTAATATGAGTATATTAATTATAGCAGAACATAGTAACTCAGAAGTAAAATCCTCTACTTTAAACACAATATCTGCTGCATCAAAAATAAGTAATGATATTGAGATTTTGGTTATTGGGCATGGTATTGAAAGTATTTCTAAAGAAATATCAAACTATCAAAATGTGGTTAAAGTTCTTTCATTAGACAACCAAAAATATGAACATGCTATAGCAGAGAATATAGAACCAGTTGTAGTTTCATTAGCTGAAAAATACTCCCATATTTTTGCGCCAGCAACTACATTCGGCAAAAATGTTATGCCAAGAGTGGCAGTGAAATTAGATGTAGCTCAAGTAAGTGATATAATTAGTGTGGAGAGTGAGGATACTTTTACTCGACCAATTTACGCTGGAAATGCTCTTGCAACTATCAAATCCAATGATCTTAAAAAAGTAATTACTGTACGCCCAACATCTTTTGATGTTGCTGCAAAAGAAGGTGGTTCTGGAGTTGTAGAGTCTGTAGATTTTGATTCATCAGAAAGTCCTGTTGAGTTTATTGATAGAGAAGAATCGAAATCTGATAGACCTGAATTGAGTACTGCTAGAATCGTTGTATCAGGTGGCAGAGGATTGCAAAGCGCTGAAAACTTTAAGTTGATCAGTGATATCGCTGATAAATTGAATGCAGCGATTGGGGCTTCAAGAGCGGCAGTTGATGCAGGATATGTAAGCAATGATTATCAAGTAGGTCAAACAGGGAAAGTGGTAGTCCCTGATTTATATATTGCAGTGGGTATATCTGGAGCAATACAACATCTTGCTGGAATGAAAGAAAGTAAAGTTATTGTTGCTATAAATAAAGATGAAGAGGCACCTATTTTTAATATTGCTGATTATGGATTAAGTGCTGATTTGTTTGAAGCTCTTCCTCAACTTTCTTCAGAACTAGATAAGCTGAACTCAATAGAAAAATAATTTTTCTTTTTAAAAAAATAAAAAAAACATTATTGTAAGTTATGGATATTCAAAGAGAGTCAATGGAATATGATGTTGTTATTGTTGGGGCTGGACCTGCGGGATTAGCAACATCGATAAAATTAAAACAAATTAATCCTGATTTAAATGTATGTATTTTGGAAAAAGGTTCTGAGGTTGGAGCACACATATTAAGTGGTAATGTATTTGAAACCAGAGCATTGGATGAATTAATTCCTAATTGGAAAGAAAAAAATGCCCCAATTAAAACAAAAGTTAAAAAAGAAAAATTTCTATTTTTAAGCAAAAAAAACTCTCTTAGTTGGCCTACTTGGTTATTACCAAACGTTCAAAAAAATCATAAAAACTATATTATTAGCTTGGCTAATCTTTGCAGATGGCTATCCACACAAGCAGAAGACTTAGGTGTAGAAATCTTCCCAGGTTTTGCAGCTTCTAACATTATTTATGATGATGAAAAAAAAATTGTTGGTGTTCAAACTGGGGATATGGGGATTGATAAAGATGGGAATCATAAAGATAGTTTTGAGCCAGGTTTAAATATTTTTGCTAAAGTTACAGTTTTATCTGAAGGCTGTAGAGGTCATTTAGGAAAAGAGGTTATTAGTAAATTTAAACTTAACGAAAATAAATCACCTCAACAATATGGTATAGGTTTTAAAGAAATTTGGGAAATTCCAGAAGATCAACACGACGAAGGAATGGTTATGCATACCGCTGGATGGCCCTTGGATAACTCTACCTATGGTGGCAGTTTCTGTTATCATGCAGAAAAAAATCAAGTTTACATAGGTTATGTAATTGGGTTAGATTATCAAAACCCTTACCTATCACCATACGATGAGTTTCAACGCTTTAAAACCCATCCCGTAATTTCAAAGATCTTTAAAAATGGAAAAAGAATTTCTTATGGTGCCAGAGCATTGATTGAGGGGGGGTTGCAGAGCTTGCCAACAATGCATATGCCAGGAGCCCTAATTATCGGTTGTGATGCAGGTACACTCAACATGCCTAAAATTAAAGGATCTCATACGGCAATGAAAAGTGGGATGATAGCTGCTGAGACCATTAATGATTTTATTACAAAAAAAACTCCCTTATCTGAATATGAAAACAGGTTTAAAAAATCCTGGGTTTATAATGAGCTTTATAAGGCAAGAAATGTAAAACCAAGCTTTCAATGGAGTTTAATCCCAGCAATTATTTTTACAGGTATTGATCAAATATTTTTTAGGGGGTATCTACCTTTTACCTTAAAGCATGCTCATGCAGATCATGAGACTTTGATGCCTGCAAATAAGGCACAACAAATTGAATATCCAAAATATGATGGAGAGCTTACTTTTGATAAAACAAGCTCCGTATATTTAACAGGCACTAATCATGAGTCTAATCAGCCAGTTCATTTGAGACTAAAAAATCCAGATTTACCAATTAATTATACTTTAAAAGAATATGATGAACCTGCCCAAAGATATTGCCCAGCTGGAGTTTATGAAGTTGATAGAACAGATCAGAGTAATCCTAAATTTGTAATAAATGCTCAAAATTGCATTCATTGTAAAACCTGTGATATTAAAGAACCATCACAAAATATTACTTGGGTAACTCCAGAGGGATCTGGCGGTCCAAATTACTCAAATATGTAAAAAAAAGGAGCCCGGAGGCTCCTTAAGGATTTTAATATTAATTGGGAGGAAAAATATTAAATCATTATTATTAATTAACACATTATAAATGCATTTCTAGTATATTGAATTAATAATTAGTATGCATTTTTTGCATATATTTAATATTTTATAATGAATTTCAATAGTTTTAATAAAAATTTCACAATAAGAATATATAAGAAATAGAAATTAAAATGAAAATTAAATCACATAGCAATATTGCTTTTACTTTTGCGACTTCAGAAGTAAATGTTTTAAGTCAGCAATTTATTAAAATAATAGAACTGCTTACTGGTAAATTAAAATTAAAAAAAATGTATGACGAATATGTCTTGGAAGATAATCCTCCTGAAAATTTTTGGATTGATGCAGTTAAAAAATTAAACTTTAAATTACAAACCAATTATCAAGATGGAAGTTTTATTCCAACTAAAGGCCGTCTAATAATTGTAGCTAATCATGCCTTTGGAGTTGCAGATGGTGTTTCTTTATGTTCAGTTGTATCTAATATAAGACAAGACTATAAAATTATTACTCATAAAGTTTTAAGACAAGCTAATGCTGTTAAAGATAAAATTATACCAATTGATTTCTCGCCAAATAAGGAGGCAATATTAGCTAATATAGCCTCACGAAAAGAGGCAGAAAAAGTTTTAAAAGAAGATGGAGTAATTATTTTATTTCCTTCAGGGCAAATAGCAACTAAGGAAAATTTAAAGTTTAATACAAAAGCACATGATGGTGAATGGAAGCAATTTGTATCAAAGTTAATTATTAAAACAAAAAGTCCTGCCTTACCGTCATATTTTGAAGGAGAAAATAGTCAACTTTATCATTTTGCTAATAAAATGGGACAAACTTTTAGATATTCATTACTTATGCATGAATTGATTAGAAAAATAGGAGATACTATTTATCTTCATTTTGGTGAGGTTATTCCCTTTTCTGATTTTGAAAATATTGGTAATTTGATTGAAATTACACAATTTTTAAGAAAAAAAACTTATTCTTTAGATCCAATGCCTGTGTATAATAATTATTAAATCTTTGACATCATCACAGAAGTAAATAAATTGTAAAAAATGTCTGGTTTTGTTGGTTCCCGTGCAAAAAAAAGACAGAGAAATATTTTTTTTATTCTGACTTTTTTAATTTTTTTTGCAATCTTAATTCTTATTTTGCCTACATTTAATAATAGCAATAATCAAGTGATCCCAAATGATAATATTATGCCAGATCCTTCTGAAGATTTGACAAGCCTTACAAGTAAAACTGAAGAACTTGAATTAAGTCTATTTCAGAAAGATCAAAAAATTAAATTTAGAGATGATCAATTTAAAAATCTTCAAAGTGAATTTAAAAATATTCAATCACAATATGATTCAGTGATTTTAGAACTAAATAATATTAAAAATAGCTCAGATGACGAAGATTTGATTTCAGCAAATAAATACAAATCACTTCAAGAAGATTTAACTAAATTTAATATTCAAAATGATAAAAATATTTTATTAATTAAAAGTCTTAATAAACAAATTGATGATTTAAATAATTATATTCTTTTAAAAGATGAGGAAATTAAAAATATTATTTTAGATAATAAAAAATTAACAAAAGATTCTAAAAGTTTTTTTGCTAAAAATATAAAATTAGAAAGTGTGATTAAAGATCTTATAAAAAGTATTAACTACCAAAAAAATGAAATAAATTTACAGTTAAAGGAAATTAATAAACTAAAAGATAGATCACACCACGGCGGTTAATTTTTAATTAATAAACTGATTACATCCATCTATTAGTAGGTCTCTTAGATAAGTTGTGTGAGATCTATTAACATGAATATCATAACTGTGTTTTGCTTCATCATTATGATTACGAATTATTAGAATAGGGATTTTAGCAAAGATTGTTTGAGCAACTTTGGTATTGTCTTGCAATACATTCTCAATATCAAGGATCATGAACTTTCTCAACAATTGATTTACTTTATTACCATCAATTCGTATTATTGTTTTGTTTTCAGAAATATCAGTAATGCTAGTATTTTCAGGATTTAATTTATTATTTAATTTATTAAGTATTTCATTAAAAATATTATGATTAAAAAAATTAATAAGCCATTCATTTGGACTAAGCCAGATTATTTGAAAATTTTTATTTTGAACTTTGGTATTTGAGTCCAAGGGGATTACAATTTCTAACACAACACCGAAATTACTAAGAAATTCTTTATCTTTTGCGTTTCCACGAATATTAAGTTTTCCAACAAAAGGTATTTCTTCAATTAAAATATTATTTTTTTCTGCAATAACATTTTCTAGTACGCTTTTTCTTTGCATAGTCATGCTAACAATCTTTCATTTTTAGGATCAATAAATACAGGGTTAGTTATTTCAACTTCAACACTTTTATTTAACATAGGCACAATAAGTTTTGTTCCTTTTTTATTTATTCCGTCTTTAACCATTGCTAAAGCTATTGATCGACCTAAGTTTGGAGAATAGTAACTTGATGTAATATGTCCAACCATAGGCATAGGTAAGGAAGTTTCAACCTCAACTAATTGTGCACCTTCTTCTAAAACTTCTGATGGATCAGTTGTTAATATTCCTACTAATTGTTTTCTATCCTTTTTAATAGTGTCACTTCTATAAAGAGCTCTTTTGCCAACAAAATCATATTTCTTTTTACTCACTATCCAATTCATATCTAAATCTACGGGTGTAACTGATCCATCTGTCTCTTGACCAACAATAATAAAACCTTTTTCTGCTCGAAGTACATGCATAGCTTCTGTTCCATAAGGGATAATATTATAGTCTTTACCTAGATCAATACATTTTTCCCATAAACTCAAAGCGTAACTTGATGGAACATTAATTTCATAACAAATTTCACCAGTAAAACTAATTCTCATAACTCTACATTTGATATTATCTATTTTTAACTCTTTGAAACTCATATGGGGGAAATTTTCATTTGAAAAATTTTGGATAGGAAAAAGTGACTCTACTATTTTTCTACTATTAGGTCCGTTTAAGCTGATAGTTCCAAACTGTTCAGTTACAGATGTCATATAAACTTCGAGTTCTGGCCATTCTGTTTGTAGCCAGTCTTCAAGCTTGCTCATTACACTTGCAGCATTGCCTGTAGTTGTTGTCATTAAATAATGGTACTCACCAAGACGAGTGGTTACGCCATCATCAACAACCATACCGTCATCACCTAGCATAATGCCATAACGACATTTTCCAATTGCAAGTTTTGACCAAGCATTTGTGTAAACACGATTTAAAAACTCACTAACATCTCTTCCTTTTAAGTCAATTTTACCTAATGTTGATGCATCTAAAATTCCTAAACTATCTCTAGTAGCTTTAACTTCTCTATTAACTGCCTCATTTATGGTTTCGTTATTTTTTGGATAATACCAAGCTCTTTTCCATTGACCAACATCTTCGAATAAGGCGTTTTCATTCACATGCCACTTATGCATAGGTGTTGTTCTTTCTAAATCAAAAAACTCCTTTATATATCTTCCTGCCATTGCACCAAATGTAACTGGAGTATAAGGTAATCGAAAAGTAGTAGTGCCTAAATTAGATATTTTTTGTCCTGTAATTTCACTTATTATGCCGAGAGCATTAACATTACTTGTTTTACCTTGATCAGTCGCCATTCCATTAGTGGTATATCTTTTAACATGTTCAATAGATTGAAAACCTTCAGATAAAGCAATCTTAATATCTTTAGCAGTTACATCATTTTGAAAATCCACAAACATTTTTGATTTACTGATTTTATCTTTATCATTTATTAACCAAGTATTTTGTTGAGCAGCAACTTTTATATTTTCAGATTGGTAAATGTTTTCTTTTTGACTATTGTCAATCTCTTTATCAAGAAAATCATAAACAGACTCCTTTGTTTCATTTAAAATATTATTTAAATCAAAAACACCGTTACAAGAACCAATAGAAATGGTTTTTTGATGTGCTTGATGGGGCACAAAACATGAGTCTTCATCTCTAAATTTTAGCTTACCTCTTGATTGAGTAAATAAATGTACAGTTGGTGCCCAACCACCTGACATACAGAGTAAGTCACACTCTAAAACTTTAATATCATTATATTTAAAATCTTTATGAGTATTAATTTTTTTTATTGTAATACTTTTAATTTTTTTTCTTCCGGCAGTGTCGGAGATTATATAATCAGAATAAATCTTAATTCCAAGATTTTGAACCCTCAAAGGTAAATCTCCCTCAATTTTACTTCTCACATCAACTACTGCAGCTATATCAATATTTTGATGATGATAGTCGAGAACAGTTTGATAAGCACTATCATTATTCGTAAATATAATTATTTTCTTTCCAAGTTTAACACCATATCCATTAAGATATTTACTAACACTATTAGCAAGCATAATTCCCGGTCTATCATTATTATTAAAAGTTAAAGGTCTTTCGATAGAACCAGTAGCTAAGATTACTTTTTTTGCTCTTATTTTCCAAATCACTTGTCTAATTTCATTATTTTTTGCAATACCTCGATCTGGTTCAAGATCTTGAATGGCTAGTAAATAATTATAATGCATATAAGCAAATAATGTTGTGCTTGTTATAATTTCAATGTTTTTTGAATTTCTTAATTCTTCTAAAATTTTATCTTTCCAGTCTATTTGACTTTGATTATTTATTTTATTATCATTATCATTAGAGGATAAAATTGATCCACCTGTTTCAAATTCTTGCTCTACCAGTAAAACTTTTAAATTTTTAGAAGTTGCTATTCTAGCTGCATATAATCCACTAACTCCACTTCCAACAACTAATACATCACAATGATAATGATAATGCTCATATTTGTGAGGATCATCTTTTTTGGGTGAGTTACCTAATCCCGCCGCATGTCGAATAAAGTGTTCATATGTTTTCCAAAATTTAGGAGGCCACATAAATGTTTTATAATAAAAGCCAGCAGGGAAAAATGGTGATAATACATCATTAATTGCACCTATGTCATACTTTACACTTGGCCATCTATTTTGAGATGTAGCAATTAGTCCTTCATATAAAATAACTTCTGTAGCTCTTCTATTTGGTTCAGTAAATTCATTAATTTCTAATTGAACAATACCATTTGGTTCTTCACAACCTGCTGAAATTATTCCTCTTGGCCTATGATATTTAAAGCTTCTTCCAATAAGATGAACATCATTTGATAATAAAGCAGAAGCTAATGTATCTCCTTTGTATCCATAATATTTTTTTCCATCAAAAGTGAAGCTTATTTTTTTTTCTTGATTGATTTTTTTATTATTTTGTAATCTCATAATATTATTTTCTTGAAGTTGAAGAATTGCCAGATCCAATTGGAGGTTCACCACATGGCGTTAAAGGATCGTTTGAGTGAAGTTTAGGTGGCTGATCTCCCATATTATAGACAGCAAGAATTTCATCAGTAGCAGTGTTTCTTGCAACATTAAACCATTGTCTGCATCCAAAAATATGATTCCATCTTTCATATTGAAGACCTTTAATATTTTTACGAAGAAATAAATAATTTGCCCATTCGTCATCAGATAAATTAGGAGGATTTTTTGGTCTTTCTATATGAGCTTCACCACCACATGAAAACTCTTCTTGTTCTCTTTCGCCACAAAAGGGACATTTGATAAGTAACATTTTAATGTGCTACAGCTGCTGCGCCATGTTCATCAACAAGTTCGCCACTTGAAAACCTATTTATGCTAAAGGGGGCATTGAGAGCATGCGGCTGATCATTTGCAATTGTGTGTGCAAAAACCCAACCTGAGCCTGGGGTTGCTTTGAAGCCACCAGTTCCCCAACCACAATTAAAGTAAAGGCCATTAATATGGGTTTTGCTAATAATTGGACTAGCATCTGGACATATATCAACAATTCCACCCCAATGACGAAGCATTTTCATTCTTGAAAAAAGGGGAAACAATTCTACAATTGCCATTATTGTATCCTCAACAATATTAAAACCACCTCGCTGAGAATATGAGTTATAACCATCAGTTCCAGCGCCAATTACTAATTCACCTTTATCTGACTGAGACACGTATGCATGTATTGTATTTGACATAACCACTGTATCAATAACTGGCTTTATAGGCTCTGATACTAATGCTTGGAGTGGTCTACTTTCTAAAGGCAGTTTAATACCTGCCATGTTAGCAATTATACTACTATGACCAGCAGCAACAACTCCAATTTTTTTTGAATTAATCGTCCCTCTAGTCGTTTCAATACCAGTAACATTACCGTTATTTATATTTATTCCAGTAACTTCACAATTCTGAATTATATCTACACCCATAGCATCTGCCCCTCTTGCGTATCCCCAAGCAACAGCATCGTGTCTAGCTGTTCCTGCACGCCTTTGAAGAGTAGCTCCTAAAACTGGATAACGAATATCTTGGGATGTATTAATAATAGGGCAGAATTTTTTTACTTCTTCAGTAGTTAGCCATTCACAGTCGATGCCATTTAATCGATTTGCGTTCCATCTTCTTTTTAATTCTCTTACATCGTGTAAATTATGAGCAACATTCATAACTCCTCTTTGAGAGAACATTACATTATAATTAAGTTCCTGGGACATTCCTTCCCATAATTTTAGTGCGTGGTCATATATAGCGGCACTTTGATCCCATAAATAATTTGATCGAATTATAGTAGTGTTTCTCCCAGTATTTCCTCCACCTATCCATCCTTTTTCAACGACAGCTATATTTTTAATACCATGGTTTTTTGCCAAATAATAAGCAGTTGTTAATCCATGACCACCACCACCGATAATAATAGCATCATATTCTTTTTGTATTTCAGGATTCCTCCATGCAGGCTGCCAATTTTCATGGTAACTAAGTGCATTTTTAATAAGTGAAAATACAGAATATTTCTTGGATCTTTTAATCATAATAATAGAATTCTATTTCTTATCAGCTTTAAAAGAGACCTTCAATTTCTCCTTGAGAATTTAACCTTATTGAATCTGCCGCAGGAACACTTGGCAAACCTGGCATAGTCATTATTTCACCACATACAACTACAATAAATTCAGCCCCACTTGATAAGCGCACTTCTCTAATAGGAATTGAATGGTTTACTGGAGCTCCCTTAAGTGTTGGGTCGGTAGAAAAACTATATTGAGTTTTAGCAATACAAATAGGAAAATTTCCATATCCCTGTTCTTCAAATAATTTTAATTGATCCCTAATTTTGGAATCCGCAATTATATCATCGGCTCTATAAATTTCTTTAGCAATCTTTTTAACTTTATCGAGAAGGGGTATATTTTCTTCATAAATATATTTAAAATTACTTTCTTGATCAGTAAGTTCTGCTACTTTATTTGCTAAGTCAACTGTCCCATTACTGCCTTTGGCCCAATGTTCGCATGAAATTGCTTCAATATTTAATTTTTTGCACTCTTCTTTAAGTGCTTCAATTTCTTTTTCTGTGTCCGCAACAAAATGATTTATAGCCACAACTACAGGCAACCCAAATTTTTGTATATTTTCAATATGACGTTTTAGATTTGAAGTTCCTTCAATTACCGCATTAACATTTTCAGTTTGCAAATCTTTTTTATTTACCCCACCATGCATTTTTAATGCCCGAATAGTGGCAACTAAAACAACAGCACTTGGTTTTAGTTCTCCTTTACGACATTTTATATCAAGAAATTTTTCAGCACCTAAATCAGCTCCAAAACCAGCCTCTGTAACAACGTACTCACTTAAATTCAAACTAGTTTTTGTTGCTATAATACTGTTGCAACCATGTGCTATATTTGCAAATGGACCTCCGTGAATGATAGCTGGATTATTTTCTAAAGTCTGCACTAAATTTGGCATAAGTGCCTCTTTAAGAAGGACTGTCATTGGTCCGTGGGCATTTAAATCTTTAGCAAAGATAGCTTTTTTATTTCTAGTATAAGCAACTGTTATATTTCCAAGTCTTCTCTCTAAATCTTCCAAGTCGCTAGCTAAACAAAAAATTGCCATGACTTCTGATGCAACTGTAATATTAAAACCATCTGTTCTAGGATAACCATTTGCAACTCCCCCAAGATTAGCAGTTATTTCTCTTAAGGCTCTATCATTTAAATCTACACACCGTTTCCAACTTACTCTTCTCGTATCAATTTCGAGTTTGTTTCCCCAATAAATATGATTATCTATTAAAGAAGCTAATAAGTTATTTGCAGAAGTTATTGCATGAAAATCACCTGTGAAGTGTAAATTAATGTTTTCCATAGGTACTACTTGAGCGTAACCACCTCCAGCAGCGCCACCCTTCATACCAAAGCTTGGACCAAGGCTCGGTTCTCTCAGACAAACAATGCTTTGTTTTCCTATTTTACATAATCCATCACTTAATCCAACAGAGGTAGTTGTTTTACCTTCACCTGCAGGAGTTGGAGTTATGGCAGTAACAAGAATTAATTTTGAGTTTTCTTTTTTTTCTTTAATTTTATTAAAATCAATTTTTGCAATATGGTGACCAAATGGGTGAAGATCATTTTCATCTAAACTTAATTTTGATGCAATTTCTGTAATATTTTTTTTTGTTGCCTTACGTGCTATCTCTATATCTGACATAAACTCCCTTAATTTTTAAGGATTTATAGATGATGTTTTTTAGGATCTAAATGCTTATTTCAAACTACGAAATAAAAATTGTTGATATATATTATAGTTAATTATTCAAATTTTTGACCATTATAACTTAAATTAGGCCTGTCTATTGTTTTTAGCCAGTCACTTGTTTTTTTGATTCCTCCAAATGCATAAAAATGTATTTTTTTTAGTTTTGAGTCTGGATTTTCTAATAGGTAACTCGCTAAGTCATATATTAACTTATCAGGACTTCTTGTGGTTGCTAGCTTTGTAATATTTAGAGCTTGTTTTGATAAGAATCTTATAGAGTTACCAATACCGCATGAACGGGCATAACCCAATAAGGTTCTTAAAGTTGCAGGTCCAGGAATGCCTGCATGTATTTCTAGTTTATTATTTAACGTTTTTAGATGGGTCTCCCAATTTTTTATAGACTCAGCCTCAAAGAAAAATTGTGTAGCTAAATACATTTTAAAATCTGCATTTTTTGAAAAATTATTTTTTTGTACAATAGCCTTATCTAAATCTTCTTGCTTTACATCTGGGTTCCCTTCAGGATGCCCTGCTAGTCCAACTTCTCTAAAATTATATTTTGATAGTAAGTCAGTTTTAAGTATTTCGATTGAACTTGAAATATTTCCTTTTTGACTACCTCCACCTCCAATAACTAAAATTTTTGAACATCCACAATCTTCAGATAGCATCTTTAGGTATTTTTCTAATTCATTATTACTCACAATTGTTCTCGCGGGTAAATGAGGAATAACTGAATACCCTTCAAGCTTAAGTTTTTTTGCAGTATCAGTTACTTTATTCATCTCTTCATCTGGCAAATAAGTAATATAGATATTATTTTTTTTAGGAATTAACTCTGAAAAACTTCCATATTTAGCATATACATTTGGTGTGGTTTCTATTGAATAGCTTGATAAAAGATTTGAAGCAGCTTCAATTATATTATTTGTCATAGAAATATTTATTTTGTTATTATAATAACGGATGAATAAATGATATATTCTAAATTTACCATCGTTACTTTTTATCAATTTAAAAAAATACACGATATTTCAATATTTAAAAATACACTCTCTCATTTTTGTAAATTTAATAAAATTAAAGGTACTATTATTTTGGCAAAAGAGGGCATCAATGGAACTATTGCTGGAATGCCTAACAGCATTAAAGAATTTGAAAATCTAATAATTAAGATGGGGCTTAATGATCATAATCCAAAATATTCTTATTTAAAGTATATGCCATTCTTTAGGTTAAAGGTACGTGAAAAAAAAGAGATAGTTACATTAAGAACTAAGATTGCAGATCCAGAAAGTATTACAGGAAATAAAATAAAACCTGATCAATGGAATCAGTTTATAACTAAAGATGATACTATTTTAATTGATGTTAGAAATGATTTTGAGGTTAAGATGGGAACTTTTAAAGGCTCGGTAAATCCAAATACAAAAAGTTTTACAGAGTTTAAAGCATATCTAAAAAACAATCTTGAAGATGCAAAAAATAAAAAAATTGCTATGTTTTGTACTGGTGGAATTAGATGTGAAAAAATTTCTTCTTACATGATTAAGAAAGGCTTCAGAGACGTTAATCAACTGTATGGGGGTATTTTAAATTATCTTGAAAATATTCCTAATACTAAATCATTATGGGATGGAGAGTGTTTTGTTTTTGATAATAGAGTTTCTGTTCAAAATGAGCTTAAAGATGGAACATTCAAGCTATGTCATGCTTGTAGGCATCCACTATCTAAAAAACAGCTTAAATCAAAAAAATACTCTAAGGGAGTTTCATGTCCTAACTGTTATGGTAAAATTAGTGACTCTAAGAAAAGCAGTTTAATTGATAGAAATAAACAAATCGCTGTAGCTAAAAAAAAAGGTCTTTATAGTCCCTATATTAAGCAAACAGTAATTGACGTTTAAAAAATACTTTATTTCGATATTTTTTAATATATAGGACTCACATGGCAAAGAAATCATATGCTCTAAAACAGCTATTACCTGAAGAAAACCCTAAAACAGGCACAAAATATATCGTTAGAAAGCCAACTAAGGGTATGAAAGTAGCAGAAAAGCTAAGATTAAAAAAATATGACCCAGTTCTTAAAAAACATGTCTGGTTTGTTGAGAAAAAGATGCCTCCACATAGTAAATAAATAACCTTTTTTTTATTTTTTTTTAACCTAACTTTATACCTATGAGTAAAAAAATAGGGGTTCATTGGTTTAGATTAGACTTGCGATTAAATGATAACCCTTCATTAGAAAAATTATCAAAAGAAGTTGACTCAGTTTTACCTATATATATTTTTGATGAAAATATTAAGATTGGACAAGCTTCTAAGTGCTGGTTAGAAAAGTCGTTAGAAAAACTTAATGCTGAACTAAATAAATTAGAGAGCAAGCTTTATGTATTTAAAGGTGATTCAAAAAAAATCATAGGTGAAATTATTAATAATAAAAACATATCTCATGTTTTTTGGAACAGATTGTATGACAAGAAATCAATTAAACGTGATAAAGATATTAAATCTTTTTTGATTAATAAATCAATTGCTTCAAATACATTTAACGGATACCTTCTAACTGAACCATGGAACATAAAAAATAAGTCTGGAAGTTTTTTTAAAGTTTTTACCGCATTTTGGAAGACAAACTTTGAGTTGTTAAAAGAAAAAAAATTAAAAAAAAAATCTTCAAGTAAAATTCTTTTTTATAAAAAGAAAATAAATTTAAAAGAACATAGTTTAAAAATAAATATACCTAGAAAAAAATGGATGAATAAAATACTTTCCCATTGGGATATAGGTGAGCAATCTGCTCAATTAAGACTTAAGAATTTTATAAAAAATAAGCTAAATAATTATGGTTCAGGGAGGGATAGGCCTGATATTGAATTTACATCTCGTCTTTCAGCACATCTTCATTTTGGAGAAATTTCACCAATGAGAGTATTTTCAGATGTTATGAATTCTAAAATTGATGGTGATAATAAACAAAAATATTTATCAGAAATTGGTTGGCGAGACTTTTCTTATAATTTACTTTTTAATTACCCAGAAATAACTGAGTTACCAATTCAATCAAAGTTTCTAAAATTCCCATGGTTAAAAGATAGTAATTCTATAAAACAATGGAAAGCTGGAAAAACTGGAGTTCCAATAGTTGATGCAGGAATGAAAGAGCTTTACGAAATGGGGTGGATGCATAATAGGGTGAGGATGATTGTTGGATCTTTTTTAACAAAAAATCTTTTATTGCACTGGAAAAATGGAGAAAATTGGTTTTTTGATACACTAGTTGATGCTGATATTGGTTCAAATGCAGCAGGTTGGCAATGGATTTCTGGAAGTGGTGCCGACGCAAGTCCTTACTTTAGGATATTTAATCCTATTTTGCAGGGTAAAAAATTTGATCCTAAAGGGGATTATGTTAGAAAATACATACCTTCTTTAAATAAAATTCCTGATAAATTTGTACACTCTCCTTGGGAAATGAGTGTTGATGATCAAAAAAAATATAATTTTAACTTGGGTAAAGATTATCCATTACCAATTGTTGACTTAAATGAAACTAGAAAAAGAGCTTTAGCAGCCTTTAAAAGTATAAGTGAATAATACTCAGAAAAAAAAAATAGCTATTATTGGATCTGGAATTTCTGGAATTAGTGCTTCATACTTTCTTTCATCTAAGTATGAAGTTCAACTTTATGAAAAAAATAATTATTTAGGTGGTCATACAAGAACTATTAATATTTCCACAGATAACAATTTGCCAATTGATACCGGTTTTATAGTTTATAATAATAAAAATTATCCTGATTTAATAAAATTTTTTGATTATTTACATGTTCAAACTTTAAATTCAGAAATGTCATTTGCAGTTTCGGATATTTTTTCTAATATTGAATATAGTGGTAAAAATTTTAAAACTTTATTTGCTCAATATAAAAATATTTTTAGTTTTGACTTTATTAAAATGATTTACGAAATTTATAGATTTTATAAGTTATGTAAGAAAACTAAATTACATAACATAGATAACAATATGACAATTACTGATTTTTTAAATATGCATAATTTTTCTATGTATTTTAGAAATTTACATATTTATCCATTAATCTCATCTATTTGGTCAACTAATCAAATTGATGCTGGCAATTTCCCTTTCCATTTATTTATAAATTTTTTTCGTAATCATGATCTATTTAGTTTGAAAAATAGACCACAGTGGAAATTTGTAAAAGGGGGGAGTAATTCATATATTAAGAAAATTTTAGATCATAAAAAATTTCATTACACTCTTAATAGTAAAATCTCTAAAGTTATAAGATCTAATAATCAAATTAAAATAATTGAAAATAAAGAAGAAAGATCATTTGATTATTTAGTTATGGCTACTCATGCGGATCAAGTGCTGAAAATTTTAGATAAACCAACTGAGCTTGAAAAAAATATTCTATCAATTTTTGAATACACGAATAATAAAGCTTATCTTCACTCAGATTCCAAAATGATGCCAAAAGATAAAAAGACATGGTCTAGTTGGAATTTTATTAAAAATAAAAAAAATAATCATGCATTTACATTGACGTATTGGATGAATAATCTTCAAAAATTGAAAAGTAACTCAGATTATTTTGTGACTATTAATCCAGATAAAATACCTAAACTTATTCATGATGAAACTTCTTTCAAGCACCCTAAATTTAATTTATTGACAAGCAAATATCAGAAAAGTTTAAAAAATTTGCAAGGAATCAATAATACTTTTTTTTGTGGAGCATATCATGGTTTTGGATTTCACGAGGATGGAATTCAATCTGCTGCTTATGTTGCTAATATGTTGGAGGTTGATATACCGTGGAAAAGAGATAAAACTTTTTATAATAGACTGCAGTATTAAAATAATGAACACTAAGTTATTAATTTCTTCAATAGTCCATAAACGTTATGGAGAAATTGAACATTTTTTTAAATATAAAGTCCCAAGTATATTTTTAGATCTGGATGAAATTGAAATTTTAAAAGCAAAATCAAAATTTTTTTCAATCAATTCATTTAATATATTTTCATTTA
>Ga0209660_1000503_pt1 | contig 23314 bp, 28 predicted proteins | sample SaaInlV_100m_DNA_2_FD_184659 | JGI IMG/M metagenome (GOLD analysis project Ga0209660, IMG submission 184659) | Marine microbial communities from expanding oxygen minimum zones in the Saanich Inlet - SI072_LV_100m_DNA (SPAdes) (version 2) | ecosystem: Environmental > Aquatic > Marine > Intertidal... | reverse complement strand
ATTTTCAATTAAGGATTCAACACTTAAGTTTTACAACCAAAAGTAAGTATGGCGCACCCGGAGAGATTCGAACTCCCGACCCCTTGGTTCGTAGCCAAGTACTCTATCCAGCTGAGCTACGGGCGCATAACTTGTAAATCATCAAAAAAAGCTTATATTAGTAGTACTTAGAGAGATTATGATGTTTCCAATTGTATTTCTTTATTTGACTCTGTTCACACTAATTTATTAATATTGTACTAACAAAGGTGGTAACAGTTTTAACAGGACAAATTATGGCTCAAATACAATTCACACCAACTTGGATCTCTAAAGTTCCATTCACTACCAAAAGAAAACATTATACAGACTCACATCCTAGAAGTAAGTTTGGAAATTGTGATCTTGTTTTAGTTGTTGGAGGTCGCACCAAGACTGGATATTTACGATTCAGGAAATACATTAACGGCAAAAGAAAGGATCAATTAATCAAGTTAGCTGACATGACTTCTAATGCCATAAGCCTATCTGAGCTTAGGGATATCTATGAAACCAAGGTAATTGAGATCAAAAGAAACGAATCCACCGTTCTGAAAAAGGGTTCTCGTGTCGCCATGCTCGAGAGTGAGATTTTTTCGGGAGATCGATTGATCGCCAAGGCCAGCGGAAGCTTTGCTGTCTCTGAGTATAGGTAGACTGAATCAAATTGATAATTAATCGTTGAATCTAATGAAACCCTTCTTACTAACCCTATTACTCCTCTCGCCTTTGGTATTTGCTGAAGACCAAAGACTTGTCTTAGAACTAACAATTTCAGAATTAAAGGAAATAGTTCGAGAGATTGTTGAAGAGAGTATAGAAAAATGTACGGTTTCAGGAACTATGAATGGTAGAGCCAAAATTAACCTGAATGTTGAAGGCGAAATCGTGGCAAAAATAGATTGTGTATTTGAGGGCGAAGAAAAGAAGAGTTCTCTTGCTAATGGTAAACAGGTGCAAAGCAAAGATAAAATTAATCAATGAAAAAATTAAACCTATAGGGAGTATGTAGGGAGTTCTCTCTCCCGATAACAAAAGCAAAGACCGGAAGACAGACAATTAGTTAATCTTCTAAAAAAAGAACAATTTGTGCGCCAATCTGTGCACCAGACTCATTTTGACTGAGAATGTGGATTAATTATAGACACAGTGGTTATAGATATGTATTCTTAGTTAACACTTAATTATTAGGAATTTAAAATGATCTTTTTTAAGACATTGTCTAAACAAATTTTAGTTCTAGCTTTTCTTTGCACTTCCCTAACTACTTTTGCTCAATCTAACTCAGGCCTTTTAGAAAAATATATTGTAGACTTTAAATCAGGCAGCCCACTAGAAAAGCAGTTAATTTGTGAAAAACTTATGTGGTCAGGTTTATCTGATTCAAGTCTTTTTGATTTGCTCGAACAGGACCTTGTTAGTCGTGCAAAGACAGCAAATGGGGAAGAGATCAATAATATTGCCTGGTTAATGAAAGCCATAGGCGCGTCAGGGCAATCAAAGTATTTAGACACCCTAGAAAGCTTTGCCTCCCATCCCAATGACAAAATTGCGAAATATGCAAAAGAAAGTATAAATTTCATACCTCAGTATGCTAAATGGAACCCTATTATTTCAGATTCAAGTCAGGCAAATACTGAAGGATCTGAAATAATAAATCGGTATGCAAATATGATTAGAAGCGACATTTTGGAACTAAATATACTTGCAGCAAAAAGGATTTATGCAGAGAAAATTTATAATGAATACCTCTACGGCCTACTTAGTGAAAAAATTATTGTTGGCCACAAGTCAGTACATAAAAATGAAAAAACAAAGATCGCTGCTTATGCTTGGATGATGAGAGCATCTGTAATAACTAACGCGGCAACCGCTCAGAAAGTTTTAGAAACTGCTACAAACCAAAAGTTAAAAAAATATGCTAAGAAATATATTGCGGCTAACAAGCGATAAAATACACTTCTCTCTGTCAATTTATCTAGGAACATTAAAATAATTAGCTATTTTTATGAGATTTATTTTTGAGCAATAAAAAAATCTCCGCTCTTGAAGCTCTGTCAATTTCTCAGGAATTAGCTTTTTCTCCCATAGCTTTTCAAGCTGCCAGATGCATGTGGAAATTAGGTGTTCTAAAATCAATTGAAGACGGGGGTTTGTCTGGCGTAACAATGACTGAAATCTCTGTGAGAACAGACTTGTCTGATTATGCCGTTGGTGTCTTGCTAGATATTGGCCTGAGCCTTAATATTCTTATAGATTCTGATGGTTTGATTAAACTGTCAAAGCTTGGATTTTTTATTTTGAATGATGAAATGACTCAAGTGAATATGGATTTCACACATGATGTTTGTTATCAGCCAGCTTTTCATCTAGAAGAATCTTTAAAAAGTGGGAAACCTGAAGGGTTAAAAGTTTTTAGCGATAAAGCAACGGTCTATGAGGCACTTTCCACCCTACCTAATTCAGTTCAGGATAGTTGGTTTGCTTTTGATCACTTTTATTCTCAGCGTTCATTTCCTGCATCTTTACAGCATGTTTTTAAAGGAAATCCTAAACATATAATTGACGTTGGTGGAAATACTGGAAAATGGGCACTTAAATGCCTGGAGCATTGCACAGATGTTCACATCACTATTGTCGACTTGCCTGGCCAATTAGCAGTTGCGCAAAAGCGAATTGGCGAAGCTGGGTTCATAGACAGAGTTACCTTCCATGAAGCTGATCTACTTGATAGCAAGTCTCCATTACCTTTAAATGCAGATATCGTATGGATGAGCCAGTTCTTGGATTGCTTTTCACCGTTAGAAATCATTGACATTCTTACTCGAGTTCAGGATTCGGTGAGTGCGACGGGAAAAATATTCATAATGGAGTTATTTGTTGATAGGCAAGCATATGACGCGGCAAAGTTTAGTCTTGATGCTACGTCGCTCTATTTTACATTTTTAGCAAATGGTAACAGCCGCATGTATAGGTCTGAAGATTTTATGCAACTAGTTGAAAAGTCTGGACTTAAGTTGGATGTAGCAACGGATAACCTTGGTGGCTGGCATACTCTCCTCGAGTGTAGCATTCCAAATCCAAGTAGGAATGAGATTATTTAGATGGGATCAGTTTCGTCATTTTATTCTAAATGGGATGTTATTGATGACAGACCTGCTGATTTATCTTTTTTATCACCTAAGCTTAAGAGGCGCCTGACGCCATCAATAAGCATGGCTTTAGAAGTTGCATACCAATGCGTCGGTGATGAGCAGAGCAATATTAGATCAGTTTATTGTACGCGATATGGCGAATACGTCCGCACATACCAAATGCTTAATACGCTTATAAACGATTCAATGGTATCCCCAGCATCCTTCAGTCTGTCAACCCACAATGTACCATCAGGCATACAAGCTATAAATACTGGCAACACAGCGGCTTCTTCAACTGTGTCGTCCCTTGGAGCGACGTTGGAAAGTGGCTTCCTAGAAGCGGCAATGATGGTTCATCAATATGCAGAACCAATATTAATGATATACGTTGATATACCTTTGCCAGAGTCTTATGGCCCTCAATTAGTTGGTAGAGAGAAGGCGATGGCACTTGGAGTTCTTCTTACTCCATCTGGTGATAACCAACTAAGCTTATCTTGGCGTGGGAGAGATGCAATAATAGCTCCACCAATCGGCTTATCTTCAAGTGCGCGTGCCCTGGCGGCATTACTATTGTCTAATGAAGGTTATGCATCTCACAGCGATGGTCGATTAGATTGGTCGTGGAGGACTAAGAATGTTTGCCCTTATTAATAGAGGATGGAGATTGGTCTTTACTGGATTAAGTTTTGCTATATTTGGAATGGGCAGCTTGATTCTTGGGACCATTTTTTTTTTATTACTCCACATCTTCTTACCTACGGCTAAGGCTGAAAGGTCATGTAGGTATGGTGTTCATTTATCATTTAGATGTTTTATTGGTTTCATGCGCCACACGGGCGTACTGGATTATAAACTATATAACAGTGAAGCATTGAGGGCGCCTGGCCAACTAATAGTTGCTAATCATCCTTGTTTGATAGATGTGATTTTCATTATTGCTGAAGTGCCTGATGCCTTCTGTGTAGTTAAGGCGAGAGCCTGGAAAAATCCTTTTATGTCGTTAGTAATGAGCACTACGGGATATATCCAAAATACGTCACCAACTTCCTTTATAAATGATTGTGTGGCGGTATTAGAAAGGGGAGACACTCTTGTGATGTTTCCCGAAGGAACTCGCACCAAGCCCAAAAAACCTTTGAAGTTCAAGAAAGGGGTAGCGCGTATTGCTTTGGCAGCTAAAAAATCTCTTACCCCCGTTCATTTGTGTATTCACCCGACGACTTTAACCAAGGGAGAGCCGTGGTATCATATTCCAAAAAACAAGATTTGTTTTTATATGAATGTTGGGACACTCATGGAGCCAAAGTCCATTGTTAGCCAAGGGCCTTACTCCCGAATACATGTAAAAACATTAACCCGATATTTAATGGAATATTTTGAAACTAAAAATAGTGAGTTTGCAAATGAAAATACTTTCTGAAGAAATAAAAAAATTACTTGTTGATACAATTGATCGAGAAGATATCAGCATAGATGATCTTAATAATAATACTTTATTGTTTGAGGGCGGGTTAGAGCTTGATTCTATTGATGTATTAGAGCTGGCTGTGGCGATTCAAGTAAAGTATGGATTTAACATTGATCCAGAGGCTGATGATGTGCAAACATACTTTAAAACTGTTGCCTCCCTCATTGCACTTATTGCATCAAATAACAATGACAGAGGTAGAATTTAATGACAAGAGATGAAATTTATAGTGAATTGAAACTTATTCTTATCGAGTTATTTGAGATTGAACCAGAGCTGATCACCCTTGAGTCTAATTTATATGAAGACCTCGATATCGATAGTATTGATGCTGTTGATCTAATAGTGAAATTACGAGAGATGACAGGGCAAAAGTTTGACCCTGAAATTTTTAAAAAAATACGCACTTTAGATGACATAATTGACGCTGTAATTGAATTGCTGAATTCCAAAAGCTAGAATATTTTGTAGGAAGCAAAGATGATAGCAGTTAAAATATTTGGCATATTTTACCCAGTACTAATTTTTTTAACTATTTCATACCTAGGCATGAAGTCGGCGGCAATTTTTATGGTAATCTCTGGAGCTGCATTAGGGATCATGATCAAATCTCTACCCACATCACAGCAAAGCCTAAATAGACATTCAAAAAAAAATCAATATTATTTAATGGCCTTTTCCATGATGACCATTGGCTCAAGCGCTTGGTATTTTGATTCACAGAGAATGCTTCTTCTCTATCCTGTATTGGTTAATCTGGTCCTATTCTCTCTTTTCTTTGGATCACTCTACGGCAAGAGAACTATGGTTGAGCGTTTTGCGAGACTTAGAACACCTGACTTAACTAAAGAAACTATTGCTTATACAAGAAGTGTTACAAAATGTTGGAGTATTTTCTTTGTAGTTAACGGCTCTATCGCATATGTTACCGGTCATTATTTTTCCCTAGATGTATGGGTGCTCTATAACGGCTTTATAGCTTATATGTTTATGGGGCTCCTGTTAGGCATTGAGTTTCTAGTTCGAGTGCGTGTTATTAGTGGCGCTCATGACACCTAATACTCCTCAACCTTTTCGAGTGGCACTGGACCAGATTTTATTCGCCACACTAAATCGTGACCCTAAGTCTCCCATTGCAGTAACGAGTGAAGGGATAGCCTTTTCCATTCAAGATTTCTTCCAACATGCTAATTTATTGAAAGAAAAGCTTATGCAGAATCCGTCCCATACCCAGAAATGGGCTGTGTACTCAGATGGCTGCATTAATAGCCTCATCTCGATATTTGCTGTGCTATGGTCTGGCAGAGAGCCTGTGTTATTACCTAACATTTGCGATGAAACTCTGGAGGAAATTGCGGAACTGGTTGATGGATTTATCACAGACGTGTTTGATCTAAATACTATACAGCCTGTTATATATTGCGACCATTTAAAGTCTTGCAATGAAAAAAAATTTTCTGCAGATACTTTTATTATATCTTCAACTGCAACTATTTATTTATACACCTCGGGTTCCACAGGGCGACCCGAGATGATTTCAAAGTCTTTTGCATCCTTGGAGATAGAAGTATATGCACTTACAGAGACCTTCTCAGGTTTACTGCAAAATGCCCCAGTTCTCTCAACAGTTTCCCATCAGCATATTTATGGACTGCTAACTAGAATGCTATGGCCGCTCGCTAATTGTCGTTTAATACTTGATGGCCTTTTACACTTTCCTCATGAGGTATCAAGTCAGCTTAAAAAATTTCCTACAGCCTGTTTGATTTCTAGTCCGGCTTTTTTGAAGAGGGCTGGCCACTTGGTGGATTACCCGCAAGGGAGAAACACTAAAACTATAATATTCTCTTCTGGGGGACCACTTTCGGCATCCACTTCATTAAAGATTAAGACCTCGGGTGCTAACTCAGTAATTGAGATATTCGGTAGTACAGAAACTGGCGGCATTGCCTATAGAGAGCAGAAAAGCCTCGAAATTGAAGCGTCGTGGACATCTCTTCCTAGGGTTCAAGTGAGAGCGGTTAACGATATTTTAGAAATATGGTCGCCGCATTTAGACACGGACGGCTGGTGGAAAACTCAAGACAGGGTTAGTATTACAGATGATGGATTCACCCTTTTGGGGCGTGCGGACCGTTTGGTAAAGGTTGAGGAAAAGCGTGTTCATTTAGATGACATTGAGAATTATTTAATATCTTCTCCATTCCTTGTCGATGCTTACATTCTGATTATAGGGAATGAAAAGCCTCAGATTTGTGCCGTTATTGTGCCGAGCGATGATGGCTGGGATATTATTTCTCAGCAGGGTCGTCGGGAATTTTGCAAGACTCTTCAGGGATATTTGTCGAAGAGATTTGAGAAAGTGACATTCCCTAGAAAGTGGAAGTTTGTACAACAAGTTCCAGCGAATACGCAGGGGAAACGTCAACTCAGTACAATTATAAGTATGTTTAGTGATGAAATTAGTATTCCACCTCTGCCGCAGATTGCTAAGCCCATCATCAGTGAATCTAGTGAAAATGTTTCACTGCCTTTCTTTGTGCCCAATACTCTTAGTTTACTTGAAGGACATTTCCCTCAGCACCCGATTGTGGCGGGTGTTGTGCAGATTTACTGGGCGGACAGTTATGCTCGAAAATATTATGATATTTCAAGCACGGCTTGCAAACTAAATCAAATAAAATTTAAGAAATTATTAAAATCCGCCGCACACTATCAACTTAATTTGTCTCGAGTTAAAGCTGGGAAGTCGATTAAATTTGAAATTTGTGATCCTGAAAATATTTATGCATCTGGCCAACTGTCATATGATTGAGAACGCGAATGATTAATCCTTGCGCCATAATTCCTATATTCAACCATGGAGCTGAAGCTGGCCCCGTTATTCAGGCGTTATTAAATTACGACTTGAGTGTTATTCTTATTGATGATGCCAGTGACTCTAAAAATGCCCAGATAATAGATGAGTATGTAAAATCTAATGAGAAGGTATTTTTGGTTAGGCATTCATCTAACCAAGGCAAAGGAGGTGCTGTTAGGTCCGGGTTTTTAAAGGCTCATGAATATAACTATAGCCACATCCTACAAATAGATGCGGATGGCCAGCATGATACGGATGATATTCCTACTATACTTAACCTTGCTAGAGAAAATCCTGATGCGATAATTACAGGAGTACCTCTTTATGATGAAACTGTGCCAAAGGGCCGTTTTTATGCACGCTATATATCACACTTTTGGGTGTGGGTTGAAACGCTATCTTTTGATATCCGAGATTCTATGTGTGGTTTTCGCCTTTACCCTGTTAGCCCGGTTTTGGATATTATGTCAAAGGTTAATCTAGGTAGACGAATGGAGTTTGATCCTGAGATTTTGGTGAGGTTACACTGGGTTGGAGCTCAAATAATCACATTTATGACAAAGGTTAAGTATATTGACGGAGGCTTGTCTAATTTCAGGCCTGTTAAAGATAATTTATACGTCACTGTTAGGCACACACGGCTAGTTTTCGGCATGCTAGTGCGACTTCCTTATATTCTTTATAGGCGCCTAGCCACAAGAAAAAATTAGAAAGGTAGTATATTGGCCAAGTCTAAACAGTGGGAATCAAAAAAGGAACAAGGGACTTATTTTGTTCTAAAATTTACTGTGTTGATGATCAAATATTTAGGTAGAAGTGCCTCATCTGCTATCGTCTATATTGTGATAGCGTATTATTTTCTAAGCTCCCCTTCCGCACGCAAAGCATCTGGTCAATATTTAGCACGGATTAGTCGGGTTCCAGAAGGAAAGAGAGCATTAGGGGGCGTTATAACTAATGGGACTATCTATCGTCACTTAGTCTCTTTTGGCCACTCGATATTGGATAAGCTCACCACTTGGCAAGGTGATATTTCTTTGGATGCCTGCCATCAAGAAAATAGAGATTTATTTGATCAAAGAATTGCGGATGGCAAAGGCGGGGTTTGGCTAGTAAGCCACCTTGGCAATATGGAAGCTTGTCAGGCGTTGTTCCATGAGTGCAGAGAAATTCCTGTAACTGCTTTAGTTCATACCAAACATGCAGAAATCTTCAATCAGCTAATCCGAGATATCAACCCTGACAATAAGGTTGAATTGTTAGAAGTATCTGAATTTGATATAAAGATGGCGTTGCGGTTACAAGAAAAAATATCACATGGAGAGTTCATTTTTGTCGCTGGAGATCGTACGCCAGTCTCAGGAAAAGACAGAGTGGTAGAGGTGCCTTTTTTGGGAGATGTCGCGCCTTTTCCTTACGGGCCATTTATGATCGCGTCGCTTCTCCATTGCCCAGTCGGGTCTATTTTTTGTTTAAAAAATAAAAAAGGATTTGATTTAAAATTTCATGATTTACAAGGACTTGAGGGCTTAAATCGTCGCACACGCGAAAAGGCTATCGAGGGTGCTGTTGTTCGGTTTGCTAGCCTGTTAGAGAGCTACTGCCTAAAATATCCACTGCAGTGGTTTAACTTTTACGATTTTTGGGGTGATGATGAGTTAACTAAAGATGAGATTATTGGCGATGTTTGATCGCGGCATAACCCAAAATATGAGATATCCGACAAGGTTACGTGCGAAGGGCGTCTCTCTATTGATTGTAATATTTATTTTTTCAGCCTGCTCAACGACCATAGATAATAAAAAGATACGACATATTACGACCCCTCATGTGTCGGCGCCATTGATTTTAGACCGTTGGGCAGTTGCTCCTTTTTCACTCACTCAAATTGTTGAAAGTGAGTTTCAAGGTAAGAGCTATAAAGTTCATTTTGAGGTAGAGTGGAAGGATCAGAAATTAACCATTATTGGGCTTACTTTGGCAAGTGTGCCAATTTTTATAATACAGGCATCAAAAATGGGAAATGAGATGCAATTGTTTATTCCAGATAATAATATCTCTTCGATGATGGATCCTGAGTGGGTACTATCAGATTTTTTGTTAACTGTGGCTCCTCTTGGTCTGCTCAATAGCTCACTATCTAGCTCAACTCTCAGAGTAACGGCTGAGACACCTTTGGAACGTCATATAATGCGTCAAAATAAAATGATTGCTCAGATTTTATATTCAGAACCAAATAAATTTTCTTCTGAAATTTTATTCCACAATTTTGAATTTGAGTACATATTTTCTGTTAAAAATATAAGGTTTCAGGAAATTAAGTTATGAGACATTCATATCTAAATGCTCTAGGTATTGTTTCTGCATTAGGTCAGGGGCAGACTGAAACACTTACAAGTCTTACTGCAGGAAATGTCGATGGCGTAACTCTTCAGCCAAATATTTTAGCAAATAACGAAGATTTAGAATTTGGCGCATATGCCGGGTCTCTTTGTGAGATTCCTGAGTTATTGTTAGATTATGCTAGCCGGAATTCACAGCTTGCTCTTACCGCTTTAGAACAAATTCAGCAGGAGGTTTTGGCAGCTATCGCCTTGTATGGTAAAGACAAAATTGCTGTTGTGATTGGGACCAGCACGTCGGGGGTTGAGGAAGGTGAGAAGGCCCTTGAAAGTCAAGCTATTACTGATGTCTTACCTGCAGATTATAACTTTATACAGCAAGAAATGGGAGCGACCAGTGAATTCCTTGCGAGAGTTTTGGGAGTCTCAGGCCCTGCCATAAGTATCTCAACTGCTTGCACCTCATCAGCGAAAGCATTTGGTACGGCAAAACGATTATTAGATCAAGGAATTTGTGACGCTGTCGTCGTCGGTGGCGTTGATAGCTTTTGCAAGTTAACAATAAATGGTTTTTCAAGCCTTTCAGCGCTCCACAGTGGCGGAGGGTGCTTGCCATTTAGTGGCAATCGCAACGGTACCGTGCTTGGCGAAGCCGCAGCATTATTTTTAATGTCTCGAGAAGAAAAAGGTTGTTTGCTAGCAAGCATTGGTGAAAGCACCGATGCATATAATATGACATCACCGGATCCATCTGGTGCTGGTGCGATAGCAGCTATGAAATATGCTCTTTGTGATGCCGGACTATCAGCAAATGAGATTGATTATGTAAATCTTCATGGTACAGGAACTCGTCAAAATGATGCCATGGAGTCTATTGCAATCAATGATGTGTTCTTGAGCAAGCAGCCGCTACTTAGTTCTACCAAACCTTTGAGCGGTCATACTCTAGGTGCTGCAGGGGCTCTTGAGGTTGGATTTTGTTGGTTGTCACTGACAGCCCGGAATCATGGGTATGGTTTGCCAGTGCATGTCTGGGATGGTGTGGTCGACGCAGAGTTTCCCCTAATGAACTTTGCTAAACAGGGAGATTGTTTGCCTGCTAGCGGCATGAGGTGGTGCATGAGCAATTCTTATGCTTTTGGCGGTACCAATACGTCGGTAATACTAGGCAAATTAGCTAAATGAAGAAGCAAATTTTTCCTGAATTGATTGAGATAATCCCCCATCGGCCACCTATGGTGCTCCTTGATGAAATCACTGAATTTGGTGTGGATTTTATCTCTACGAGCGTAAGAATTCATGAAAATTCACTCTTTTATGAAAGAGGCAGCGGAGTACCCATTTGGGTGGGCCTTGAATATATGGCTCAAACCGCCGCAGCGCTTATTGGGGTCGAAGGTAGCCAAAAAGGCGACGATACTAAATTGGGCTTTCTATTAGGTAGTCGACGATATGAAACCAGTACTTCATATTTTACACTGGGCATAAAAATATATATCAAAGTAACCAGAGTTTTCCAAAAAGAAGAGCTAGGGCAGTTTCAATGTTTAATTACTGATCAGCAAGGGCAAGAATTGGCTTGGGCACATATTACTGCTTTCATGCCAGATGACAGCGATGCTTTTTTTAGAGCATAGGAAATTTAAGTTCCTGATCTTATTCTAGAGAACATTTATTTTAATTTCTTTAAACTATATACTCATAGATAGGTTTCAGTAAGGGCTTGAATATTTGAATCATCAAGAAATATAAGGGAGTTCATATGTCACCAGAAAATTTATCGAAGGGTTCACTGGAGATAGTGAAAACTAAATGCATAGAATTTGGGGATGTCGACATCACAATCGAAGATGTTGTCTTAATAGCTCAGCAAGGCGTAAATTCTTCTCTATGCGCGAATGAAATGTTCCAACAAAGGATACAGGCTGGTCAGAATTTCCTTGCAACTATGCTTAAAAACAACGGTGTGATTTATGGCGTAACCACTGGCTATGGTGACAGCTGTACGATTGACATACCTGATGAACAGGTAGCTGAATTACCCCTTCATCTTACACGATTTCACGGGTGTGGACTCGGAAAAATATTAGATGTACCAACCGCGCGGGCGGTCATTGCTGTGCGCTTGGCATCCTTAGTTAGAGGGTATTCTGGCGTTCGTATGGAGCTTTTAGAGCGCCTTGTTTGGTTGTTAAATAATAATGTTCTGCCACTCATCCCAGAAGAAGGCTCAGTTGGTGCTAGTGGTGATTTGACGCCGCTATCTTACGTTGGGGCACTTCTAATTGGTGAAAGAGATGCTCTATACCTTGGTGAACAGAACCCAGCGAAAGAGATATTTAAGTCATTAAATATAACCCCGCTAACTTTGCAGCCAAAAGAGGGCCTGGCAATCATGAATGGCACTTCTGTTATGACAGGCTTAGCCTGTTTAGCTTATTCCCGAGCTGAATATTTAACGAAATTATCAAGCCGTCTAACATCACTGGCTGTATTAGCAATGAAAGGAAACGCGGGGCACTTTAATAAAAAGCTTTTTGCAACGAAACCTCATCCCGGACAAACAGAGATTGCAGAGAGGATCCGCAATGATTTAGATGGATGGGCACAACGCCACACTGATAATAGGCTACAGGATCGCTATAGCCTGAGATGCGCACCACACATCATAGGTGTGTTGCAAGATGCTCTTCCTATGATGCGCCAATTTATTGAAATAGAGTTGAATAGCACAAATGATAATCCTGTTATTGATGGTAAGGCAGAAGAGCTTTTACACGGCGGCCATTTTTATGGTGGTCATATAGCTTTTGCGATGGATTCTATGAAAAACTGTGTCGCAAACCTTGCCGATTTAATGGACCGTCAGATGGCACTTTTAGTCGATACAAAATATAATAATGGTTTGCCAGCTAACCTGTCAGGGTCATCATTGGAGCGGGCTTCAATTAATCACGGATTTAAAGCTGTGCAAATTGGTATGTCATCATGGACTGCTGAAGCTTTAAAGAACACGATGCCCGCCAGTGTATTTTCGCGCTCTACAGAATGTCATAATCAAGATAAAGTGTCGATGGGTACAATAGCTGCTCGTGATTGCTTGCGAGTGCTTGAATTAACAGAGCAAGTGGCGGCTGGTCTTGTACTTGCTTTGACGCAAGCAATTACTCTCAGGCAACAAGGTGGTGGCCTTCAAAAAGGTGTCTCTCAGGCCGTTCAAGATTTCCACAGGAGCGTTAGTGAAGAGTTTGAGCTAGTGACTGAAGATAGGCCTCTTGATAATGACTTGAGAAAAACCATAGATTTCATCCAAATAAAAAAATGGAAACTCTATTAATGGCTAAGTCGTATGCAAGTGCTGAGGTTGAGATAGAAATACCGTTTCATGATGTAGATAGCATGGGAATTGTCTGGCACGGTAATTATGCAAAATACTTTGAAATTGCCCGTTGTGCGTTATTTGAATCTATCGAGCTTAATTACGACAAAATGGTTGAGTTCGGATATGGGTGGCCTATTATTGATATGCGTATACGGTACCCAAAACCAGCTCGATTTAAACAAGTGATAAAGGTAAAAGCTAATTTGGTTGAGTATGAGGAATGCCTTAAAATAAATTTTTTAATTACGGATGCTAAATCAGGAGAGAGATTAACCCGAGGATACACAACACAAGTAGCGGTTAATCTCGAGAGTGGCGAAATGCTTTTTTCTACCCCATCTATAGTGGCTAAAAAGTTAGGAATTTAATTGTGCTTAAGTTACTAATCATTTTATTTCAAATCTTGCTATTCGCTGTTTCGGTAGATACCGCAGCCAGAGCAAGTTTAGCTGATGGCGATTTAAAGGCCCTGTATTATCAGATGGAACCTTCCATTGGGATCATTTTTGAATTCAAGCAGGTAAAAAATATTTCAGTATTAAGTCGACCTCTTATCTCTAACGGAACAGTTTATGTAGTTGATAGTGAGACGGTTAATTGGTACCAGACCTCGCCCTATGCCATGATGATGAGTTTTACCCCGAATGGCATGATGGAATGTTTAGATGTTTGTAATGGCAAAATATCTGCGGGTAATAGCAATCCGTTTGCAATTACGCTTTCAAACGCTTTTATTGGACTTCTGGCCGGTTCTCCTGAACAACTTGAAGCTTTTTTCAATGTCGATATAGAAAAAAATGAGCATGGGAGCTGGGAACTCTCGATGACTCCACTCGACCCAATGTTATCTGGTGTTATAAAAGAAATCACGTTGCAGGGAGACCAATATCTACGATCGGTGAAAATATTTGAGATTAATGGTGATAATACTTTAATGAAATTTAGCAACCACCACGAAAGATCGGATGTAGAACCAGAGACTAACTGATGCTTAATCGCACTAGAGCTCCTCTTTATTGTTTTATAATAATTTCGTTAACCGTTTTGGCATTTCTTCGTATTGGACCTAATGGGGCAATAGATCTTAATATCTTATCTTTACTTCCTACAAATGAGAGAGATGTTGTAGTAGATCAGGCAGTAGACTCTATAACTCAAAAAATAAACCGTAATCATAGCTATCTAATTTTTTCAGCCAAAAAAGAGACTGCTAAAAAGTCGGCGCTTATTGCCACTGAAATACTGAAGGATAGCGATTTATATAGCGATATAAAAGTGATGTTTGATGGTCCTGAAAGTAAAAATATTGGCAGTTTTTATTTTCCTTATAGATATAGACTAGTTGATATTGGGGTCGCGGACCAAGCTAGAGATGAAAAATTGGTGCAAGAGACGATTAAACAGCTTTATTCACCAGTGGGTGGCGGGATGGGAGCTTTGTTCTCTAGCGACCCTTTTTTCTTATTCAGCCGTTTCCTGTCTGAAAATTTAAAAGATAATCAACTCACATTCACAATTGAAGATGGCATGCTCATCAAGACAACATCTGATTTAACCTATGTGTATATTCAAACCACTCTCAGAGATAGTCCATTCAATTTAGAAATTCAAAAAGCTGTTGATAAATTAAAGATATCACTCTTGTCCAGTTTAGATGGTAAAAGTCAGATAGTAACAGCTGGAATTATTGAACATGCGATTAAGGGCTCGAAAAATGCTGAGGCTGAGATCGCTTTAGTCGGTGGTGTTTCTATTCTTGGAATTTTACTACTTGTCTTACTTATTTTTAGAAGTATAACGCCAGTTTTGGCCAGTTTGGTGACGATAATTTTAGGCTTAACGGCGGGTTTCTCGATCACTTTATTAATTTTTGGACAAGTTCACATCATTACACTTGTTGCTGGTGGTAGCCTGATTGGAATTTCAATAGATTATAGTTTTCATTTTTTCTCTGATATGTTTCGGCAAAAAAGTGGTTGGTCTCCATCAGATGCATTAAATCATATTTGGCCAGGTATTTCCCTAGGCTTGATCACCAGTATTCTTGCGTTTGCAGCTCTTTTAATGGCTCCTTTTCCAGGTTTAAAACAATTGGCCGTATTTTCGATAGCTGGATTACTAGGGGCCTTTGGGTCTGTTATATTTCTATTGCCACACCTCACTGCCCGTATGCAAGTGCATAAAAACCCAGCAATATTGTCATATTTGAAATTGTGGGTAGCTTGGTGGCAGCTTAATAATTCAAGAAGAATTCAATTGATAATTTTTGTTGTAAGTATTGTCCTAATGTTTGCTGCTTCTGTGATTCTTAAAAGTGATGATGATGTAAGAATGTTACAAGCACCAGCTCCTGAAGTATTAGCTGACGAAGCTCAACTTAAATCGCTACTCAATCAAAATTTTGGGACTCAATTTATTTTAGTTGAGGGAAAAACAGCTGAAGAGGTATTGCAGAATGAAGAATATCTGATTGAGGGTTTGTCTGAATTAGATTGGCCTCACAGTAATCAGCTAAATTGGTTGGGAGTTTCATCTTTTATACCTTCTATTAAAAAGCAAGAAAACAACTTGATGTTAGTAGCATCTCTTAGTCGTCCGAACAATGATGGCGCTATCGATCAATTGGCTGAAAGTGTTGGCTTGTCCGATACTGTGATTGATATATTTAACGCTGAAATAGATAAATCTTCCACTATTCCTTTAACGTTTAATACTTGGTTTACTGCTCCAATATTGTCAGATATTAAAAGACTATGGGTTGGGGATACCCTAAGAGGCAAAGCATCAATCGTGCTGCTAAGAGACGGTTTAGATCCTAAGGCAATATCTACTATAACGCGCTCAATAAATAATGTGAGGTACGTTGATAATGTAGCTGAGATATCGCAAACCATAAAAAAATATCGGGAAAAAGCAATCTATCTGTTAATCATTGGATATATGATCATTGTGACCACTTTATTTAGACGATATGGTGTCTCTGGCACGGTATCAGTAATCTTACCGCCGTTCGCCGCTGTGGCTACAACATCTATGTTATTGGTGTTTCTAGGGGAGGTCATGAATTTGTTCACACTGGTGGGCTTCATTTTAGTTTTGGGAATAGGAGTTGATTATACTCTGTTCTACCGAGAGGCTGGAAGGGCTAAGCCATCGACTATGCTGGCACTATTTCTGTCTATGGCATCTACAGTATTAGCTTTTGGATTATTATCATTTTCAAGTATTTTAGCTATTCATTCATTTGGCATAACTGTGTTAATTGGTATTATCATAGCTTTTTTACTGGCCCCGATGGCAGGGACAAGTCTTAGCAGAAAATGAGAAATTGATTATTGAAATTGTGAACAATGTTAATAGCAGTCCTTGCAACCTCATCATAAAGTGCCTATTGTTATGAAGATTAATTGTATGTAAATGGGAGATTAGAGATGGCTTCGATTAAACGTTTTCTTATAACAGGGTCCAGTCGTGGTATTGGAAAAGCTATTGCTTTGAAACTAGCTGAAGATGGATTTAACATTACTGTTCATTGCCGGGGTAATATTGAAATGGGTGAGGAGGTCTGCAAGCAAGCTATAGCTATGGGTGTTAAAGCTAATTTGTTGGCCTTTGATGTTGGGGATAGAACTGCCGTTCGGGCGATCTTACTAGCAGACATTGAAGAAAATGGTGCTTATTATGGCATTGTCTGCAATGCAGGCATCCATCGTGACAACGCCTTCCCATCTCTTACTGATGACGATTGGGATGAGGTCATAGATACTAATTTAAATGGGTTTTATAACGTAGTTCAACCATGCACTATGCCTATGGTGCAAGCAAAAAATGGTGGTCGAATTGTTGTAATGAGTTCTGTTTCAGGCGTAATGGGGAATCGCGGTCAAGTGAACTACAGTGCTGCAAAAGCGGGCTTGATAGGTGCGGCTAAGTCTTTAGCAATAGAACTTGCAAAGCGCAAGATAACAGTGAATGTTATAGCGCCGGGGATCATTGAAACTGATATGACTGATGATCTTGATCCATCTATTATTAAGCAGATGGTGCCATTGCGGCGACCAGGTCGAGCAGTGGAAGTTGCTGCACTGGTTTCTTACCTAGTATCTGATAATGCCGCTTATATAACGCGGCAAGTAATTTCGATTAATGGCGGTATGTTTTAGGGTATAAATATGAGACGTGTAGTAATAACAGGAATGGCAGGTATATCAGCGATTGGGCAAGACTGGGAGACCGTCAGTAAAAGACTGAAGTCTATGAAAAATGCCATCCTGTATATGGAAAACTGGGATATTTATCAAGGTCTAAATACCCGCTTAGGAGGGCCAGTTTTAGATTTTGAACTTCCTGAACATTATACTCGAAAAGTTCGCCGTACAATGTCTCGTGTTAGCCAGTTTGCTACTCGCTCTAGTGAACTTGCTGTAATCGACGCAGACCTACTTGATGATCCTGTTCTAAAGTCTGGGCGAGCGGGTGTGTCATTTGGCTCTTCAACAGGGGGTACAGACTCTATTCGTGATATGGCTAGCATGGATTTTCTATCATCCACCGAAATGGTAAAGGCGAACACATATATTCAAATGATGCCGCATACCACTACATTTAATGTGGGAGCATTTTTAGGGATGACAGGGCGATTATTGCCATCGTCTAGCGCTTGCACATCTAGCAGCCTAGCTATTGGTCTGGGTTATGAGAGCATTAAATTTGGCATGCAGGATATTATGATCTGCGGCGGTGCTGAGGAACTATGCCCGACAGAGGCGGCTGTGTTTGATACTTTATATGCGACCAGTACTATGAATGAAACTCCAGAATTAAGTCCATGCCCCTTCGATAAATCGCGTGACGGATTAGTAGTCGGGGAAGGCGGCGGCGCACTTGTTCTTGAAGAATTTGAGCATGCTAAAAAGCGTGGTGCGCATATCTATGCTGAGCTTCTTGGCTTTGGAACTAATTCAGATGGCAAACATGCCACGCGGCCAGAAGTTAGGACCATGGGAATTGCTATGCAGTTGGCACTAGATGATGCCGGGATTGATAGCGATGCAATAGGCTATGTGAGCGCTCATGGAACTGCTACGGATACAGGAGATATAGCAGAGAGTCAGGCAACCCGGCAGATATTTGGTCGCGCAGTGCCTGTCAGCTCTTTAAAGAGTTACATAGGACACACCCTAGGGGCCTGTGGAGCTTTAGAAGCTTGGATGTCAATCCATATGATGAACAAAGGGTGGTTTGCCCCAACGATAAATTTAAATAAAGTAGATGAAAGGTGCGCAGAACTCGATTACATACGCGGCGAGTGCCGTGCAATAAATACAGATTACATTATGTCAAACAATTTTGCTTTTGGCGGCGTGAATACCTCTTTAATATTTAAACGTTGGGCATAGTGTGACTTCACGAAGGTCATTTGTCAGGTATGCGAAAATACCTTCAGGTGAAAATGTACTGACATCGATTTATAAGAGTCTACCCACCACTCAGAAAAAAGTGGCTCGAGCCATCAAAAATGATTTGAAGTATAGGCAAAATATTATTTCAAGGCACCTTTTGCAGTCATGTACTGAAAGTGCCCTTAATATGACGTTTGATAGATTCTCACTCTCTTTTCCCAAGTTTAGCCGCCCAGAATTTCACAGTGATTTCAATGAAGTTGACATTTCATTATCTTTGAGTCATTCAGGAGATTGGGTTGCCGTCGCTGTTGGTGCTAATTGTGTTATTGGTTTGGATATACTTGATACCACAAGACCTAAGGGAGGCTTTTCAATAGCGGATCATTATTTCCATAATAATGAAAAAAAATTACTAGCAAACCTTCAAGAGGGAGATCGACGCGTTGCGTTTCAAAAGTTATGGTGTGCTAAAGAAGCAATGGTAAAAGTCAAAGGGTGTGATTTATCTGATTGTTTAGGTCAAGACTTTAGTGGTGATGGGGATTTGGTAGACAATTATTCAGTTGACGGTGTCGTAATTCAGGTATTTCAAGCAACAGATTTATTAGCTGTTGGTGTGGTCGCTGTTGAAGCAGAAGAAGAAGAGTTAGAAATATTCATTGAACGGACAATACTATAGGGTCCATTCACAAAATATGAGTGGCTTTATAATGTCTTTATAAGAAGCGGGTAGTCATACAAGCATGCCTTATGACAGAAAAGAACTACTCCAGAGTAACTACGTCTCCTATCATGGTGACACCTGCCATTATTGAACCATTGCCACATTCAAATTCCATGTTACTTCGGAAATCTCTCTTTTTGTAATAGCTGCGAATATTGATTATTGCATTACCTCCTTCTTTACTTATTCGAGCCTGAAGGCTGTCCATGGCAGATATGAAGGCCCACTGACAGGCAAACTTGTCACTCTTCCCAACCGCACTAGTTTTTTTATTTGACATAAATTCGCCATGATTAGTTTTAACTGGGCCGTGGGATTGGGAACCAAAGCTAAACGTGTACCCTGTGTTCAGTTTTTCTTTGGCTGCACTGGTGCTCATCGCTTCTTCGATTGAGTAACGACTGTAATCATTTCTGGCACTAGCCGAAGCGGAAAATAAAATAGCAAATAATAGTATTAGGGTTAGTTTCATAATAAATTCACTCCATTATCTAGTTTCATTTTATAAAAATTATATCTTAATCTTAAATTATTATGTTACATAATAATTCCCAAGTTTCAAGTTTTAAGATGATTCTTAAGGTTTAAACTATCCAAAATACAGTAATTCAAGAATACAAAACAGCCCATGCTGAGTTTTTTATAGCCTTTGATTACATCCCTAAAATGAGCTATTTGATTAGGTTTCTCTTTTATTGGGGTTATTTTTTTGTCCGTCATTTTTTTGTTCCTGTGTTTTCATATTTTTTTTAATAAACTCCGCTTCGCTAGGCATATCCTCAAGCCACTCTGCAAGAGTCTTGTTATTAGGTGGGAATGAAGATGAAGAGATGTGCCATTCAGTCTTTCTCTTTTTTTCTGAAGTACTAATTTCCATAGTTCACCTTCTTGGATCTTGAGATGAGCTTCATCGTATCGACATAGTTTTCGATATCTTCTTGCAGCCATCGGTTTGGTGAATTCACAGAAGCTCCAAATTTCATTGGGGCAGGGAACTCATGTTGCTTTACTTTCTTCCAGATAGTGACTCTGTTTCCAAAACCCATATCGGTTAGATCCTTTACTGTTAAAAAATTCATTTCCATTCTTTTATTCTCCTAGCTTTACGCTATGTATTTTTAGTATTTATAAACAACAAACATCAAATGCTTATTTATAAATTTAATCGAATAGTTGCACACTAAAACGACACTTACACTGACAGCACATGCTGTCTCCTGAGAACAATGAAGTTAATAAGAATTCGTTATGAGAGTGGGAACAATAATGGGAACAGTTAACAAGAATGCTTTACTGTAGGGGTTTTAAGGGTTTTTTTTAATGGTTCGTAGCCAAGTACTCTATCCAGCTGAGCTACGGGCGCACGCGATTATTATACTTGAGAATACTTTTTTAAATCGATTAGTTTCTTTACCCATTTAAAAAAAAACTCTATATTAAAGTAATAAATATACACACATTAAAGCTCTAATGAACTTTGAAACAATTATCTTAATTCTTCAGACTGTCGGCCCCTTTACAGTTTTGGTTACTGTGTATTTTTTGGTTACTGAATTGAGAGAGCAAAATAGAGTAGCAAGAGCTAATGCAAGACAGAATATTGCAGATTCTCATCAAAAAGTAGCCTTAGCAGGCATGAAACCTATTCTCGTTGATACCAAGATCAAGCTTAGAAATAATGAAGAATTATCTAAGGAAGAAAATGCTGTTTACCTTACATATTTTAGCGTTATGCTAAGAGCTCGTGAAAATCAATTCTATCAATTTAAAATAGGAATGCTTGATGAAGATGAGTGGAACGCAATGTTAATTTCATTTAAAACACTGTTCAAGGAACCAAAGCATCTAGAGATATGGGAGTTCATCAAAATAACCTTTGCTGAAGATTTTGTAGAGCTAGTTGATGATCAAATTAATCAAAGCAAGTTATACGGTTAATTATAATGCACTCTGACCAAGAATTAAGTTATCTCACCAAATCTCTGCTTCATCACCCAAGTCCTTATATTATTTATGAGCTTGATGGTTCAATTGCATGGGCAAATATCGCAGCCAATTACATTTTTAATTTATCTGGGCTGGATGAGCTATCAGTTGTCAAGATCGATGAACAAGTTAAAAATAACTTTGGTGACTTAGAGTCTATAGCCCTTTACTACGATACCCCAATTGAGATTTCACTAAGGGAAATTAATTTTTTTATGCGTACAAGAGTGCACATGATTCCTGTTGACGTCTCTAATGGAATTATGCTGATAGAAGTCTTGTGTTCTTCTAGATCTGGTCTTGATGCCTTGCGCAAAACTATAGACTGCATTGAGCATCAGCGTATTGAGCTTGCTTATCAGAAGCAAGTTGATCTTGAGACCAATGAAGTTACTGGAGTTGAGGCCCTGCTGAGACTTCAAGATGGAGAAGGCGGCTACTTGCCTAATGATAAAATTATTCCTCAAATAGAAGGTGAAAGCCTTTTCTCTTTGGTTGTTCTAGAATCATTGGTCCAATTAGAGAAGTTTTTTGCGATCAAGGATGAAATTGGATTTAAAAATGCCACTCTTTACCTTAATGTTTCTGCGCATACGATCATGCACCCAGAGTTCTGCTCTATTTTTACTGATTTTGTAGAAAAGCATCAGCTGGCACCCAATCAATTTGGGTTAGAGGTTACTGAAACTGCTGAACTTGCAGATATTAATATTGCATCTGAGTCTCTAAATATTCTTAAAAGCAAAGGAATTAAAATTGCATTGGATGATTTTGGTGCTGGGTATGCATCACTGAAATATATCCGGGATCTGCCTATTGATGTTGTAAAGCTTGATAAGGACTTTACCTTTAATGTCTCAGACCCCTCTACTGCAAGGCTCATTAGCTTTGTATCAGAGGTATGCAATGATCTTGATTTAGAGATGATAGGCGAGGGCATTGAAACAGAGGAAGACAGGAACCTCATGTTAGATTTAGGTTGTAAAATTGGTCAAGGGTATTTAATGCATAGGCCAGATTTCTTGGATTCATTTAAAGTTAAGGAAACATAAATTATGGATAAACTGACACCCAAAGAGACTTCCAAGGGCGCAGAGGAAATTGTCCTTACACAAATAAAGCAGGACTTTATTACACCAGCAAATGCCATATTTGATTACGTTGATATGGTTGAAAAAGTTCTGAATGATGCTGAGCTAACCTCAGAAGATGAGATTGCTCAAATTAAGTCATCCTGCAGCCATTTAATTGATCAATATGAAGTTGCTTTTGTCCAAAATACTGGGGCTAATGCCGATTCAGTAAAGAAATCACCTGAGGAATATTCTGAACTTCGCCACAATCTTAGAACGCCATTGAATGCCATTATTGGCTATAGCGAAATTTTAATGGAAGATTATGAAGATGACCTTGAGGAGGCTGCCTTAGAAGATTTCCAGCAAATAATTAACCTAGCAAGAGAAACGGAAAAGGCGATTGAAGTTTTTGTTGACTATATTAGAGGTGAAGCCATTGATCCAAACAATGACACTGCCAGTAACCAGCTCGAATCTGCCGAATCCTTATTTAAATCCTTGGGAGATATAGAATATTCAATTACTCTTGGCGATGAAATCAAAGAATCTGATATTTTGATTGTTGATGACAACGTTACTAACTGCGAGGTTTTGCAAAGACGTCTTTCTATGCAAGGTCTGACTTGCAGAACAGCATATGATGGGAATACAGCGATTGCTGAAGTGTTCAAAAAAACACCTGATTTGATATTGCTTGATGTTATCTTGCCAGACATTAATGGCTTAGAGTTACTTAAAACATTTCGTAAAGAGCATAACTCTGAATCCCTGCCAGTGATTATGGTCTCTGCTTTTAATGATGTGGACAGCATTTCAAAATGCATCCAGCTGGGAGCACAAGATTACTTACCTAAACCTATTAATGGAACAATATTATTGGCTAAAGTTGTTGCAGCCTTGGAAAGAAAATTTT
>Ga0209660_1000499_pt1 | contig 23401 bp, 18 predicted proteins | sample SaaInlV_100m_DNA_2_FD_184659 | JGI IMG/M metagenome (GOLD analysis project Ga0209660, IMG submission 184659) | Marine microbial communities from expanding oxygen minimum zones in the Saanich Inlet - SI072_LV_100m_DNA (SPAdes) (version 2) | ecosystem: Environmental > Aquatic > Marine > Intertidal... | reverse complement strand
TCAGGACGATTCCCTCCTTGTGGCCAGACCGGTCGATTGGTCCATGTATGAAATTCAAGAACATCTCCTACAGCGCCTCCTTTGACGTATTCATACGCCAGACGCCAACCTTGGCCACCATGACCCTGGTTTCCCATTTGGGTAACTACATTTTTTTGCTTGGCATAGGCTTTGGTCAACATTTGAGCTTCTGTGACTGACCAGCTAAGGGGTTTCTCCGTGTAGCAATGAATTCCCATGGAAACTGCTGTCATTGACGGCGAGAAGTGGGTATGATCAGGAGTTGCAACAAAAACCACGTCAAGTTCCTTGCCATGTTTGTTAAACATTTCTCGCCAGTCGGTATAGCCCTTGGCTTCATTCCATCCGGGCTTTCCAAGCGCGCCACCCCAGCGGCTCTTGTCCACCTCGGCAAAGGCAACGCACTGGGCTCCTTCCTTGTGTGATTCATTGACGTGTGCACCAGCACGGCCGCCAACTGCAACAAAGCCAACCTGAAGCTTGCTGTTCTGGTTCTGGGCGCGGACAATGGCTGGGAAAGCCAAGGATCCTGCGATAAAATTACGACGGGCTAATTTGTTAGGCATGGATTTTATAATCTGGTTATGGTTTTATATTTAACTGCATCCAAGCAGTCAGTTAATGGGATTTCAAGAGGGATTTAAGCTAATAGGAAAAAAGCTGATTTTTAGCTCATTTTGTGGCTTCCTGAATGCGTCTTAGGGCATGCACTGCATGATAAAGTCCACCGTCACTAAAAACCTTGGTGGGAAATTTCTCAAGGTCGGTGACCAATCGTTCAACTGCCTTTAGAATCCAGGGTTGCGTTAATTGCTCTGCATTCATGGCCACGGACATCCATTCCAGTGCATGTCCGGTAGTGCTGACCAGATGGCGAGGTGTGCGGGGTCTCATTGAGCGGTGAAAGACAGCGGCAGAAAAAGCTCCATCTTCCTGTTGGTACTCTTTGGCCACACCGATGTACTTTTCCAAATATTTGCGGGTATCCAGCCATGTTCCCTTCAGTTTGCCTCCTTTCTTTAGGTATTTGTCCAAGGCGTAGGCAACGCCGTAGAGGTGGTGCGGACCACCCTCGGTCTCCCGGCGCGGGTCACGCTGGATGGATATGCGCAGCACATCCTCGACCCTGTATTTCTTCCCGTCTTGAGCCATCCACTGCTTATCAAATGGAAGGTAGGTTGACAGCGCGACCAAGGTCCACCCAAGTTCCTGATTTTCCCGAAACCCTTTTTGGGCGAAATCCAGTTTATCACGGACGGTGAACTTACGACCTGTCCGTGCAATGATTTCCCGGTCAAGGCTTACCCCGGCATCTGCGTAGGCGAATAGGTACTGATCCACATGGTCCTGGACCAGGAAGGATTTGTCCCCGGGCCCCCGGGTCTTTAGTGCGGGTACACCGTTGCGATCCTGATAGATCAATTGGCCGTCAAACTTCGCGTGTTGAGTTAGATAATCTATGGCATTCAGTTTCTTGTTTGCCCCGATATCAAACACCTCAAGGTCCTTCTCGAATGCCACAACTGCGTGCATGACAACCCATGGGGTGTTCACATCACTTTGCAGTGGGCGGGCATGTGCCTTGGCAATGACCTTGTCGATGCGCTTCTGTAGAGTCTTGGGCAAATCGTCTCCCAGCACAAGGGTTGGGGAACCCAGAAATGCAATGGCCAGACATGTGATGATTGGTGATCTACGAAATAATTTCATGATATCAAGTGTTTGATCGTTGTCAGGTAATCCAAGTATTGCGCTGGAGAAGTTCTATCGGGCAGTCCACCCACCATCGACAGGCAGGTTGATCCCAGTGGTATAACTTGCGGCTTCGCTTGCCAGAAAAAGGGCGGCTCCCTGGATTTCCCGTAATTCGCCCCATCTTTCAAGTGCAGTAGCGCCGACGATGAACTTCCTTCCTTCCTCGGTGTTGGCAATGGGGGTGTTCATGTCAGTCAGAAAGGGTCCGGGACAGATGGCATTGACGGTGATGCCATGATGGGCAAGTTCCAGGGATAAAGACCGGGTCATTTGGGTGACCGCACCCTTGCTGGAGGTGTAGGGTGTTCGGTTTGCAAGGCCAACCAGGCCGAGGGTACTGGAGAGGTTGATGATTCGACCAAACTGTTGCTCCTTCATGTGCGGGACGACCGCGCGACAGGACAACCAGGTCCCGGTTACATTTATGTCCTGTACCTGCTTGAATTCCTCAAGGGAGATTTGATCAATGGCTCCACGTATATTGATGCCGGCACTGTTGATTAGTATGTCGACCTTTCCGAATTCATCAAGGGCGAGGGCAACCATGGCCTCTGTTGCTGATTGGTCGGTGACATCTGCACAATGGCCAATGGCCCGGATGCCAAAATCATCAGCGATGGCCCTGGCAGTTGTGTTGGCCTCGTCAAGATTACGGCTTACAAGTAGGATGTTTGCACCTGCGGATGCCAGTCCGGCAGCCATGGCCTCTCCAAGACCCTTGGATCCTCCGGTAATAATGGCCGACCGGCCACTTAGGTCAAATTGCTTGATTCCCGGTAGCATGTTTCTTGATACAGGTTTGGGTAGGTGCCAGTAATGCTCACTCTCCGGGCCGGACCTGTTTTTGCCATGCCACTGGTTTCTCCGAGATATCACTGTCGTCCTGGTAGTGCTTCTGGAGCTTAAGCAGCTGTTTCTTCAACTGGGCGGTTATCTTGGCGTGTTCTTTTTGACCATACAGGTTGTGGAGTTCGTCGGGGTCGGTCTTGAGATCGTAAAGCTCCCATTCCTCCCCGAACTGATAGAAATGCATGAGTTTATGACGGTTGGTACGAATCCCATAGTGACGGGGGATCATGTGGACACTTGGGTACTCATAGTAATGATAGTAGATACTCCTGCGCCAATCCTTGGGTTTTTCACCCTTTAGTAGAGGGACCAGGGAGGCGCCCTGCATATCCTCGGGCACTTTTGCTCCTGCCATTTCGAGGAAGGTCTCTGCGTAATCCAGGTTCTGGACGAGATGCCTATCCCTTGAACCGGGTTTGGTGACGCCGGGCCATTTCACGATAAATGGCATCATTAGTGATTCCTCGTACATCCATCGCTTGTCGTACCAGCCATGGTCTCCAATGTAGAAGCCTTGGTCGGATGAGTAGATTACAACAGTATTATCGTCGATTTTAAGCTCCTTGAGGGTTTCTCGGAGTCGGCCAATGGATTCATCAACGCCTTTTACGCAACGTAGATAGTTCTTGGCATAGCGTTGGAATTTCCAGCGAACCAGTTCCTTTCCCTTTAGGTTGGCCTTGTGGAAGGCTTCATCCTTGGGGCCATATGCAGCACGCCATGTTGTTAATTGTTCCTCGGACATACGCTTCATGTTGTGCCATGCGGAGCGATCCTGCCTTTTCTGCGAAGCTGGTTGATTGTATTCAGGTGTAAGATCAACAAAGAGGTCGTAGTTCAGATCCATGTGGCGATCGATTTCCAATTCCTGATGACGTGCTGGAGGGGCGTTGTCCTCCCATTTGTCAAAAAGGGTGGCAGGTTCGGGGATCTCAATATCATCGTAGAGGTTCAGGTGGCGCAGGGCAGGCATCCAGTTCCGGTGGGGTGCCTTGTGCTGTACCATTAACATAAAGGGTTTATCTTTCTCTCGTTTCTCCGTGAGCCATTCAACCGCAAGATCCGTGACAACATCCGTGCAGTAACCATCGATACGCTTTCTGCCATCGGCAAAGATCATGTCGGGATTGTAGTAAAGGCCTTGTCCTGGTAGAACCGCCCAGTCATTGAATCCCTGGGGTTTTCCCTTGAGATGACTTTTGCCATATATGGCGGTCTGGTACCCGACCTTCTGGAGAAGCTTGGGGAAGATTTGCTGGTTCCAGTCAAAGGAGTTCCCGTTGTTCATGAAGCCATTCTTGTGGCTGTGTTTGCCGCTCATGATTACAGCGCGACTGGGTCCGCAGATGGAGTTGGTGCAGAAGCTTTTCTCAAAGAGCATGCCCTGGCTTGCTAGTTGGTCGATGTTTGGTGTGGGGTTTACCGGTTTAAGCCAACCGTTGTAGGCGCCTATGGCGTGAGGTGCATGATCGTCCGTGAAGACGAAGAGGATGTTGGGTCGGTTTTTTCCCATCATCAATGAGGAAATTAGTAGGGTGGCAAGAAGATGATATTTCATTTTATGTTTCATAATATGAGGCGTGTAAGCGAAATGGTTGTCTGATGAACTGCAAGATGGAAATACCTTCAGTCCCTTGTCTTATTTATAAATCTATTTTGTTCTAAGGCGAAACGGGGTGTTTTCTGATGATGGTTGTCGCTTAATCAATAGGTTCTAAATGGGGTTTCTTGATGAATTGAATCATGATCAATGATTTTTCGATTTCTACCCATGAGGGCAGGCCACTCAGTTGTTAAATATTCTTGGAATAGCCGGGAGTGGGACTTTGCTTCCCTTTTTCTGCTTACTTTTATCGGCAGCTGCCATGAATGCGTAAATCTCAAGGGTTTCGCGAGCGGATACCGGAGGATTACCTGTCTGGAAAAATTTTATGATAGCAGCCACCATTGGAGCGTAACCATCATAGGAACCGACATCGGATTCACCTGTAGTTCCCCTGGCATGCCCACCGTAACCCTTACCTTCTCGGAATATGCCGATTCGTCCACCCTCCCATATGCCGGTGACCTCAATGCGTCCATCCGCAGACTTTCCCCGCTTTACTGTTTTACATCCTGTCCCCATGGCGGTGAAAAGGGACTCCACTCCATGAATGCCGTACCAGAATAGATCGGGGTGAGTGGGTTCAATACTGCAGGGACTAAAGGTCTCGCAATGGGTGACCTGACCAATGGATCCATTGCGGACTGCCTGAGAATTCTTTCCCCATCGTAATGATGATGAACTAAAAATGGGAACACCATGTTTGGCAGCGAGTTGGTAAATACTGATGGCGTCTTTCAGTGAACCTGCCAGTGGCTTGTCGATGTAAAGGGGTTTGCCGGCGAGAATGACCTGCCTTGCCTGTTCGAGATGTGTCCTTCCGTCCACGCTCTCAAGAAGTATGGCATCGATGTTCTTACAGAGTTCAGGGATGGATGGGTAAAGCTTTACCGAATAGGTTTCCTGAAGTATCTTGGTGAATCTATCAATTCGCTCATAACTGGCCTTTATATCATTGCTTCCTCCCTTGAATGCAGCGATTACCTTGGCACCAGTTACGTGCCCTTTGGCTGAGGGATCATTTAGTATTTTGGTGAATGCGACCACATGCGATGTGTCCAAACCTATTAGACCAAGCTTTAATTCTTCCCCATTGCTTTGCATGAGTGCCAAAAAAAAAGGGAGAATGGGGGGCAACCGGATCATCCTTGGTATATTGCAATGCAACTTTAAAATCCCGCAAGTTTTTTATCCCCTTGTCCTTCACCTTCTGTGCATTTTATTGTCCCAATACCTATTCGAATTTTATAAATCAATTAACTTCAATGAAATCAGAATACTCTCGTCGTCATTTCATGCAGAATACCGCTGTTTCCAGTGCTTTCGCTTTCAATGCGGGAGCCTTAAGCGCAGCCAAGGCACCAAGTCGAAGGGTGCGTGTCGGAGTTATGGGCTTGAGTCGCGGCCTTTCTCATATTCGGAGCCTGCTTGGCGTAGAGAATGTTGAGATAGCTTATGTTTGTGATGTGGATCGTAATCGATTGTCTCGCGGTAAGGCCGAGGTAGCAAAGAAACAGAAATCACCCGTTAAGGGAGTAACTGACTTCCGTGAAATTTTGGATGATGGTGAGGTTGATGCATTGACAATTGCTGCCCCGAATTTCTGGCATGCACCAGCAACTATCCTTGCATGCTCTGCCGGTAAGCATGTTTACGTAGAAAAGCCGGGTAGTCACAATGCCGCTGAGGCTGAGCTTATGGTCAAGGCCGCCAGGAAGTACAAGCGACTTGTCCAGATGGGCAATCAACGTCGCAGTTATGACAAGATTATCGAGGCTGTCCATCGGTTGCACGAGGGGGTGATTGGGAAAGTGTTTTCCTCTCGCTGCTGGTACCGAAGCTCAAGGGGTAGCATTGGTCGGGGCAAGCCTGTCAAGGTTCCTGCTCATTTGGACTATACACTTTGGCAGGGGCCTGTCCCCGAGCGTCCCTATAAGGATAATCTGGTTCATTACAACTGGCATTGGCACTGGAACTATGGCGGTGGAGAGATGGCCAACAATGGTATCCACGCGCTGGACCTCTCCCGGTGGGGCCTTGGTGTTGATCTTCCCCGGCGGGTAACCTACACTGGTGGTCGTTATCATCACGATGATGACCAGGAAACCCCGGACACAGGGGATGCAACCTTTGACTTTGGTGAATCCATGGCTGTCTGGAGCGGTACCAGTTGCCATCGACGTATGCAGGAGAACCTGCCATTCGTTGCATTCTATGGCCAGGGGGGATCCCTATCCATGACTGGTGGTAACAGTTATATGCTTTACGATTCCAAGGGAAAGGAACTGGAGAAGCAGTCCGGGTCAACAGGCGATGTGCCTCATTTCAAGAACTTCATTGACGCCATCCGCGGGGACGGGAAGCTCAATTCGGAGATTGCGGTTGGTCAGTCCTGTACCCTCTGGTGCCACTTGGCCAATATTGCCTACCAGACAGAAGGGGCTTTGGACTTCGATTCGCATAAGCGCAGGATTCAAAATGCCACCTCTGATATGGAAACACTTTGGTCAAGGAAATATCGAAAGGGCTGGGAACCGAAAGTGTAGAGGTCTCAGTCCTGTGAGCGCTTCATCTTAATGGATTGGCAGGAATTGAATCTACTTTGGAAGCCTTGATTATTTCTTGAATGAGGGAGATGGCATATCCTCAGACGACCAGGATTCCATCGAGCGATGTCTCCGGTAAGACTTGCTGGAATACATGGCCATTTTCTGGTCACGAAGTGTCCATGCCTCTAGGCGACGCAGGACATGGAGGAGTGAGTCAATGGCTTCCCCTGTGACCGCGTTGTTATAGGAACGCAGTTCATCGATCTGTTTCTGGAGCAGTTCCTGCGCCTCCTTTACCTGACCTTGATTACGCAGGTCGTAGGCTTGTCGGATGATTAATCCCGCCTGTTGAATGGAGAGGGGACCGAGAATGGATTTATTGATAACCACCTCGTCTGGGTTCTCTGTTATCCTTATTCGTATTACCTGCTTTTGCTCCTTGGAGATCGTGGTGTCATTCCCCAGCGCATCGAAAGTAAACCCAAGGGTCAGGAGTTTTGGGTCCTTCTTTCCGTTTAGATGAAGGGGGAGCGATTTGGTGTTGATTTTGAACGTAATAACACGCTCCTCCTCACTGAGTATGTCGCCGACGGAGACTTCCTTGATACCATCATCCCTTGTTACCTTGGGGAGATCATCAATCGTATCCCAATCACGGGTGCCTTTTCCTGCTTTTACAGCGATGCGCAGGTTTTGGATGGAAATTTGTTGGAGTCCCTCCAATTCCTTTGCGAAGATTCCAGGAAGATTATCCTCTGTCTTTACGTCATAAAAGCTTCCATGGGTGGCGGTTGCGATGTCGGCGAGTAGTTCCTCGTTATAATGGTCCCCAAACCCAAGGCAGGATGTCCGGATACCTTCATTCGTGTAGCCTTTACTCATGATTTCCCGAACTTGTGCCGGTTCCGTTATTCCCTGGTTAAGGCATCCGTCACTGAGTAGAAGGATCCTGCGGGGGATGCCTTTGGGTGTGTGTCGGATTTCATCGCGACCAAGCATCCAACCACCGGTAAGGTTTGTGCTTCCACGGGTCTGGATGCTTCGGACCTGCTGGATGAGTTGCGGTCGGTTTTGTTCTCCAATTTTACGGTGAGGAATTATCAATTCCGCTTCACTGTCAAAAATAACAAGGGAGAATAAATCGTCATTGCGTAGATTCTGGATTACACGTTCGCAAGCCAGTTTGGCCTGGTGAAGAGGCTGACCCTGCATCGATCCACTTCGGTCAAGGACGACATTGAACGCGATGGGTTCACGTGTGTTGGATTCCCGCTTCGGGGCGGTAAGCTTAAGGACCAGATGCACATTGCGTTCCTGGTTCGCGAGGATGGTTTCGTGATCGAGACTGTACTGTATGTTCATGTTTTTAACTATGATTTTCGGCTTACTGCATTGCAAGTAAGAAATTACTTACATAGTAAGAAAGTTTGTCATAGGAGACTTTGGCGGGGGGAGTATTGTGCTCCCTATGTGCAAGCCGGAAAGCATTTTCCGGCAGATCTTTTATACAAACTATTCAGGCAATGATATCCCGAATGACGTCCCCAGCCACATCTGTCAGGCGAAAATCACGCCCTCCATACCGGTAGGTCAGTGTTTCGTGATTTAGGCCGAGCAAGTGCAGGATTGTGGCGTGAAAATCATTGACGTGTACCTTGTTGACAGCGGCCTTGTGCCCGATCTCATCAGATTCGCCATAGGACACACCTCCCTTTATTCCACCACCTGCCATCCATGCACTGAAGCAGTGTGGGTTGTGATCCCGTCCTGGTTTTCCACCTTTTTGGGCTACGGGTAATCGGCCAAATTCCCCTGCCCATACAACCAGTGTTTCATCCAGCATGCCGCGTTGTTCCAGATCGGCAAGGAGTCCTGCGATTGGCTTATCAGTTTCCTGGGCAAAACCTGTATGATTGCCCTTGATGTCACTGTGCCCATCCCAACTTCGTTGGTTTGCCATTCCGCCGGAGTAAATCTGGATAAAACGGGTGCCACGCTCGACAAGTCGCCGCGCCATCATGCACTGTGCAGCGAAGTGTGTACTTTTCTTGATATCAAGACCATAGAGTTTCTTGAGGTGTTCTGGCTCCTCTTTTAAATCGAGAGCATCAGGTGCTGCGGTCTGCATTCGGTAGGCCAATTCGAAACTCTCAATACGGGCAGCGAGTTCCTCTTCATAAGGCCTTTTCGCAAGGTCTTTTCTGTTTAATTTGGCTAAAAGGTCGAGTTGGCGGCGTTGTTGTGCATCGTCCTGGACACTCGGTCGGTGCAGGTTGTCAATCGGGTCTCCTTTCGGACGGAAATGGGTGCCTTGAAATACACTGGGCAGAAAACCTGCACCCCAGTTTGCCGCATGTCCCTTGGGTAGTCCACGTCCGAGAGGGTCGCTCATGACTACAAATGATGGGAGGTCACGACTGGTGGATCCGAGACCATAGGTAATCCATGAACCTGCGCAGGGATAACCCATGCGGGGCAGACCGCAGTTCATCATGAAAAGGGCTGGGCTGTGGTTGTTTGACTCTGTGTGGCCGGAGTGGATAAATGCCATCTTGTCCACGTGCCTTCCAAGGTGGGGAAATATTTCAGAGACGTGTTTTCCACATTGTCCCTGTCGGTTGAATTTAAAAGGACTTTGCATGAGTCCGCCAACTGCATTTGCAAAGAATCCTGTAAAACGGTCAAATCCATCCAGAGTCTGTCCATTTCGTCTTTCCAATTCGGGCTTGTAGTCCCATGTATCAACATGACTTGGGCCGCCGTTGACAAAAATCCAGATGACCGACTTGGCCTTTCCTCCAAAATGTGGCCTGTTCGGTGCCAGTGGGTTGACTGCAGCGTTAAGAAGGCCTTCTTCATGAAGGAGACTGGTCAATCCAAGGGCGCCGAGACCCATACCTGCTTTCTGTAGCGCCCGTCGTCGGTTTATCGGATGAGAAAATGAAAGATTTGTAGTATCCTGTTTCATAGCTTTACCGAATATAGCTGAATTCATTGAGTGCGAAGAGGGTTTGTGCCAGGTCGGTTAGGGCAAGTTGTTCGGGGTTGTTTTGTCCGGCGGCCTTGTAGGCTTTTGCCTGTTGCTCGAGGAATACCCTGCTGGTTTGTTCCTCCTCTATCTCAGGCTTGCGACCGAGGGCTTTTTCATAGGCGGCGATCAAGGGGTCTTTCTGTGTCAGCGTTTTGGTGAATTCCTCTGCACACTTTCGAATGTGCGGACCGTTCATGAATAAAAGAGCCTGCGGGGCAATCGTGGTGCTGATGCGGCGGCCCTGGCTGACCAGTGGTTCAGGTGCATCGAACAACTGCATACAGGGGATGAGACGACTTCTTTTTATCTGGAAGTAGATGCTTCTACGGACACTTGCTTCATTCAATGTTCCCTTACCGTAAAGGGTCCTGTCCAGTCTTCCGCTGACGGCCAGAATGCTGTCCCGAAGTACCTCACCCTCAAGTCGACGGGTTGGGTAGCAGGCCAATAAACTGCCATCCCTTTTGTCTTTTCCCTCAACTTGTCGTGAGCTTTGTCTCCATGTTGAGCTGTCGAGAATAAGCTTGTGCATGGGTTTCAAACGCCAGTCGTTTTCAATCAAGCGATTGGCCAACCAATCAAGGAGTTCGGGATGGCTGGGTTTTTCACCTTGGTTGCCAAAATCATTGGGCGTTTTCACCAGTCCCTGTCCAAAATGATGCTGCCATAACCGGTTGGCAATGACCCGGGCCACAACGTGTCCTGCACCATTCTCAAGATCAGTCAACCATTCTGCCATGGCTTTTCGGCGGTGCGAAGTTCGGGCATTGTTGGGCGCGGTCTTTTGCCAGTGGGAGGATTGTTTCCCATTGCGAAGGAGGAGGGGCAGGAAGCTTGAATTTACAATTTCTTTCTTGAGGTTTGGATCACCGCGGTCGAGCAAGTGAGTTTCCTTGTAGAAGTGGGGATACCCTCGCCCATCGGCATGGTGCTTTAATGGTTTGTATCCCTCGCTTGAAACCATGACTTTAACTTTTTTTGCCACGGGTTTGTTGGATTCGTGCCTGTCGATTTTTCCGTTAAGCTCCAGCCACTTGGCATCCAATGTTCGGTAGTGTTTCTCAAGCTCCTTAATCCTGTCTTGGGATAGGTTCTCCAATGTACCGGGCTTACCGACTGCCTTTAGGAGAGTTGCCAGAGCCTGGTCCTTCGATTTGCCTTTCAGTGGTGGCGCGGGATGAGAAGAGATTGAGAATCTTGGACGACCGATGGTATGGCTGGTGTTAACAAAGAAATCCATCTCGATGGTCAGCACAGATGCGCCCTTAAACACAAGGGGTTGGGCGAATTCAAAAACGGCGAGATGTGGTTTCCCAATCTGTCCGTCGATGGCCCAACCGGATTTACGCTTGTCGTTGTCTATGGATGATGCGACAGATAGGTTGCTGGTGTTTTGTTGGTGGTCTGCACGGGGATTGACCAACTTGACAACCTTTCCCTTGCCACCTTCTCCAGTCCTCTTTGCATATACGCGTATGTCGCTGAGAGCGAAGTTTCCGTTGCCCGCACGTCCGGGGCCGTTATGTCTCATTGACTTGTCGGTCAATGCCTCAATGCGTAAAGCTGTGATTTGTTGAAGATTGACCTTGGCTGTCAGGACCCATCGGTCATTGGCCGGGTTGGGTCCACCCACGATAAAGGAACCATCCCCTTGATGAGAAAATTTCGATCCATCCAGAGACTTGGGCTGGATGTCACCCAGCGTGAGCCAGTCTGTAATGCCTGAAGCATCTTTTGGTGGTTCTTGCGCCCATGCCAGAAAGCGCTTTGGTAGTTCATCACGTTCAAATGTACTCAATTCTTTGGATAACCGTTCCTTTTCTATCCTCCATTTTTCCTGTTTCTGGTTTCCGTCCGGCATTGGAATGGGGATGTCAATCTCACTTCTGATTGTTAGGCCAAACGTAGATACAAACTGGTAGTATTCCTTTATTGTGATGGGATCGAATTTATGGTCATGGCAACGGGCACATCCTATGCTTAGGCCCAGAAATGCCATGCCTGTCGTATTGGCCATATCGTCAAGCTCGTCATAGCGTGCTGATTCAAATTCCTTTTCAGTGAGTTGCGTGGGGAAAACGCCGGCACCAAGGAAACCAGTGGCCATCATTGCCAGATGGTTGTCTGGCGCAATTTCATCCCCGGCCAATTGCCAACGGGCAAATTGGTCAAAAGGCATATCGTTATTAAGGGCCTGAATGACAAAGTCTCGGAAATGGTAGGCATGTGGTCGATCGTAGTCCTGTTCAAAACCATGACTTTCTGCATATCGGGCGACATCCAGCCAGTGTCGCGCCCAGCGTTCTCCATAATGCGGACTACTCATCAGTCCGTCGATCAGGTTGCTGTTTTCCGGGAGGTCGACAGTTCCCGGTGGCAAACCCACCAGGTCGAAGTGCGTCCGTCGATTCAGGGTGTTTGCATCTGCTTCTTCACTAAGGCCAAGCCCCTCACTCTCCAATTTCGAAATAATAAAACGATCAATATCATTACGGACACGATGCTGTGCCTTCACCTTTGGTGGTTTGGGGTCTTGCAACCCCTTCCATGACCAGTGATTGGTTCGGATTGAATCAAAATCTCTTGGGGAATCCTCCCTTGCAGAATGCAATGAAAGGCAACCAATGAATAGCCAGCAAATTGGGTGTAACCGCTTAATGTTGTTCATTTAATTCAATCTATTACAATACCCATTGCAAAGCTATTTACCCTAGGGGTATTTTGAAAACCAGCACTATTTTGATAGAGCGTGAACGAGGAAATGGTCCAGTTTCTCTATTTTTTGCAATTTATTTCCGGTGTCGATTTCAAAGGGCTAAAAGCCTATTCATTCTATGCCTTGGTTAATGAAACAAGATTAATTTGCGAGGAATTCAATCAAGCAGTGAAGTTCCTTCATCACTGTTTAAGAAATATGAGAAAAGACTATATTACTCAGGGTGCCATCCACGCGAGCGCCGGGTGGGAGAGGTTGCGGAGGATGCCATATGTAAGAACAACAATCGTTAGCAATGTAAGGATTCTTGTGGGGCAAGCGACAGGTTTCCATTTATTATGAATCAAGGCCGGCCAGCCCGATCGAATCGCCAAATAGGCAAAAAATGGGATAAAAAGAATGAACAAGGGATTCTTGTCGAAAGCAGTGGCCAGATCTCCATGAACCAAAGCATGGGTTGCCCGGGTTGCCCCACAACCGGGACAGTTTAGCCCAGTGGTTTCGTTCAGTACACAGATGGGGAAGAAGTTTTTTTGATTCGGGTCAAAAATTAGTAGGAGAACCACTCCGGTCATTGCCCCAAATATCAACAGACCCCAGGTTCGCCGTGGCGTCCAGAATCCATCAAGATTTTGTTTTTCTGGCACTTTCTATTTCTTGTCTGATGCGAACAGGTAGTTGGGATGTGGTTCGTGGGCTTCATCCATTAGTTGCTCAAGTTCCTTGATGATTTTCGGGTGTTGGTCGGCAATATTTTTTGTTTCGCCGATATCCTCCTCGAGATTGAAGAGTTCGATCGGCGTTTTTGTTGTCTTTTTGACATTGTTACGGATGGCTTTCCACTTGCCTTTGCGGATGGCCTGCTTCCCCCCATGTGAGTGGAACTCCCAGTATAGGTAGGGGTGTTCAGGTTGTTCACTGCCTCGAAGGGAAGGGGCAAAGGAAATACCATCGTTTTTCGGTGCATCAATGCCGGCAAGGTCACAGTAGGTTGGAAGCATGTCCCAGAATGCACTAATGTGTTCATTGTCGGTGCCTGCCTTAACCGTGCCGGGCCACCAAGCGATGGTTGGGACTCTAATTCCACCTTCAAAAAGGTCTCGCTTGTGGCCCTTTAGAGGACCGTTACTATTAAAAAATTGCGGTTTATGGCCACCTTCATAGTGGGGGCCGTTATCAGACGTGAGAAGGACAAAAGTATTCTCGTCGATCTTTAAATCTTCTAGCAGATCAAGGATTTTTCCAATATCCTCATCGGCGAGGGTCATCATTCCCGCGAATGCTGCAATAGGGTTTTTTACCTTGGTCCCATGGCTGTATTTACCAATCAAGTCCTTGAATTCAGGGAACTTCTTGCGAAAGGGCGCCACGTAGGATTCCGGTGCTTGCATCGCAGCGTGGGGGATGGTTATGGGGATGTAGGCGAAAAAGGGTTTTTTACTATTTTTTCTTATGAATTTGAGGGCTTGATCAGCGATCAGGGTGTGGGCGTAGGTATGACCATCCAGTGGGACCTTCTCCTTGTTACTCCAAAGATGTCCCGGGTAGTAGGTGTGGGCCTGACGTTGGCAGTTATAGCCGTAGAAGGTGTCGAAGTGATTGGCGGGATCACTGGCGGAGCCGGGCGAACCGAGACCCCACTTGCCGAACATTCCCGTCTTGTAGCCTCCCTTGGAAAGGATTAACGGAAGGGTGGGGGTGCCATCCTTCAGTGGAGCTTGGCCTTCCGGTTGGATCTCCCGGTTTCCACGAACCTGACAGTGTCCGGTGTGCAAACCGGTCATCAGGCTACATCTGGCAGGGGCACAAACTGTACTGCCTGAGTAGAACTGAGTCATGCGCATACCTTCCTTGGCCATGCGGTCGATGTTAGGCGTCTTGAACTTTTCCTGACCGAAACAGCTGAAGTCACCGTACCCGGCATCATCCAACATTATATATATAAAATTAGGCTTTTTAGCTCCATGCAGTATTGGGGCCAAAAGAAGAATTAAAGCTAAATGGAAACCTTTCATCGGTTGTGTGGAGTCTTGAAACAGGGGAATTATTTATATGTGGAATCAGAAATTTTATAAATCATCCACTTGCCTGAGAGCTTTTTGAAATTGATTATGAGATTGCGTTGTTCCTGACCGCTTTCTGCGTCTTTAAAGTCAATTGTCAAGATGGCGTGGGTTCGGAGTTTTGCCATCTTGTTTTTACAGGTGATAAATTCAGGTGTATCAAAGTGTAAATGAATGGACGTGGAGACAGTACGTCCATGAAGGAATAGACTACGAAGTTCTTCACGAGTGTGGCTGCCATCAATTTCATCATAGTTCGTTTTTATGGTAACTGGATCTGAAAAGAATGTATCAAAGGCCTTGGCTGCTTTTGCCGTGCCTATTGGCGTGAATTTTTTCATTGTAACGGTTTCCGCCAACTCATCCAGCCGTTTGCCGATAAGGCGTTCATCCCTGTCAATAAACCACAGGATGCCCAGTGCCAGTAGCACTATCACGAGTGTAAGCAGGGCGATTAAATGATTTCGATTCACTAGAATGGGGAGTCTCTGATTAGACCTTGGTCAATACATTCATGGCCTATATCGCATTGGTTTTTGTATTTTGCAAACCGGTTGTATATCTTCCTTTGGGGATTTAGGCCGTGGTATTTTTGGCGATTTTGTAGTTTTCAATTGCCAATGTAGATTGTTTGCCAGAAAGGGGAGTTCGAATCCATTCATTCTTAAATATGAAAAACCTTTGTATTATCGTACTTTTAGCTTTATTGAGTTGTACCGCTATTCTCAATGCTGCTGAACATCGCTGGAATCAAACTGCACTCGGTCCTACGTTTAGTGCCAGCCTGAAGCCTTCTGGTCAGGGTGTGAAGTGGGAACATACCGCCAAGGTGATTGCAATTCGAGTTGGTAAGTCAGGGAATGCAGGAGTCGGTTTCGATACGGATATGCTCCGTGTTGTCGCGGGTTGGACGGACGGTTTTGTACGGGTTAATCCAGGTCGGAACGCTCTTCTTGATCATCATTCTTCGCGTGGCGTGGCACATTTTGCAACCAATCGAAAAACAGGATGGAGTCATGATGGTATGTGGAAGGACCATCCCAAGAATAATGGACCCATACCTCGTCAACAGGGGCGTTATGAAGGACTCTATATGCACGGTGATCGAGTGGTCATATCTTATCGCATTGGCACCGGCACTGTTTTGGAGTCTCCCTGGTTGATCGAAAAAGATGAAATGCGGGTTTTTACCAGGACATTTGAGGTTTCTGGCTCAATAGCCGGTGAAGAGGTTTACATTTGTAATGGACAGTCAGGTGTTCCAACCGAGATGCTTGTGGGAGGCGTCAAGATACTGACTCGTGATGCCGGAAATGGTGAGGTTCTTGCCGTGGCGGTTATTGGTGATGCAACTGCCAAGGATGGTGGCACTCGCAAGATGGTGGTTCAAGTCGGTAAGGGCAAGAATCCACACCTTTTCAAGGTTCTCATCTGGCGGGGCACAAGGGATAAGCTTGGCCAATTCGCCGATATTGTAAATTCCTCCGGGAACCCTAAACGACTTCACCAATGGATGAAGGGTGGTCCACCTAGATGGCCTGAAATCCTGAAAACCCAGGGAACCCTTGGGGGGGAGGATAAACCCTACGTCATCGACACCTTAACCCCTCCATTTCAAAACCCTTGGAAATCTATCCTTCATTTTGGAGGTCATGATTTCTTCCGTAACGGTAATGCTGCTGTTTGTACAATGGAGGGTGATGTTTGGCTTGTTAAAGGTATTGATGCAAAGCTCGACAAATTAACATGGCAGCGTATTGCAACCGGTCTCTATCATCCGTTGGGACTTCGAATCGTTAATGATGAGGTCTATGTGCTTGGACGTGACCAGATTACCCGTCTACACGACCTCAATAAAGATGGCGAGACTGATTTCTACGAGAACTTCAACCATGATGGCAAGGTGAGCATGGGTTCCCATGAGTTTGTGACATCTCTGGAAACTGATCCTGAAGGTAACTTTTACTACATAAAATGCGCAAATGGAACGGAACATGGTGGTTCGGTCCTCAAAGTTGCCAAGAATGGAAGCGGGATTGAGCGGGTCGCAACAGGTTTTCGTAACCCCAATGGTTTTTTTGTTGGGCCTGAGGGTATTATTACTGCTGCTGATCAGCAGGGAACTTGGGTCCCATCATCACGCGTTGATATCATCAAGCCCGGAGGATTCTATGGGTATATGCCCATGCATCACCGTAAGGATGCGCCCTCATCCTATGACGGGCCGGTCACATGGATTCCCCATAAACAGGACAATTCATGTGGTGGCCAAGCCTGGGTTGAGGGAACGCGATGGGGACCCCTGGGAGGTGAACTCCTGCACCTTTCATACGGTCGTTGTGAGATGTTCCTCATTCTCCGTGAAGAAGTTGATGGCATGATCCAGGGAGGGGCAACCAAGTTTCCCTTGCGATTCCTTTCCGGTGCCATGCGTGCACGTTTTAATAAAAAGGATGGTCAGCTTTACGTGAGTGGTCTCAAGGGTTGGCAGACATCAGGTGCCCAGGATGGTAATTTTCAGCGAGTTCGTTACACAGGCAAAAAGTTGCTTATGCCGACAGGCTTGAACATTCATGAAAATGGAGTTGTCCTGCGATTTACTGAGAAATTGGACAAGGAACTTGCTGAAGATTTGGGTTCCTACGCAGTAAAGCGCTGGAACTATCGATGGACCCGTGCCTATGGTTCCAAGCACTACAAGTTATCTAATCCGGATGAAATCGGCGAAGATTCAGTCAAGGTAACCAATGCCAGACTTCTCGAGGATGGTCAATCTGTCTTCATCGGCTTGACAGATGTCCAGCGGGTTATGCAAATGGAAATATCCTATGACCTCGAGACCACCGATGGTGAAGAGGTTATTGGAAAGATACACAATACCGTCCACAATATGAGGCCGGCATTATAATTTTTTGAATTTGCTCAGCTGAGAACTGGCTGCTCGATCTTTTCCATTCCTCCATTTTTCGGGAAGTCATAACCAACGCTTTCTGGCTTGCTCATTGCTAGTTCAGACCATGAATCCACATCGAAATCAAGATCGTATACGCCACAAGTCGGGATGTTCTCCACAGGTTCCGGAGAAAATATGTTATAAAGGTGGGTAAGTCCGGGATTGTGACCGAAACAAAAGACATGAAGAGCATCCTCGGGTAGTGTGCGGATGACTTCAAACCAGTCCTGGATTCCGGCAAGATAGAGGCGTTCATCCTTCTCGATGGAATCGGCCGGGTAGCCTATTTTACCGGCAATGACCATGGCGGTTTCGAATGCTCGAATTGCAGGACTGGAGACCAGTAGGTCAGGATTCATGCCCTGGGCAGCCAGACGCTCTCCCATCATGGGTGCATTTTCCTGTCCTCGATCATTGAGGGGGCGTTGATTGTCCGTTAGTTCCGGATCTTCCCACGATGACTTGGCGTGGCGGATGATGGTTATACGTCGCATTCTTTATGGGGTTGGGGTGGAGGGATGCGGATGAGTTATAAAATCAATTGAGCTTCCATAGATGCTCATCACTGCGTACAAAAAGTGCTCCATTACTGATCGCAGGGGTGGAAAGGATCGTCTCACCCAAGTCAACCTTGCTGACTATTTTACCTTCTTTGCCACTGGAGTCAATAACCTGGCCGAGACCGGCTTCATTAAAATAATAGAGGTGCTTTCCTGCTGCAACTGGTGAACCACTAAATGGTCCTTTAAGACGAAGTTGCCAAAGGGTTTTACCTTCATCAGGACTTATACAACTCAGAACGCCGGCACCATTGACATTATAAATTTTTCCATTGGCAACAGTTGGACTTGCTGTTGCAGGCCTTAGTTTTGAGACACGCCATAGTTGCGTGTAGGTGGAACCATCGTGTCGGGGTTGAATCGCGGTAAGTCCTTTTGACGGGACGAGGAGAACCTTGCCCATACGAGTGCTCGACGGGATGGTTGAAGCACCACCTTCATAGGCCCATTCTGTTTTGCCATTGGCGGGGTTTATTGCGTGAATCCCATCCTTGGACTGAAGGGCAACAAGGGTCTTGCCCCCTTTCCCTGCACCGGGAAGTAGGTTTGCCGTGGTCCAGTTGGCCGATTTTGGCCTGGATAATTTCCAGCGATTTTTTCCATTGTTAGTATCAATCCCTATGGCGAGAGGCTGACTGTCATTTTCAATTTGCACGATGAGGGTCTTGCCTGTGACCAAGAGGCTTGAAGCCATCCCCAGACTATTGCTTGCATTTGGGTAATCACGGGTGAGTCCACGGAGCCACCGGAGGTTTCCTTTCAAGTCAAGGCAGACGAGATCGTTGCACGAAAAGAGGGCGTAGATGTACCTGCCATCACTGACCGGGGTGGGAGCGGCAATATTTGTTTTTTTATGGGCCATGGTGCGACCGGTGCTCCAGAACTGCCTTTCCCATAGAGTCGAACCTTTATTGCCATCAAAGCAGAAAACATGGAGTCTGTCCTGAATACTTCCACTGGATGCGGTCACAAAAACCATGTTGCCAATTGTGATTGGACTCGAAAGCCCACGACCGGGCAGTGCTATCTTCCAAGCTTTTTTTAATTCGGTTGGTATTTTGTTCTCAACAGAAAATCCATTTCCTTCGGGACCCCTAAAACAGGGCCAGTCTTCTGCCATGATTGCGATTGGGAGAAGCAGCAGGGGGACGATGAGGGTTTTGCGTGTTTTCATGCTGTAATAAATTAGATTATCCGTCGATTCTTTAACCTCGCTTCGGCCGACGTGTTGGTGCCTTGGGCTGCGGAGTAGGGAGACGATTCTTGGCGAGGATCGCGGTCCCTGACGAGTCGCAAATGCGGAGTTGAAACTGCCATTGGTCCGTCCAGGATTCTTTCTGTTCGTTCTGGCATAGTTTTATAAGGAGTTGGTTTTTACCCTTTTGGATTTCTATGGGTAGGGTATATTGGTCGATGCGCATCCCTCTGTGGTATTCATCCCTCTCAAAAACCAGACTTCCATTGAGCCATATTTTCCATGCATTCTTGCAACCAAGCCTTATTTCCGCCTTGCGGGCATCATTGGATTCAAAGGTGTGGTGTGCATAGGCAACAACTTCCTTCAGATGGCCATAAGGTTCATTGATGTCAACCATGCCATAGGTGTCGGCCGTCTTCAAATTACTCCATTTTACTGTGCCTTTTTTTCCAGTGTACGACTTGGCAAAATTAATTTCATTTTCAGGTGGGTAGATGGTGGCAAACCCTTTGCGACCAGTGTTGTCAAATGGCCCCACCACTTTCCAATGCATCAGAAAGCCGAAGTGTAAGGGCAGGTCGACCTTTATTCCTGCTTCAGTAAGGGCATTCTTCGCTTCATCGATCTGGTCGATATCGCGCGCAGCATTAAGTGCAGTTTCATAAAGATTTGTTGAATCTTCCTTTTGTGCGCGATCAAGGATACCTTGAACGGCTTCGCGCCGGAGCTCAACACTCGGGTCGTTCAGCATGTTTTTTATTAGCTTTTTTGCCAGTGCTGGTTTGGACCGGGCTATGAGTTCGTACGCCAGTCTGCGAGCCTTTGGATTATGGTTTCGATTACTCAGGAACTCCTCAAGTTCAGCTATGGGGAGTGATTTAGTATTGCGCTGTGCTATGGTATCCACTGCGGAGCGAAGCCAGTTTGCGGCCAAGACATTGGCATCGTCCATTGCCGCAAGTAGCACGGGGATAGTGTTTGCATCGCCTTTTGTTATTTTAGACCATGCTTCGGCCGCGGATTCATTGCCGCGCCCTTCAGCATCAACGGATCGTATTTCACGTATTGATGACGCTGTATCTGCTCCAAGGAATGAACAGAGGGTGGTGATTGCAAGAAGGTGGGGGAGTTTATGCCTTTTCATAATGGGGGCTGTAAAGGATGGGGAAATCCTCAAGCACCGCAAGACTAAAGGGGTGGCACCTTATCTCGACCGTATTTTATATAGAATTGATTCTGAAGAATGTTCTTCGGATCGTATTTTTCCTTTTTCTCAAAGAATTCTCGTGCCATCGGGTAGGCATGGATAAATTGTTCCCGGGTGGCATGAAGTCGATACGGTAAATAATACCGACCATCCAGATTCAGGGCCTCGTTTATGAGTTCACGGGTGAGAACTTCCATCTTTTTGTCCGATGATTTGCTACGCCTTTGGTTAAATAGCATTACAAAGGCCAGCATTTGGCTGTCAGCATAGCGGAGCAGCGTATCTTTGTCCTCGTTTACGCTCCGAATCGTCACATTGAGGAGGTTTGCTTTATGCTTTAGGACAATGTTCTTTGTGGCGTCGATGAAGGTTTTTGCATTCTCCGGTGGTACAAAATATTCGTGTAGTATGTCCGTATTGAATGGGGAACGGTTCTCAAAGATTTCCACACCTTCATTCAAGAGTTGATTTCTGGAAAAAATGTCGGGTTGAAGTTTAGGTTCAAGGCTGCGTTCTGCATTCCACCTAAGTTTTTTTCCCGCTTGGGATTTTGCAGAAAACCGGAATATCGAACGACGAACAAACACCTTGGACGGTGCACGTAGAGGAGGCGCTGCTTGGGGGTTTTGACGAAATGTACTTATGATTATGTCGCTGAAAAGCTTCTTGGGGACGATATTCAGTCGTGCATAGGCCATTTCAATCTCTTTATCATTTTTGATTTTATCAACGTAGTAGGGGATGGCTTCTGTTAATGGGAGAACTTTTCTTTCAATCCCATAGGCCTTGTTGGGGACGGTACGGAGGTCGGCATCAAGAATAATACCGAATAGTCCATACCCACCAAGGACCAGGGAGAACAGTTCATTGTTTACATCCCGGGAGCAACGAATAATTTTTCCGTCTGCTTTCATCAGGCGGAAGGATTCCACTGTTGATGCGATTGGTGCACGATTATACTGCCATCCATGGCAGTTTGCACTAAGTGAACCTCCAACAGAGAAGGAGTTGTTGGACTGCATAACGCCCACAGAAAGACCATGCTGGTCAAGAAAGGGGAGAATCTGGGACCATAGTGCACCGGAACCTGTGCGGAGGATGTGACCATTCTCCCGCAACTCCAGTTTGTTGAATGCACGCATATCAATGACGATTCCGTCCGGGGCGATTGTATGCCCTCCCATTGTATGTCGGGCCCCGGCGATGGAGACCTTTATGCCATCCAGGTGGGCTTGGGTGAGAATGGACTGTAATTCCTTCTCTGCTTCATCAGGGTTCTCTGGAACAACCCTTACTTCCATGATCTCAGTCCGGTTGAGACGACTTGCATCGTCAGCGGTAACCGTCTTGGATTTGGCGAACTTTTGTGCCCAAGGCACTTTCCCTTTGGGTGGGATTGCCGGAAGGGTTACGACTAATGTGACAATAAGTGTTGCTACGAACGCTTTCATGCAAATCAATTCATTTGAAGTTTGCCAAATTAACTTTGTAAACATTTAGCATGAAGGGTTTTTGACGCAAAACTTTTTTTGATATCCAGCCAATTCACGACCTGTTACAATAATTTTACATACGAATCTTCCTCGTGAAGGTTTCACTTAATAACATTCAGTTCATGTCACTACAATTGTAGTTAACGCCTCTTGCTACGGTTGTAATTCATGTCGCCATTATCAAAACCAACATCTCCAATCTGAGTTGATCGTGATGGAAGTCCTGTGGAGTTCAGCACCGCAAACATCGCAAGAATTGACTCAAGCGCTCCGATCTAACGGACAATAGCAAATCATTATGAACCCCCTACTTTTGTCTTTGATCTTATTCGGCTCCTTTTTTGCGTATCTGGATGCAGAAGAATTCCGTGTTCGCCTTCATTCAGGCAGCACGGTCATCGGGGATTTGCTTAAGGACGATGCTGAATCCGTGGTGGTGGACATTGGTTTCACGGTTTTGCGAATTCCTCGTTCTGCAGTTGTCGCCGTGGAGAAAGTTGAGGATGGTGCGATTGAAGATCGTGGCATCCATGGTACCGGACTCTATCGACAGGGCGGATTTCGCCGAACTCTGGCCCTGCGTGATCTTGTTGAGAAAATAGGGGCTGCCGTGGTTCAAGTTCGCACGCGCACGGGATTGGGTTCGGGCTTCATCATTCATCCGGATGGTTATGTGGTGACAAACAACCATGTTATTGCCGGCGAGCGCAATATCTCTATCACCCTTTATCGCAAGACAGATGCCGCCCTTACCAAGGTCAACTTTAACAACATCCGCATTGTGGCATCCAGCCCGGCAAACGACTTGGCTTTGCTCAAGATCGAAGACTCCAGGAAAGAAGCGCTTCCCACCGTGCCGCTGGGTGAATCCGCCAGTGTGAAGCAGGGTCAGCGTGTTTTTGCCATTGGTAGTCCGCTTGGCTTTGAGCGCAGTGTTTCCGAGGGAATCGTAAGCCTGCGCAACCGACTCATATTGGAACGCCTCCACGTGCAGACCACGGCGGAGATTAATCCCGGTAATTCCGGTGGACCACTGTTCAACTACCGTGGGGAGGTTGTCGGGGTTAATAACATGAAGGTCGTTTCGGCTGGTGCGGAGGGTCTTGGCTTTGCAATCCCGGTTAATCGACTCAAGGATTTCCTCATGAACCGGGATGCCTATGCCTTCGACCCTCGCAACCCCAATGCCGGTTTTCGCTACCTTACGCCGCCACGCTGATATACCTCAAACATCCTCAATATCCGTATGTACCCTCGATCCCTTCATTTCTTTGGCTTCATTGCTTCCTTTCTGTTGCCTCTTGCTGCTTCAACCAAGGAAAACCTGCTTGAATTCCTGCCTGCTGAGATCTTCGTTTCCGCCGAGTTTGATGATATTGGTACCATCCTTGAAAACATGGAAG
>Ga0209660_1000498_pt1 | contig 23405 bp, 3 predicted proteins | sample SaaInlV_100m_DNA_2_FD_184659 | JGI IMG/M metagenome (GOLD analysis project Ga0209660, IMG submission 184659) | Marine microbial communities from expanding oxygen minimum zones in the Saanich Inlet - SI072_LV_100m_DNA (SPAdes) (version 2) | ecosystem: Environmental > Aquatic > Marine > Intertidal... | reverse complement strand
CAAGAGATACCGCCATGCATACGGAACTCCTGCCACTTTCACGCATAATGGCAGAACGCTGATTGCAACCTTGAAGACTGATGGACTTGTCATTCTTGATGCAACAGATGGGTCCTCTGTTGCATTGAGGAAATGGGAAACCTCATTTCGCACCAACTCCACCTCCCCTATTATCTTGCCCGGCGGAAAAATTTTCGTGTCCACAGGATATCACAGGGGGTGTGCTCTCTTTGAGTTGGAGGACAATCAACTGAATACGCTTTGGGAAAACAAAAATCTCTCGAACCACATGAACAATTCCGTAATCCTTGATGGTCATATCTATGGTTTTGATGGAAACTCACATATGGCCGGCCCCAAGGAACTGGTATGTCTGGAATTGAGCACCGGCAAGACCAAATGGCGTGGTGGAGCGGAACTTCGCTGTGGGTCACTCATGGTTGCGTCCGGTCAAATACTGGCCCTTGGTGAACGCGGTCAACTGGTTGAGGCTCCAGTTTCTACGAAAAGCTTCGAGCCAACCGCTGAGATTCATGCCCTTCGTGGGAAGTGCTGGACAGTTCCCGTTCTTGCAAATGGATTTATCTACGCAAGAAATGCCCGAGGAGACCTTATTTGCGTAGACGCCAATCCCTAGATATGGTAGGCACATTGACGATTTTACATGAATCGTCTGCACATAGTTCTAAGTTCGCTGGTAGTCATTTCCTGCCTGGATGCCTCAGGTGTTGAATTCAATAGGGATATCCGCCCCATTCTCTCGGAAAAGTGCTTTAGTTGCCATGGGCTGGACCAGCAAAAAGGTGGACTCCGGCTTGATCTTGAGACCGGTGCTTTGAAGGGTGGAAAATCAGGGAAAGCGGCAATCACCCCGGGAAAACCAAATGATAGTGAACTCTTGGCTCGGGTCACTCATCCCGGAGATGACCGAATGCCTCCAAAAAAAAATGCAGTCCAGCCACTCAACGTGAAACAGATTGCTGTTCTTCAACAATGGATAACAGAGGGAGGCAAATACCAGAAACATTGGGCTTACCAAAAACCAATCAAGCCCGTCCCACCTGATGTAAATGCAGATACCGGTAATCCAATTGATCAATTCATAGTGGCAGAGCTTGAAAAGCTTTCGCTTCAGCTCTCCCCGACTGCAGAAAAGGCGAGACTCCTCCGACGTGTTCACCTTGACCTGACAGGTTTGCCGCCGACCTTAAAGCAACTGGATGCATTCCTTGAGGAGGATTCACCTGACGCATACACGATGGTTGTTGATCGCCTGCTTAAGTCCAAGCGATACGGTGAGCACTGGGCACGCCAGTGGCTCGACCTGGCACGTTACGCAGACTCCAATGGATTCCAAGCCGACCAATTGCGCGACAGTTGGGCATATAGAGACTGGGTTATCGATGCTATGAATGCCGACATGCCTTTCGACCAGTTTACTGTTGAACAGATTGCCGGTGACCTGCTCCCCTCGCCCACTCTGGCCCAGAAAATCGCAACCGGTTTTCACCGCACTCCCACCTGTAATGTTGAGGCAGGAGTTGACCCGGAGGAAAACCGCACCAACCAGGTTGTTGATCGAGTCAATACAACCGGTACAGTATGGTTGGGGACAACACTTGAATGCGCTCAATGTCACAGTCACAAGTATGATCCTTTCTCGCAGGAGGATTATTATAGAATATTTTCATTCTTTAATAATACGCCACTTGAAGTTGAGGGAAAAGGCGGGGTCAGTTACAATTTCTACGGTCCCAAACTGGATCTCCCCCTTTCCGGTGAGCAATCAGAAAAAATGGCACAAGTCGTCGCTCGATTGAGTGACGCAGAGACCGCCCTTGCCCTTGCAAAAAAGAAAGCGAATGCAGGTTTCAATCAATGGCTTAGTGAAAGAAGGAAAGAACTGACCCTGGATGTAAAAAAAGTCCCCGATTGGAAGGTCCTTGATTTCACCAGCTGGAAATCTTCCGGCAAGGAACCGTTCGAGTTACTGAAGGATGGTTCACTCCTTGCCATGGGAATCTCCGCCGACAAGACTCTTTACACTTTCGAGGCAAAGGCACCATCCACACGCATTGCATCGATCAAGCTGGATGCGCTGACCCATAAGTCTCTTAAGAAATCAGGCCCCGGACGAAATACCACCAACAAAAACCCTAATTTTGTCCTCTCCGAATTGTCTGTCTTTCTTCGGGGTCCCGACGGTAAGGAGATCCCCATTGCGCTAAACGGAGCGCAGGCCAGTTTCTCACAGGGCAGTTTTTCAGTCGCCCACCTCATCGACGGAAAGCATGAACCCCGCAATGGTTGGGCCATCGCTCCAGAGTTTGGCAAACCGCACTGGGCAACCTTCAACCTAACAACGCCCGTTACACCAGAACCCGGTTCATCCCTGGTGTTCAAGCTGAACCATGTTTATGGTGGGGGTCGTAATGTTGGCCGCACCCTTCTGTCCGTATCACCAACAGTTACTGCCGGTGGCAAAAGCTCATCAATTCCGAAGGATATCATTGCCCTTCTAAAGAAAAACAAACCCACAAAAAAGGAAATGGAGAAACTCCGTGAGCAGTGCATGAAGGAGCATCCCAAGGTCAAGTCGTTGGAAAAGGATGTGGACAATGCAAAGAAGGCTGGTGATGGAATCAAAAAGTCCTCCACACTTGTCATGGTCGAGATGGAGACAGCACGAAAGACAAACGTCATGATTCGCGGACAATTCATGGAAAAGGGAAAGGCTGTCTCCCCGGGCACCCCGGACTCTCTCCATGCATGGGATGAGAATTTCTCGGGAAACAGGCTTGGTTTCGCCAAATGGTTGGTTTCCAAGGAGAACCCATTGATGGCTCGTGTTACGGTCAATCGATGGTGGGGACAATTCATGGGCAGGGGAATTGTTTCCACGGAGGAAGACTTTGGTTCCCAGTCTGAACCACCCACCCATCCCAAGCTTCTTGATTGGTTGGCCATTGAATTCATGGAAAACAAATGGTCCATGAAGCACATTCATCGAACGATTGTCCTGTCCGACACCTACCGTCAAAGTTCCCGCATCACTCCCGAACTCCTCAAGCAGGATCCACTCAACAGGATGTATGCCCGAGGCCCTCGCTTCAGGATGACAGCTGAAATGATACGGGATAATGCGCTTCAGGTAAGCGGAATCCTTTCGGACAAGATGCATGGTCCACCCATTTACCCACCGCAACCTGACGGCCTATGGAAGCAGGTGGGCCGTAATGAACCCAAATATGCCGCCGCCACGGATGAGGATCGTTTTCGCCGTGGCATCTACATCATATGGCGACGTGCAGCCCCCTACCCCAGTTTCGTCAATTTTGATGGCCCGGATCGATCCGCTTGTCATCCACGCCGCAGTCGCACAAACACCCCATTGCAGGCACTTACACTCCTTAATGACGAAGCCTACATTGAGATGGCATTGGCATTTGCAGACAGTATTTTGTCCGGGAATCCCACACTATCCCTCGAAAAGAAAATACGACTTGCATTTCGCCGTACCGTTGCACGGGCCCCTACCCAGCAGGAAATTGCAGCACTCCATGAACTTTATAAGTCTGAAATCATAGACCTTAAAAGCAATCCCCTGAGAGCAACTGAGCTGATTGGTTCAATAAAGGGTTACAAGGCATCGCCTGGACTGGACCCCCAGGAATTGGCTGCATGGTTTGCCATTGCCAACACACTTCTCAACCTCGATGAAACGGTAACCAAGTCTTGATATAATTCAAAATGAACCCGGTTGATATACAGACCCTTTCAAGGCGTTCCCTTTTCCAGCATACCGGAAATGGAATTGGCGGCATTGCCCTGGCCAGCATGCTCCAGCAGGACCTTCTTGGTCGAAGCACAGGCATGCATCATCCTGCACGGGCAAAAAATATCATCTATTTTCACTTTGTCGGGGGCCCCTCACACCTTGACCTGTTTGACTGGAAGCCCGAACTGCAGAAACATGATGGTGAACTTTGTCCGGATGAATTCTTCAAGGGCAAGAGACTGGCTTTCATTCGAAAGCAACCGAAGTTACTTGGCACCGACAAGGGCGATAAATTCAGGTTTCAACCATGTGGCCAATCGGGCAATACCATATCCAACCTGCTCCCCAAGCTACAGCAGTGTGCGGATGAAATGTGCTTCATCCGAACCCTTCACACGGATCATTTCAACCATGCACCGGCGCAGATGTTCATGTCCACAGGATTTGGTCAATTCGGACGACCAAGCATGGGGTCCTGGGTCAATTACGGCCTCGGGACAGCAAATCAGGATTTACCCGGTTTTGTCACATTGGTTACCGGTCAGTACCCCGGTGCAGGCAACAGCATCTTTGGCAGTGGGTTTCTTCCATCCGTCTATCAGGGAGTCGAGTTTCGTTCAAAGGGAGACCCGGTATTATACCTCTCAAACCCCAAGGGCATGGGCAACAAGGATAGAAGGCGTACAATCGATGCCATCAACAAGCTGAACCGTGAAAACCTGGCGGATGTCGGTGACCCGGAAATTGCCACACGCATCAGCCAATACGAGATGGCTTACCGAATGCAGTCATCGGTACCGGAATTGATGGATTTAAATACTGAATCAAAGACAACCCTTGAACAGTATGGAGCCAAGTCGGGAGGAGCCAGTTTTGCAAACAACTGCCTTCTCGCGAGGCGTATGGTTGAACGAGGCGTTCGATTTGTGCAGCTTTTTGACCAGGGTTGGGATCACCATGGCGGGGTATTCAAGAGCCTTCCCGGCAAGGCAAAACTGGTTGACCAACCCATAGCCGCCCTGATTAACGACCTGAAGCAACGAGGACTGCTTGATGAAACACTGGTCGTGTGGAGTTCTGAGTTTGGTCGTACTCCCATGGCACAAGGCAATGGAAGGGACCATCACAAGGAGGCATTTACAGTCTGGATGGCCGGGGGCGGAGTCAAGGGAGGTCACGTTCATGGTCAAACCGATGAACTGGGATACAAGCCGGTGTTAAATCCTGTGCATGTCCATGATTTCAATGCCACCATCCTTCACCTGCTTGGCATCAATCACGAGCGTCTTACCTTCAAGTTTCAGGGTCGTAACTTCAGGCTCACGGATGTTCATGGCAACGTCCAGCATGAGATAATTGCGTAGAATACCTTCCTTACTGAGAGATATCTTGTTTCTCAACAGCGTGGGCGTCCAGACTCAGGAATAGTCTGTCAGGGTTGCGGTATTACTGGTTGGTAACACTAACCCGAAGGAAACCACTTCCATCCGTCGTTGGGATAAAGGCGGTAACTTCCGTAAAGCCTCCCCTGTCAACGCGGTTCACTGAGGCATTAGCCAAGTCAACCGGCTCCCAGTTCTTGAGATCAACAGATCTTTCTACGATATAGTTTACATCCGTTACCGACTTGTTCTCGGTATAACTGAAACTCACATAGGTGGCGCCACTTCCATCCTCAACGGTATCGACCAGCGGTTCAAAAGTGGATTCATTATTGGCGGGGTCGCTACCCAAGGCGTACTCAAGAAGATTACTCATGCCGTCACCATCCGCATCCTCCACAGCAGAAAGCAGGCTTTCCTCATCCAGCTCAGTGATCGTATCGTCAGCTTCGGCAACAGATGCAGCTGCGGCAACAGTCAAATCCGCACTGAGCGTGAAACTTCCAGCCGCATTGGTTGCAATAATGCTGTAGATTCCGGAGTCGGAGGCTTTGACTCCCCTAAGGGACAGTTTGTTTGCCACCTGACCAGATATATCTGCCCCATCTTTCTGCCATTGATAGGTCACCGGTTTGCCACCCGATATACTTGCTGAAAAAGTGGCTGTCTTACCGTCAGCCAGGCTCAAGGACTTGAGGGTCTTGGTTGAGTACGGCTTCAGCATTACCGTTACCTTTGCTGAGGATGTCTGCACAGAGCCGACACTGTTCTTGATGACACAGTAGTAACTGCCGGCATTGACTACTCCTGCGGTCGCAATGGAAAGATCTGCCGTCTTGGCTCCGCTCACTCCGTCACCATCCTTGACCGCCTTCTTATCCTTGTACCATACGTACGTGGAAGTGGTTCCCTTGCTGTCGAGGCTGGTGGCAACGACACTTAAGTTGACTGCATCCCCCTCGTTGACGGAACTGGCAACTGGCTGGGTGGTGATTCTTGGTGCAAAATAGACAATGAGTGTGGCTTCATCACTGGTGGTTATACCGCCTCCGTTGATGGCCTTGACACGATAGCGACCGGCATTGTTGGTGGATACCTTGCTGAATGCCAGTTCCGACTTCGTGGCCTTGGACACTTCCTGCCAGGATGCTCCGTCATCGGTGCTTTTCTCCCATTGGTAGCTTGGATCAGGGTCACCATTGGCGAATGCCTTCAGGGTAACCTTCCGAGCCTCATTCAGGCTGTAGCTGCGTGGATGGGTCTTGAAAGTAGGTACAATATACATACCAAGGTCGCCTCCCTTGCTGTAATCACTACTGGCAACGTTATCAACAACACATCGGTACTCTCCAACAGTTCCGGACTGTACATCTGCAACCGTCAAGGTTGCGGATGTCGCACCCTCAACAGCAGCCCACTTCCTGGATTTCGGGTCGAACTTCTCCCACTGGTAGGTAATCGTTCCCCCACCGGTTGCGGTAACTGAAAGTGTGCCCTCGGTACCCATGACGAAAGAGGCGTCAACCGGATCGTCTGTCACCTCGACAGCACTGATAATAGATACATTAAACTCATCACTGGTCATCTTGCCGGCTCCATTCTCGACCTCGACCTGATAGGTACCATTGTCCCTTGCTGCCGACACCTTCTTGATGGTCAGCCTGCTCTTTGTGGCCTTGGGAATCTCTGAACCATCCTTGTACCACTTGTAACGAAGGGTCTTGCTTCCTGTGACATCCACTTCCAAGGTCGCATTACTGCCGGTTGCAAAGAGCATGTCCTGCGGTTGGATGACGAAAGCAGGTGGATCCAGCACCGACAAGCGAGCCGTTTTGCTGTTTACTGATCCGGCGCTGTTGCTGACAACAACACGGTAGTTGGTTGCATCACCCAGGGCGGTGCTGTCAATGGTGAAGGTTGCCAGGGTGCCCCCGGGAATGTTTTTCCACTTTCGATTTTCCTGCTTCTGCCATGCATAGGTCGGGTCAGGCTTGCCCGTAGCCTCGACTGTAAAGCTTGCACTCCCGCTGGTTGCCGCACCCTGATGAGTCGGGTGCACCGTAATCTTGGGTGAAATTACATCCGGTTCCGGAGGTGCGGTTGGTTTCTCCAGTTCATAAAGTTTGTCCACCTCGCTGGCTGCAAGTGACCTTTCCCAGACACGCACATCATCAATAAGCCCCTTAAGGTATGTGCCGGCCTCATCTCTCCCGATGGTGAGGGTGGTTCCTGACGACGTATTGAGGGCAGTCCCCGTTGACCCTGACCCTGTGATTGTCTCAACAGAATTATCGACATAAACAGCTGTGTCATCCAGTGATCCATCCTGTGGAACACTGACAACGACATGGTGCCATAGCCCGTCCATGAGGTCGGTGGTGCCAGCAAGCGTCCCACCCTCGGCGGTCACGACAATCTCACCACTGGAACCAATACCCAATGCAAACTCCTTGCCGGAGGAACCCCAATACAGGACTCCACCGGATTGACCGGCCTCACCCAGGACCCACATGGAAACCGCACGTTGACCGGCTCCACCCACACCCTTGTAGCTTCCTGCCTCCACGGTGCTCTTGTCGCCACTGAACCGCATGGCGTTCTTTCCGGCATTGAAGCGATCCTTGGTAAAACTGACGCTCTTGAGTTTTCCGTGATTACGGGCTGGAGACATGTCGTATGCCTTACCCTTGAATACATACCAGAGTCCAATCCTGTCCTGCTCGAGGAATGGAAAGTCAGATGAATCATTCAGGGTAGTGCCATGGAAGGCCTCGGTCTTGTCATCATGACCATCCCCATCAGAATCAACCAGAAGCGGATTGGAGGAATGGGTGTTCATCTCCTCGCCATCGGTCAAACCGTCATCATCCGTGTCCTTGTCTTCCGGATTGGTACCCAGGCTCTTTTCATAAAGGTCAGAAAGACCATCCTCATCGGAATCCTCGGATGTATCCCCAAAGTACGCCAGGACCTTCTTGTGTCCGTCCATCGTTATCTTGGTCTCCGTTTCAGTGCCGGAGGCATCCCCGGACCATCCGGCGAAATCATTACCATTGGAAGGGACGGCGGTCAGGGTGACTTCTGCGCCGAGCTTGTAGGCACCTCCACCAAGGACTGTACCTGAGCCAAATGGATCAGCAACAACCTCGAGGCTATAGAGCTGGTCATCGGGATTGGATGTATCCTCAAAGATTGCGGTGATCTCCTTGTCCAGGTCGTCATCTGCACCGGTTGAATTCAGGCTAAGTAAAAGTGTGGTGCCGGTACCCAGGTTATTCCCGGCAGCATCCTCCCACCGAAGGAAATTTGCATTGGCTGAGGCGGGTGTGGCAATGAGGGTTGCAGTCGCCCCAATTTCATAGACACCGCCACCTGTCACAGACCCAAGGTGTGCAGGGACAAGCGCCACGATCACCTCGGCACGCGGATCACTTGGTGCTGGAACCAGCGGGCGTACGGTTATGGCGTATTGGTACCATGTCTTGTTGAAATCCTTGCGGTAGGAAATACGCATCCGGGACTTGTCGGTATTGCCACTACCCCCCCGAACCGTACGGACCAGCCAGTTTTCCGCATTGACCTTATCGAAGATGGTCTTGTCAGACATATCTGGACCCTTGGGGTCCTTGGCGGATGCATCCGCTTCAAAATACCAGTTCTTCCAGTGCCAGTCCCAGCACATCTCCCATGCATTGCCGTTCATGTCATAAAGGCCAAAGCCATTGGGTTCCAGGCTGCCCACCGATCGCAGACTGCGGATTATGGTATCCTGGTCATAATGGGTAAACTTGGAGTCCAGCGTGTTGCTGTTGGCATAGGTGAGTCCTGCAACACCGCCGCGAGCCGCCTTCTCCCATTCCGATTCTGTGGGAAGGCGATACCCCTTGGCCCGCCAGTCCACATTGGATTCATAAATTTTTTGCCCGAGGTGGCTCTCCTCATTCCCGGCATCCGCATTCTTGTCACGCTTGCGGCCACGGAAGACCGTGGTCCTTGCAGCATCCTCGTAGTATACGGGGGTCAACTCCTCCATTTCAGAAAGGGCATTGGCAAATGCAATGGCATCCAGCCAGGTAATGGCCGTGATGGGGAAATCATCCTTGTATCCACCATCGATGTGGGCCCGGTTGCGCCCGTTGACAACGGTAGGATCAAACATGAAGCTGTACGGGGTCTCCTGCTGGATTGACCAGTTGAAGACATCATAGAAATCCTTCTTGGAGGTCTCATGCTCATCCATATAGAATGCACTGACCAGCGGGGTGATGACCGGTTTCTCCCCATGGTAGCGGGCATCGCCCTGTGAAAAGTTGCCAGAGGGAACCAGTTTCATGGAATCCGGCAGGCCGTAGTCAAAGTGGGCAAGAACACGAAGGGTGCGATCCACGGTCACCTTCAGGACAAGCGGGCTCGATTCATCCACGGGTTGGTCAACCCCGTTGATACTCCAGTGGGTGAAGACACAGCCGTATTTCGGGTCAAGTTCCTTGGCCTGGACAGTGATCTCGGTACCATGCTGGATACTGCCTCCGCCCCAGGCATAACCATGACGCTCCGGAGTCACGCCAACCACAACCTTGTGATACCCCTGAGTGAAGCTGGTGATGATGTCCTTGTTCCCATCCGCATCAAACTCCAGCGGGTTTTCAGCGGAGAAACCTCCCGCCACGTCACCGCTGTGACCGGAGAAGGTGTAGCCCGGGCTGTTTTTCACGACAAGGCTCACGGCTTCACCATCGGTGTAGTACCCGGCACCGGCCACCAGTCCGCCATCCACGGGAATCTTGGTCACATCGACCAGGTGTCCACCGGGGTTGGCAGCGTTAATGATGGTGATGGTGAAGGTCTTTACAAAAGTGAGGTCCGCGCTGTCCGTCACCTCCACATTGATCTTGTAGGAGGCTGCAGCAGTGTCATCGAACATGTGGTTGGAGACCAGTTGATCCCCATCGATAAAGAAAAGCTCGTTGTTGGTCCCGGCTGCACCACTGACCAGTGCAAAGGTGTGGCTGTCATCCTCATCACCATCGACAGCGGTCAGTGTGCCGATCAATGTACCGGTGCGCTCATACTTCTTGATTGAGTTGCCATCCAGGTTGATACCGGTTGGCGCATCCGGGGCATCGGTTATGGTTATGGATAATGCCTGATTGAATGTAAGGCCACCGGCATCCGTCACCCGGACCAGTATGCTGGCCACCGGGGTTGTCTTGCCGGAAATCAACTGTGCAACCTGGAGCTCATCACCAACAATCTTGAACAGGTCATTGTGGGTGCCTCCAGCCCCGTCCACCAGGGTGAAGGTGTGGGAATCCCCGCTGTCCGTGTCGGTCGCGGATAGTGTGCCGACGAGTGTATCATTCGGCAGGCCCTCCATTACGGATTCGTTGTCGAGCGTGACCCCCAGGGGAAGTTCATTTACATTGGTTATGGCAATTGCAAAGGATATCTCCAGGGAGTTCCCTCCTGTATCCGTCGTGCGGACCCGTACAGAAGTGGCGGGGGATGTTTCAAAGTCCAGGTTGGCGGAAGCCTTGACCTTTATGTTGCCCTCCGCATCGATGGTGAAGTTCTTGTTCCCTATATCTCCATCCCCACTGACAAGGCTGTAGACAAAGGCCTCGGCTCCATCCGGGTCTTCCGTGGTAAAGCTGCCGACCAATGTATCCGTAGCGGCATTCTCCTCCACGGAAACCACCTCGCCCGAGGTGCCGTCCAGGGTAATGCCCGTGGGTGGTTCACTCTTGTTGCCAATGTTGATCAGGATGTCCGTCACCGTGTTCAGACCACCGGAATCGGTCGCAATCACACGAAGGGTGCGGGTCGGCTGTGTATCATAGTCAAAGGCTGTCTTCGTAACCAGGCTTGTTCCCTTGAACTGAAAATGCTCGTTGTCAATCTCGTCGGTATCCTCAGCAAGGGTCACCACCACCTTGTCCCCGCGGTCGGGGTCCAGGGCCACCAGTTTGCCAAGGCGGAACCCGGCCGGTGCATTCTCCTCTACAAGGGTGATATCCAGGGTTGCATTGAAGGGGGCCTCGTTCACATCGGTCACGCCGACCTGGAAGATATTCTCGATGGAGAGACCGCCAGAGTCGGTCCCCTTGATCCGCACACTGTACTCGTTTTTGGTTTCAAAGTCTGCTGAGGGAACGAGCTTCAGGTCGTCCCCGTCGATGGTAAAGAAGGAGTTGTCGGTATCGCCATCGCCGGCAGTGAGGGCGAAGGAGGTGGTGCCAGTAGATGTCCCACTTTCGAGATTGTAGAGGGCGGTAACTTCCTCGACTGAAAGTGCACGGCCGTAGACGCGCACATCGTCCAGACGGCCTTTAAGGTGTTCACCCAGTTCCTCCTCGTTTTCCCGCCAACCATTCTTTCCCAAGTATGAATTTGAGGGGACCGGAGCATTCATTGACCCGGTCAATGCCGTAGCCTTTGCGGTACCATCGATGTATAAACTGGCGTTCTGGCCGTCCCATGAACCAACAAGGTGATACCAGTTGCCGGTGGGAACTGTCATTTTATCTGTGTCGATATAGGCATCGTTATTGCCTCCCACATGGAGTCTGGAGAACATGGACCCTTCAAGTAGGTGGGCGAAGAGACCGATATCTACATTGGCCGTAGCATAAACAGCCTCAAACCATGGTAGGGTGTTCACCCCGTCGTGATAAACCCACGAGGCAATCGTAAAAGCACCGTCCAGTTGATGGCTCCCAACATCGATGTAGTCATCCACCCCATCAAAGTAATAGGAACTTGTATCTGTCCCCTGCCTGTCAGGGCCCAGGCTTGCCCCGTGGACGACGCCATCATGCCCGTTGCCGGTTTCATCCTTGGCATCTCCGTTGAATGGATAGTAGGCCACGAGGCCGTTGGTGAAATCAAACTGGGTATTTCCACTGACGGGATCGACCGTTGGGCCACCTGCCCCATCTGAATCGAGAAGGACCAGCTTCCCGATGATGGTGTCGGTGGGTTCATTCTCCGCGATGGTGTCGTTGCTGAGGGTGATGTCGGTCGGCACATCATTGACATCGTTCACCGTGATGCTCAGCGGGAATTCCCCCTGAGCCTTCCGCTTGTCATAGACACGGACCACAACCTCCAGCGTGGGTTGGGTCTCGAAATCATAGGGCATCGTGGATACCAGGTTGCCATCCGCCACGGCGAAGAGCTTCTTGTCCCGGCCACCGACAATGGAGTAGGTGTGCGAATCCACGGCATCGGGGTCCACCGCGGTCAGGGCCCCGATCACGGTGCCCTTGGGTTGATTCTCGTCCACGCTGTCCGATGCGATGGTCAGGCCGGTCGGCGGGTCATTGGCGTCGATGATCCGGATGGTCAAGGCCTGCACAAAGGTCAGCTTGCCCCGGTCGGTCACCTCGACATGGACCGTCTGCTCCTGCACGACATCAAAGTCAAATACGTCGTTGGTACGCAGTGTGGTTCCTGAAATGGTGAAGCGGGCGTTCTGGTTGGTCTCCCCTTCCGGTGCATCGACCAGTTTGTAGGTGTGCTTCTCGCCGCTGTCCTCGTCAGTGGTTGACAGGCGTCCCACGGTGGACCCCTTCTTGAGGTTCTCCTCCACGGTGTCGTTGTCCAGAACAACGGCGGTTGGCGCCTCGGGGACATTGGTGGCATCGATCAGGAATTCCTTCTCGATGGAGAGTCCCCCGCTGTCCGTGCCCTTGACCCGGATGCTGTACTTACTCTTGGCCTCGTAGTTCAGCGGTGCGGCCAGCTTCAGGTCGTCCCCGTCGATGGTGAATGAGGAATTGTCGGTGTCGCCTGAACCGGCTGTGAGGGTGAAGGAGGAGAAACCTGAGCTACTATCGTCGATCCGACTAGTATGCTGCGGGTTCTGACCGAACATTGGCCAGGTGGAATTTGCAGGACCGGAGGATCCTTGGATGGCATAGACCTTATTATCATGCGACCCGATATAGACGGTGCCATCCGAACCGATAGTGGGGGAAGACAATTTAATGCTGTTTCCAGTTACAAATTCCCACTGTTTAGCGCCAGTCTTGCCATCAAGGGCGTAGACCTTTTTATCAACAGACCCGACATAGACGGTACCATCCGAGCCGACCGCGGGAGAGGAGATTACCTTTCCTCCGCTCATGAATTCCCATAGCTTAACCCCAGTATGACCATCCAGAGCATAGACATTTTTGTCAGCAGACCCTACATAGACGATTCCATCCGAGCCGATCGCGGGAGAGGATTCCAGCATGTCCCCAGCCTCAAAAGCCCACTTCTTGACACCGGTTTTCCCGTTAAGCGCGTATATTATGTTGTCAAATGAACCTACGTAGACGGTTCCATCTGATCCGATGGACGGCGACCGCTGCACCCGCCCTCCCGTAATGAACTCCCATTGTTTCTCTCCAGTCTCGCCATCCAGAGCATATATCCTTTTGTCATAAGACCCGATGTAGACCATCCCATCTGATCCGATCACAGGTGATGACTTCACAGAACCTCCCGTGACAAACTCCCATTTCTTAGAACCAGTTTTACCGTTCAAAGCGTACACCTTGTTGTCAAATGAACCGATGTAGACGGTACCATCAGGCCCAATGGCAGGAGAAGAGCGTACCAGACCTCCCGTTACAAACTCCCACTTTTTCGAACCTGTCTGGCCGTCTAGAGCATATACAGAGCCGCCGTTAGACCCGACATAGACCGTCCCATCCGAGCCGATCGCAATGGAGGACTCAACCTGCCCCCCCGTTTCGTATTCCCATTTTTTGATACCTGTCTGGCCAACAAGTGCATAGATCTTTCGGTCAAAAGATCCGAAGTAGACTAAACCATCGATTCCGATCGCGGGCGAGGAGTAAACATAATCCCCTGTTTCAAATTCCCATAGCTTCTCCCCCACCCCCTCGGTGATGATGACGGGGGCGGAACCTCCACCTGCCCCGTCCGGGTCCTCGAGTGCGAGCTTGCCCACCACGGTGTCGGCGGGTTGGTTCTCCGCGATTGTATCGTTGTCGAGGGTGATGTCGGTGGGGCCATCATTGACGTCGGTGACGGTGATGGGAAGCGGGATGTCAACCGAGGCCTTGCCGGAGTCGGTCACGCGGATGACGAGGTCCAGTTCCGACTTAAGCTCGTAGTCGAGGATGGCGTTGGTGATAAGCTTGTCGCCGTTGACGGCAAAGAGTTTCTTGTCCTTGCCACCGACCACGGAGTAGGTGTGGGTGTCCCCCGTGTCAGGGTCGATGGCGGTCAGGGTGCCGATCTCCGTTCCCTTGGCCTGGTTCTCGGCGATGGTGACTGGGTCGATGGTGAGCCCGGTCGGTGCGTCGTTGGCGTCCGTGACGTTGATGGTCAGCACCTGTGTGTAGGTCAGTTTGGCCCGGTCGGTGACCTCGACAAGGACGGAAAGCTGCGGGGTGGCATCGAAGTCCAGCACCGCGTTGGTTCGCAGGTTGTACCCGGAGATGGAGAAGAGGGCGTTGTCGTTGCCCACCCCGGCGGGTGAATCGATCAACTTGAAGGTGTGCTTCTCGCCGGCATCCTCATCGGTGGCACTCAGCTTGCCGATGGTGGCCCCCTTCTTGAGGTTCTCGGCGATGCTGTCATTGCTGATGGCAATGGCAACCGGGGCCTCCGGCACGTTGGTGACCTTGACCAGGAAATTGCGCTCCACGCTGAGCCCGCCGGCATCCGTTGCCTTAACGCGTATGGTGTGCTGGGGCTTGGCCTCAAAATTCAATGGCGCAACAATCTTCAACCGCTCCCCGTCGATGGTGAAGGAGGCGTTGTCGGTGTCCCCTGCTCCCTCGGCAAGGGTGAAGGATGTACTGCCACCGGTACCGGGGTTGACGCCACCCGTTTCACTCAATCCGCCGGTGGTGGGATCGCCACCGCCGTCCTGGTCAACGAGGGTGAAGTTGCCGACGATGGAGTCGGCGGGCTGGTTCTCGGCGATGGTGTCGTTGTCGAGGGTGACATCGGTCGGGGCATCGTTGACGTCGATCACGGTGATGTTGAAAAGGGTCTCGGCAATCAGCCTGCCGCTGTCGGTCGCAGTGACCTCTACTTCGAAGGCAGCCTTCACCTCCCGGTCGAACACCTCCTTGGTGAGGAGCTTGTTGTCGACAATGGAAAAGAGCTTGTAGTCCTTGCCCCCGGTGATGCGGAAGGTGTGGGAGTCCCCGGCATCAGGATCCTGTGCCAGAAGGGTGCCCACCTCGGTCCCCTTTGGCAGGCCCTCGGCGACCGCGTCCCGGTCGATGGTCAACCCGGTCGGGGCATCATTGGCGTCGTTGACGCCCACCACGATCTCCTGCTGGTAGGTTCTCTTGTCCTTGTCTGTGACCTCGATGGTGATGGTGTAGGCGGACTTGGCCTCAAAATCGAGGACGGCATTGGTCTTCAACGTGGTACCGGAAATGGCAAAGAATGAATTGTCGGACGGTGCCGGGGCGGGTTGGTTGGGATCGGGATCAACCGGGATGTCCAGCAACCTGAAGGTGTGTTTCTCGTCCGCATCCTCATCGGTGGCGCCGAGGTTGCCCACGATGGCCCCCTTCTTCTCGTTCTCGTCAACGGTGCTGTTGCTGAGCAGGATCTCCGTGGGAACATCCGGTGCATCGGTGAGGTCGAGCGTGAATACCTTCTCGATACTCAGGCCACCGGAATCCGTGCCCTTGACCCGGATGGTGTATTCATCCCGGGCCTCGTAGTTGAAGGCCGCGGCCGTGTTGAGCTGGTCCCCTTGTATTATAAAAAGGGCGTTGTCGGTGTCGCCGTTGCCGGCAACCAGTTGATAAGTGATGCCGGGGAACTCGACTATGTGCCCGGTTGAATTGGGGAAATCGACCCAGGAATAAACCTGATCCCTGTCATCGTACCAAATAACAGCATAGTGCTCGATATCGTCCGAGTTATTGGGGTCGGTGCTACGCCACGCATGAAATGTATCGGGTTGGCGGTTCATGCCGGCGAGTGGTTGTCCATCCACCCATTTCCAGGTCCCCTCCTCCTCCTCATCGGTGGCTCCAATAAAAAGGCCCTGCTTCAGACCGGGCAGTTCCTTGATCTTCTCCCATTCGGCTTCGCTGGTGATGATGGCAAGGTGACCGCCCAGGGCTTCCGCGTTGGCGTTTGCCTGTTCCCAATTCATGGGTGTATTTACGATCTGGTAGGAACCGACGCCTTCCTCGATCCCGCCATCATCCATTGCACTTAGAAGTCCAACCGTGGTCCCGACAACCTGGTTCTCGGCAAAGGTGTCATTGTCCAGGATGATATCTGTGGGCGGGTCATTCACGTTGATGACGTTGATGACCAGGGTCTGTTCAAAGGTGAGGTTTCCGTTGTCCTTGGCCTCAATGATGACCTCGAGCCGGGGCTTGGCCTCGTAGTCGAGGACGGCCTTGGTGGTCAACTGGTTGCCGGAGATGTTGAAGAGGGCTTTGTCGTCACCGCCGATGAGGCGGAAGGTGTGGGTGGCCTCGGCATCGGGGTCATCGGCGGTGAGTGTGCCGACGACGGTGTCCCGGGGTAGGTCCTCGGCGACCTCGGCGGGGGCAAGGGTGAGTCCGGTCGGTGCGTCGTTGATGTCGTTGACGCCGATGGTCAGCTCCTTCATGAAGACGAGGTCATCATCGTCGGTGACCTCTACGTTGATGGTGTAGCTGGACTTGGTCTCGAAGTCGAAGATGTCGTTGGTCTTTAGCTGGTTGCCGGAGATGGTGAACAGGGCGTTGTCCGGGTTGGCAACCAGGGTGGCATTGAACATCTTGAAGGTGTGCTTCTCGCCGGCATCCTCATCGGTGGCGACCAGGTTCCCGACCAGGGTCCCCTTCTTGAGGTTCTCGTCGACGGTACTTTCGCTGAGCAGGATGTCCGTGGGCGCATCCGGGGCATTGGTGAGGTCGAGGGTGAAGGTTTTCTCAATGCTCAGGCCACCGGAATCGGTGCCCTTGACCCGGATGGTGTATTCGTCCCGGGCCTCGTAATTGAAGTCCGCCGCCGTCTTGAGCTGGTCCCCTTCTATGGTGAAGAGGGAGTTGTCGGTGTCGCCGGAACCGGAGGTGAGGGTGAAAGATGGTGTCGATGGCAGTTCCAAAAGAAAGTATCTGAGGGCCACATTACCATAGCCATTCAACTCCATATCATCCCACCTGGCACCCGTAGCTGCCCAGATCAACATATAGTGCTGGTTGGTTTTCCCGTCCGGTTGGCCCTCGTCCCACCGATTGTAGGTAACAGGTTCCCCTGTCACCCATTTCCATACGCCCTCCTCCACCTCGTCGGTGGCACCAAGCCAAATGTTGTCATTGGAAATGTTCGTGAGACCAACTTCTGCAACCATGGCATCCCATTCCTGCTCGGAGTTGAAAGTGGCAAGATGACCGCCCATGCTCTCGGCCTCAGCCTTGGCCTCTTTCCATGTCAGTGTTTTATTGACCAAGACGTATTTTGCAGAAGTCGTGGGATTCTCATTACCCGCGTCATTTCCATCCGGATCCACCAGCGCCAACTTGCTTACATCGGTCCCGATGGCCAGGTTCTCAGCAAAGGTGGTTGGTTCCAGGGTGATATCGGTGGGCGGGTCATTTGCGTTGATCACATTGACGGTCAGGGTCTGCTCGAAGGTGAGGTTGCTTTCATCCCTGGCCTCGATGGTGACCTCGAGCTGGGCCTTGGTCTCGTAATCGAGCACCTCCCTTGTGAAAAGCTGGTTGCCGGAGATGTTGAAGAGGGACTTGTCGGCGCCACCGGTGATGCGGAAGGTGTGGGTGTCCCCGGGATCGGTGTCGATTGCGGTCAATGTACCGATAACAGTGTCCCTTGGCAACCCCTCGGCGACCTCCGCCGGTGCGAGGGTGATTCCGGTGGGCGGATCATTGGTGTCATTGACATTGATGGTGATGACCTGGGAAAACGAAGCCTGGGCCTCATCGGTCACCATGACCATGAGCTCGTGCGTGGGCTGGCTCTCGAAATCGAGGACGGCAGTGGTCTTGAGCGTTTTGCCGGAAATGGTGAAAGGTGGAGCTCCGCCATCTGCAGGCACCACCAGGCTGAAGGTGTGGGTATCCCCGGCATCCTCGTCGATGGCGGAGAGGTTGCCGACTGTTGCCCCCTTGGCCAGCCCTTCATCGATGGTGTTGTTGTCAATGGTGATGCCAACCGGTGTATCGTTGGCATCGGTGATGGTTACTGAAATGGCTTTCTCGAGGGAGAGCCCCCCGGAATCCGTGGCCTTGACCCGGATGCTGTGTGCGGACCTGGTCTCGAAATTAAACCCGGAGGCCGCCTTGAGCTCGTTGCCCTCAATGGTGAAGAGGGAGTTGTCGGTATCGCCCTCACCCTCAACCAGTTGATAGCTGATGCCGGGGAACTCGACTATGTGCCCGGTTGAAGAATTGCCGGTGTCATTCCAGGCATAAGCCTGATCCCATTCCCAAATAACGGCATAGTGCTCGGCATCGCCAGTGTTATTGGGTTCGCTGCCAAGCCAGGCATGAAATGTATCGGGTTGGCGGTTCTCGCCGGCGAGTGGTTGTCCGTTGACCCATCTCCAGGTCCCCTCCTCCTCCTCATCGGTGGCACCAATAAATAGGCCCTGCTTTAGACCGGGGAGTTCCATAACCTTTTGCCATTCCGCTTCACTGGTGATGATGGCAAGGTGACCGCCCAAGGCTTCCGCGTTGGCGTTTGCCTGTTCCCAATCCATGGCTGTGTTTACGATCTGGTAGGAACCGACGCCTTCCTCGATCCCGCCATCATCCATTGCACTCAGAAGTCCAACCGTGGCCCCGACAACCTGGTTCTCGGTAAAGGCATCGGGGGTCAGTATGATGTCAGACGGCGGGTCGTTGACATTGGTGGTGGTGATGTGAAGGGATTGCTCAAAGGTTTCACCGGCGGAATCCTGTGTGCGAATGCGAATGTGGTAACCATCGCGACCCTCATGGTCGAGTGGAACCTTGGTAAAAAGTTGGTTGTCATCGATTGAGAATGAGGAGTTGTCCCCGGCCCCCACCCCGGGAACGAGCGTGTAGACATGGAAGTCATTGGTGGTGGTGGTGGTCTCCATGAGCTCGAGGACCTCGATGTCGCTGAGTGCGCGGTCGTAGATGCGGAACTCATCAACACTGCCCTTGAAGTATTCCTTTGCCGGGAAGAGGGTGTTGTCCCCGCTCTGTAGAGTATTGGCACCGATTGCGATGGGTTCAGCGTTGCCGCTGCCGCCGGAGGACTGACCGAGGCCGCCGGTGTAATGGGTATTGGTGGACATGATCTCACCGTCGAGATAAAGGGTCATTCCGGATGTGCCAAAGGTGAATGCTGCGTGGTGCCACTGGCTACGGGTGTTCAGGACCGATGAGGCGGCATTCATGGAGAGATTGTTGTGGGTATTGATACCCTGCAGTCGAACGGCGAGCTTCTTTGCATTCATGGTCAGGTAGAAATGCCCGCCGTTATCGAAGCCGGATGAATCCTTGGAGAAAAGAGCCCCCTGGTCATTGGTGTGCTTGTACCAGATGGAAAATGTGCCGGAATCAATGAGATACTTGTGGATGTGGGGGATCTCGACAAGACGGGTGGAACCATTGAGTTCCAGGGCGGTACCGATTTTACCGGGTTTCCACATGGTGGGTGTCTCGTTGTTGATGGTGCCACCGTTGCCGTTCCCCGAGTAGTCCGCTACGGAGATGCCTTGCCCGTCATCAAAGGGCCAGTAGCCGATGAGTCCCCGACCGAGGGTGCCGTCGGAGTCAATAGTGGTAAGGGTCCCGACAAACGTGCCGGCGGGTTCCTCCTCAGGGATGACGGAGTTGTCGATATTGATGCCGGTGGGTGCATCGTTGAGATTTGTGACGTGAATCCAGAGGGTCTTGGTAAAGGTGGCACCGGCCTTGTCGGTGGCGGCGATGTGGACCAAGATGAGGGGTTCATCCTCGGCATCCAGTTCGCGGGTGGTCTTGAGGGTGTTGCCGGAGATGGTGAATGGTGGTGCTCCGGCGTCTGCAGGCACCACCAGTTTGAAAGTATGTGTGTCATTTGCATCGGGGTCCACGGCGCTGAGTTTGCCAACAGAGGTACCGGCCTTCTTGTTTTCCGCGACAGAGGAGGAGTCGATAAGGACATCGGTCGGCGGGTCGTTGGCGGGTCCAACGACCAAGAGGACAGTATGTGCGGCAGTCTTGGCACCCCCTTCGCCAAAGTGCCCCAAGTCGTTGAACTCGACCTTGAGGCTATCACCACCATTGTAATCCTTGTCCGATGTATAGGTCATGCCATCAAGGGACAGAACCATGAGATTGTAGGGGCCGGTCATGACCAGTTTGCTATCCCCTGCAGAGTCGCCCTCAAGAAATGTAAGGCCGTTGAGACGCCCCATGCGGACAGTGCCGTGGTCGACATTGATGGTGAGCTGGGTGGTGACGTTGCCAACCTGGTTGTCGTCACCCTCGTTGGCAGCGTCGTCGATGATCGTGATCAGGGCATCTGCCTCACCGTCAAAGCTGAAAGGAATATCCTCAACGGGTGTAACCAGCGAGGGACCGGTGATGATGGGAGCATCATTGACTGCCAGGATTGAGACATCGAGAGAGTTTTGTGCAGTCTTGGGCCCGCCCTTTCCAATATTGCCGTTATCAGCGGTGAGGAATGAAATGGTGGCAGTGCCGTCGAAATCCCTGGGGGCGGTGTAGGTCAGGCCGTTCAGCGCGGAGTTGAGCGCGGTGGTGGTGGCACTTATCTCCATATGAGAAGATTCGTCAGCCCCTGTGAGGAATGTAAGGTTGCGGATCTTGCCAAGGGTCAGGGTGCCATGATCCACACTCATCTCAAAGGTGATGGGTTGGTCATTCTCCGGGTCGTCGTTGACCGTAATGGGGTTCCCTTTGATTATATTAAACGTGAGGGTGCTGTCCTCCAGCAGGTTCTGAATGGCCTCGGGGACGGTGACTTCCGGGGCGTCATTGACGGCATTAATGGTGATATCGATTGTGTGTGACGCAGTAAGTGGAACACTTCCCTCGTGGTTGCCGAGATCACTGATTTCGATGGTCCATGTAACCTGACCGTTGAAGTCTTCAGGAGGGTTGTATGTGAGACGATCCATCCTGGCATTCACATTATCCAGAGTGCCTCTGAATTTCACGTATCCAGTGCCTGGTTCGCCATCCGTAAAGGTGATATTGTTGTTTTTGAAGAAATAGATGCCTCCCTCTGTAACCGTGAATGTAACTTCCACCTGCTCATTCCCTGTCGCATCATCATCAAATTGGAGGATGTTCTCTCCGGATGTTGCCATGCGGAAGAAGGAGTCCTCATCTATAGTGACAGATTCACGGGTGTTGATCGTCGGGCTTCGGTTGGGAGGAAGGACGGAAAGGTTAAATTGTGTGTCGGTAAAGAGTCCACCGTCGTCCACGGTGCGAAGGACAAGCGGTTGTGATTGGATTTCTTCTGAATTGAAGGTTGTCGTGATAAGTAGCTTGTTGCCGTCGACACGAAACTTGTGGGTGGGATCAATAACATATACCATCAATTCCTGTCCCTCGTCGGGATCTGATGGAATGACTATGCCGATTTCCTTGCCGACCTCGTCATTGTCGTGAATGGACTGACCATTGAGCACCAACGGATTGGGCGGACTGTTCTCGTCATATACCGTGACTGTGATGTCCTTTAGGTCTTCGGTTAGCAGGTGCGGTGTGTAAACGTATCGTCCCTCGGGTTCACCTTCGTCCTGGTTTTGATTCGAATTTGTGTCGAGGTAGGCAATGATTGTATACTCGAACCCCTTCACCAGGTTTGTAAAACTGAAGTCCCCGGGTTGACGCATCATGCGACTGCCACCAGGGTGATCAGCAGGACCACCGGTAACTGAAATGTATAAGTTTCCGGACTTGGAGCCCACATATCTGAGATTGCCATCAATGGATGCCCAACCTAATTCTATGATGTAGCCCTTGATCTCATATTTTGAAAAAGCCAGGTCGACCGCTTTGTTTGGGTGATCGTTCCACTTGTGGTCAGCACCTTCACTTGGGTGACTACCGTTAATGAAAAGACGGTCCTGAACACCGAAGTTGCCATCCGGTTCCAGTCTCCGCCAGCGTGAATAATCCCATTCTTCACCCGTGACCCAGATCCACCTGCGCTTACCGGGGTCCTGCTCAGTATCTTCAGGATCTGCTCTTCCACCAAGCCAGAGGTCTAGGCCATCGATGCTAGTTCCCAATTGCTCATTGATTTGATCCCATTCAGCCTGACTTGTAACAGTGGCAAGGTTGCCTCCGCGTTCCTGAGAGGTTTCAACCGCATCGGCCCAGGATACTTCCTCAAGGACTAATTGGTAGTAAGCAGTCAGATCCGAATAAGCAGGCGTAGTGCCTAGCATCATAGCCAATGCAATTGGCAACAACTTTTGGAAAGAAGTTGTGATTTTGTTTTTAAAGGCAGGCATTGCGAGAATGCTCAAAAGATGATGTCGGTAATTCAAGACGTTGAGCCATCTGCTTTCAATCATTTTAACGCAAAAAAGGCTGAATGACCCAGAGAACGCGTCCAAGGGTCATTGAATTTTGGGTGGGCAGAAAATGATTATAGGTAAGAATAAAATATCTTTACCTTAAAACCCGCACATACGCAAGTGAATTCAACGAATTTCGGCACAAAGTTTCCCGTCCCCCAAATGGACATGGTTCACCATAATGATGAACGGAAACAAAAAACTACTGTAAAACCAAACCGAAGGCTTGACGTAGTACCACTTATCTAGTCCTTGCGAAGGGAGGCCCAGCCGTGGAGAGCATTGGGGCGACCAACCTCGTAAAGGCCTAGGATTTCGTCCTTGGAGAGAGCTGACTTAAAAATGGCCAGTTCATCCATGCTTCCCCTGAAATTAGTTGCGGGATGACCCTTGTCCGGGCGGGGCCAGTTGCCAAGCTCAGCCTTTTCAATGCTCAAGCGGTCCCGATTCTGAATCTTTTGGTCAGCAACCTTTCGCCCATCAATGTAGTGGCTTACACTCCCCTTCTGGCGATCATATACGGTAACAAGATGCGCCCATTCTCCCAGTCGGTTATTGAGTACCTTGTCGGTTTGATAAACCCAGGGTTCTGTCTTGGTTATCCTGGTGCGGGGGTTGATTGGTTTGCGGCGTGCAGGCTTCCTTACTGCAAGCATGAGTCGACCTTCGTTGTCAATCTGCCAATGGGGACTCCCGGGGTTTTCATTACTGCAAAGAAACAGGGATG
>Ga0209660_1000491_pt1 | contig 23584 bp, 25 predicted proteins | sample SaaInlV_100m_DNA_2_FD_184659 | JGI IMG/M metagenome (GOLD analysis project Ga0209660, IMG submission 184659) | Marine microbial communities from expanding oxygen minimum zones in the Saanich Inlet - SI072_LV_100m_DNA (SPAdes) (version 2) | ecosystem: Environmental > Aquatic > Marine > Intertidal... | reverse complement strand
TCGCGATGGCCATATCAGAGGGCCACCAGTGCCAACCTAACTTGTTAAATCCGTGTGCCAGTGTTTCACCTGTTCGTCCTAGAGGTATCGGCGGCATTACCGCCTCTTTTGGGGGGTAAGCAGGATCGCCGGCTAGTCCTGATACACCCATCATGCGATCATTTTCGTCGTAGTACTTCTCCAGCATCCGATAATCAACGGGCCAGTCTTCGGCGATGCCATCCAGAGATTTTACGCGGAAGTCAGATGGGTGAAATCTCGGATAATGTCCTGCAAATAAAATCGTGCCGCCGCCTACACCATTGTAGTTTGCGATAGAAATGGGAGATTCGCTGACATTGATCGGGTAGTCAGCAGCGTTCGAGCGATGGTTCGGATTGCTGTTGAATTTATTGTCAGACTCCCAATCCATTGTGCTGCTGGGATAATCTGACGGGTTAACCCAGTCTCCTTGCTCAAGGCAAAGGATTTCCATGCGAGTGTCCGCCATGCTCCAGGCGAATGTCGCAGCCGATGCGCCTGCGCCCACAATGAGCACGTCAACAGGCGCTAAACTCAAGAGGCTTTCTCCGCGCGGCGCTGACGTCGAATAGCGGCTAGAGAGCCTCGATGTTCTTCTAGTTTGTCTTCATTTAAATCCATGCCAATGCCGGGTTTCTCCGATGGGATCAAATCCCCGTTATCCCAATTAAAAGGCTCGACAACAATCTCATCGAAGAAGTCGCGTGATTTGTAAATGCTTTCCTGAATAAGGAAATTCGGGATGTTGGCGTCAATCTGTACAGCTGCCGCAGTGATGATGGGGCCACCCCAAACATGAGGTGCCATGAGCACGTAATTTGCTTCCGCAAGCGCTGCGATTTTCTTGCAGGCTGTGATGCCGCCACAGCTGCCTAGGTCAGGTTGTGCAAAAGCGCAGCCGCCCTGTTCAAACAGATTCTGAAATTCATGGATGCCTACCAACCGCTCACCGGTAGCGACGGGGATACTGGTTCGTCGCGCGATCTCACCCATCTGCTTATAGTTTTCCGGTGGGCAGGGCTCTTCAAGCCAAAGCGGGTCATATTTCTCGATTCTGGCAGCAAGCCTTCTTGCGGCCGAAGGTGTTATTTGTCCATGCGTCCCGATCAGGATATCTGCCCGGTTGCCCACGGCTGCCCGAACCGCCGCAACGCCCTTTTCCGCATTTTCATAGTCTTGCATGGAAACTTCCCAGGGTGCTGTGGGCAAGCGCCGAGGGGTATTTTGTGGGAGTGGATCAAATTTCAGCCCCGTGAAGCCCTCGTCAGCTAGCCGACCTGCGACCTCACCGATGCGCTCCGAGCCCGAAGTCCACATGTCCGTGGTGCTCCCTTCGGTGTCGTAGATATAAGTGTAGGTTCTCACCCGATCACGGTATTTACCGCCCAACAGATTGTAAACCGGGGTGTTGAAATGCTTTCCTGTGATGTCCCACAACGCGATGTCAATCGCGCTCACAACACCCATGCCAACATAATCAGGATGCTGTGCCATCATGCCATCATACATTTTGTGATAAAGCGTTTCTCGGTCGATAGGGTTCTTCCCCTCTAGGTACCCTTCAAATACCTGACTAACGAGCATTTCATAGCTGTCCTCCAGACCGTGAAGCGTGCCAAGTACTGCGGTTTCTCCCCAGCCGACAAGACCTGTATCGGTCTCGAGTTTTACAAAGAACCAAAATGAGCCTCCGGAGTGGGGCGGCGGGGTTTGTACGACAAATGTTTTTACTTTCGTTAGCTTCACTGCTTTCTCCTGTTCTTTTGCGGGCAACTTTTTAGGCTACATTATGCAATCAGGCGCGTAAAGCCGAACACCCAATTACCTCACTTCGACCACGAGTATGCTTAAATACCGACACCAACCTAGCCGAACAAAGGCAATACATGCGTTGCCGTTCCCGCTGTCAAATACCAGGTAACCAGCAGGCTGTTGATCATCGTGCCTGTCCATATGTTGCCGGTTCGGTTAAAGCATTTTGTAGAGATGATGCCGACAAAAAATAGTATCGGCACAAACTGAAAAGCAACAATTGTTAGCAGTGGCTGCGATGGGAGCATCAGAGTGCCGCCTAGCAACAGCGGGGTGTACTGCATGATCAGCAACACCACGAAGCCAACGCTGAGCAAGACCCCATTTTGTATTGCTGAGTGTTGTGATCTGAACCCATGCAAGCCGAGTGACAGTGCAGTGAAGAAGACTGTGAATAGTGGAAGGTAGCAAAGGAAGATTGAAAATTGCTGTGAAGATAGCGGTTTCAGTGCAACAACCCAAAATCGAAAGTCAACGCTAAAAAGAAACTGTGCCGAAGCAGAAACCGCGTACAGTATGCCAGTCACGATTAAGGCTGACTTCAGTGCCGGGATTAGCAATGCGAGTTTTGCGAGTTGAAAAAAGTTCCCACCTACAAAATATCTGCAGAACAAGAGCAAAATAAGGCTAACCAGTCCTGAACCCCAAGCCCACAAGAGCACACCATTGGTGATTTGCTGTGGTAGCAGCGCCGTAGCTGGTAGGACTAAATTAGCTGCGTCTTGCAGGGGAAAGAACAGCAGCACAGGCGCGAGCACCGAAATCACCAGACTGCCAAGCTTAAGCCCGGGGCTGAGTTGCGGTTGGTGTTGCTCAACGTCGTTCGCAGCGGTAAATCGGCTAATCAGAAGCAGCGTCGTGCCTGCGAAACCCAAGAGAGCGAGCAGCGTAGCCAGCTCTTTCCAGTACCAGGTTTGATTCTGATCCGGCAATAAAATTGGTGATTCAAGCGTTCTATCAAACCAGGCGACGGTCGCGGCGACAGTGTCTGTTGATAAGTGGTCTCCAGGATGGATCACTGACGGCATTTGCAACATTCTCGCAGTGCCCAATTCGATATCACCATACAACTGTTTTCGGGCGACATCAGCGTTGGTGGCAAACAGCGTTTTGAGTTTGGTTGTTGCGACTATGTCGGCAGGCACTGCAGTATCCCACATCAGCGCTGAAAACTCGTCAAACAAACTAAACACCAGTAATAGGTTTCGAGGATATTCTGCGGTCCCTTCGGGTACGCCGAAAGTGCCTGTCGAAGAGCCCGTTAGTACTATGGCTTGATACGCGTCAGGATTTGTCGCTGCGGCTGCCTGAACGGCCCAGCCACCCATGGAATGCCCTTCTAATCCTATTCTGTCTTGATCCACAAATGGCAGGCTGCGCAGATATGCCAATCCATCAGGGCCGCCGAATCCGTTCGAAAATGCCGGGGCATCTGAATAGCCGTGACCGGTCTGATCCAAAGCCAATACTACGTAGCCGCGTCTAGCGAACTCAATAGCAAAGGCTGACTGTGTCTCTCGAGTGTTGATGTATCCATGAATAGCAAGGATTGCGGGTGCCGGGCTATCGACTGTCGTGCCATTTGGAATATAAAGCAGCCCGCTCATTTGGTTGCCGGTTGAACCGATAAAGCGCGTGTCTTTGACTGAGACCCCGCCGAAGTTCGTCTGCACAAGCGCTGCCAGTAAAATGCCGGCAACAAGTAACGAGGGTGCCCAGTATAGTTTGATTGGCATAGAGTTTATTCCTTAATTGGCTACGACTTGTGCACCATAGGGGGAATTGGGGTCTGAGTAAAATGTGCAAATGATTTGTACAACGCTTAACGAGTAAAGCAGTCGGAAGCATTAGTTTTGGGAGTAACATTTATATTAATTTTACTCGAGGCCAATTATTCCACGATTGATATTATTCCGGCATACTCAGCTAAGAGATGAATAAGGATGAGTCATGAGCGCAAGACCTGAGAAGAACCCCCTGTACTGGTACTACGGCTCGGCTTCTGTTGCCTTCGGGATTAAAAACAACGCGTTTAGTTATCTGCTACTGATTTATTCAACTCAGGTGATGGGTATTCCTGGATACTTGGCAGCGACTGCGCTCGCTGTTGCGATGACTTGGGATGCGGTGTCTGATCTGTTACTTGGACATTGGTCTGATAAAACCCAGTCAAAATTGGGGCGCCGTCACCCATTTATGTATGCGGGGTTTATTCTGCTGCCGATCTCTTTTTATGCGCTGTTTAACCCTGTGATTGATATCACGGAAGCGAATCGTTGGTTCTATTTGCTGGGCACGGCAATTCTGATTCGAACGGCGGTTACTCTGGTAGAGGTTCCCTCCGTCGCGCTGCTGCCAGACCTTGTGAAGGACTATGATGAGCGTAATAAATGGCTGGCGTTGCGACATGCCTTTGGCTGGTATGGTGGCAACGGCTTACACGTGATCAATATGGGTATTTGGGTCGGCGCCTATGGCGTTGCAGTTCAAGCGGGTTACAGTATCTATGGCACCGTAGGTGCACTTGTCATCGCTGCCAGCATTTTAATCTCGTCACTTGGCACGCAGAAAGCGGCATCTGCCATGCCGCAGCCCACGGAATCGTTCCGGTTTAGAGAAATATTTTCAGAAATTAAGCAGATCGGGCAATCAGTCAAGAATGCCAATTTTTTCTGGTTATTCGCTTACTCCCTTTTTGTGGGTGCCGCCGGAGGCATGTCCACCGCACTTTATCTTTACAACGTGACGTACTTCTTCGAATTTAGTGGTCCACAGATAGCGATTACTGGCGTCTTCGTATTTGCTTCTCCTGCAATCGCCTACTTCTTGGCGCCGGCGCTCGGCAAACGTCTCGGCAAGAAACGCGCCGCGATGATCGCGTTGTTTGGTGCGATACTGCTTTACCCTATCCCGTACATTTCTACCTTGGCAGGTATTTGGCCCGAATCTGGTGGTTGGAATAGTCTCATGATTTATTCTGTGTTCGTGATGACTGAGGTAGTTGGCTTTATTGTCGGTGGCGTGATGCTCGACTCAATGATGGCGGATGTCGTGGAGGATAGTGAAGTGACCACCTCGCGCCGGTCGGAGGGACTTTTCTATGCAGCGAGAAGTTTTGCCGGCAAAGCTGTCAGCGCGCTGGGCATTATTTTGGCAGGCTCCATTGTCTCCTTGGTAGGGATGGACGGCATCAAGGGCGTGGAAGATATGACCATGGAAATGCGCGGCGATCTGGCTGGTTTCTTCTTACCTGCCTACTGCGGGTTGTATTTCTTAGCGATCTATCTGATATCTCGATATAAAATAGACCGCGAAACGCATCAGAACAATCTGGAGAAACTGGCCAAAGCAAACTAGTTGCGTGAATTGAGATAAAAATACAAGTTCTGGTGTTCAGCTTTACTCTTTAAGGAATGGTGCTTCGCCAACGACAGTCACACGATAACCTCGTCTGACTTCTGGGAAATAATCAAAGGCTGCGTGATGTTGGACGACACGATTGTCCCAAAACACCACGGTATTTGGCGCCCACTGAATTCTGCATTGAATACTGACTGAATAGGCAATGTGGTCATATAGCATTGATAACAGAGCTTCGCTTTCACGAGGACTGAGTTCCTGTATTTGGCCAACAAAGCCGGCGTTCACAAAAAGTGCGTTTCGATCGGTCAGCGGGTGTGTTCTGACAACTGGGTGCACCGCAGAAGGTAACTCTTCGAGTTTCTTTGCCCCGCTTAAATAGAGGTAGTGTCCTTTGGGGTCATGGCGCGCATTCAGTTGCTTTAGAAATTCTTGCATTGAAGGGGATAAGGTTTCAAACGCGCGGTACATATCCGCAAAAAGTGTGTCACCGCCGCTGGCTGGAACGACTTCCATCCTCAACATGGAAAGACCTGGTGTGATCGCTTCACTGGATACATCTGAATGCCAACCAGCACCCGCGACTGCCTTAGATTTGGGACCAGCGAAAATCGGAATGAGTTCCTCGGGCATATCTTTCTTGCTCATCGGAGATTTAAACAAGTTGCCAAGCCGGCGCCCAAATTCAGCCTGGCTTTGTGCGTCCATGGCTTGATCACGAACAACAACAACGCCACGTTCAGCAGCTAACTGCTTTAGCCAGGTAATTTCATCATCACTGAAGTGGGTTAGTTGATAATCTTCGGACAGCTCAACACCGAATGATGGCGTAATGCCGCTAAATTTCAGTTCCATAAATTTCAACCGAATTTGTTATCAGGTCAATGTGAGTTGTGATTATAACCACTAAAATAGACGGATAACCAACAGGCTATCTGCGGTTGCCGAGATCTCTATCGCTTTAACAACATCATCCGATGATGCTTGATCGTCTACGCCGCCAAACTTGTCCAGACCCATTGAGACATTTCGCCTGGTGCCTAATAAGAGCTGAAGTGCAATTTACACTGGTACTTCATTCTGCTTTACTCAGACCTCCTAGACTTCAGCGAGTCTGATTTTCACGGGAACTGTTTTTCACGATGATTTTTTTCTCACGATGACATTGTTCAAAATATTAGTGGTATTTATGACGATATTAAGTTCATCAGCCTTGGCCGCACCCATGCGGGTCATGGGCATAGATTCGGTTCACACCAACATAGACTGGCAGGTGGTCAATGACGGCGTTATGGGTGGGCGTTCAGAGAGCAGTTTCGTTAATCAAAATGAACAACTTCGTTTTAGTGGCACGCTTAACACCAATGGCGGAGGCTTCGCTTCATTGAGAAGTGGAAGTCAAGACTGGGACCTGTCGATGTATTCTGTCGTTCGTCTTAGGGTTCGCGGTGATGGTCGAACCTACAAGTTCAGGTTGTTTGTCGATGGTGATCAGGCATCTTACCAAGCTGACTTTGCCACTGCGGTCGGAGAATGGCAGGTGCTGGAGTTACCTATCGGTGATTTTTATGCCGCGTGGCGCGGTCGTCGTCTAGATCGGCCGCCCCTAGCCGCGGCTGAAATCGCAGCCATGGGGATAATAATAGCTGATGGAATCGACGGATACTTTGATTTGACGATAGACTGGATAGAGCTAGATGACGCTTGTGCGCCTGAAAATTGTGCAGTGAATAAACGATGAGAAACATGTGGCAAGAAAAGGGAGATGCGCTGGTAGCAGAACTCTTGTTCAAGGATTTTATTGATGCTTTCGCTTTCATGACAATCGTCGCTGAGCTAGCCGAGGCACAAAACCACCACCCCGAATGGTCGAATGTCTACAATCGGGTTTCAATTAGGTTGACGACGCACGATGCCGGAAACAGCATTACCGAGAAGGACAGAAAGTTGGCCTCTGCGATAGAAACCCACGTAGAAGTTAGGAAGTTGATCACTCGCGTGTGCTAGCGGGGTGTTTGCCGGAATATTTTTCCCATCCTTGTTGCTGCGTTTGAAGCGACGAATAAAGAGCGCTTTAACTTCCATGGTTCAACAGCCAGCACGCCTTTCCGTGGTGAGTTAAGTGTTCCGCACCTCGATATGCCTAAGATGCTCATCAACCACTACGATTCGCTCTATACCGGGTCTGATGATTTTTTCGCCTTGTGTGTCGGTTCCTCTCAATGTGAAGTTGAGCTCGACAATTTGCGAAGTGGTTTCCTGAATTGAATGAATCTCCCAATGCAATTCAGGATAGTTATCAAAAAAGTTTTGCATCATATCCCGGATGTCTAAGATGCCAAAATACAAGCCTGTGTTGTCCGAGCTATAAGTTGCTTCGAGAGCAAATAACTTAAATACTTTTTCCAGATCCCGATTGTTAGATAAATCGAAGTAGTGCTGAACGGTAGCGAGGGGACTCATGATGTTATCTTTCCTCATATTTTGCTCAGAACTTGGCAGCGTTTCATCAAACGACGGGCATGCTGGTCAAAGTCATCCCGGCGGTGTAGTACGCGGCGATTGTCCCATATGATCAAATCGTAGGGCTGCCATCGTTGTTTCCAGACGTTCGCAGGCAGCGCCGCGTATGACCAAATTTCATCCAACAAAGCTTCGCTGGCGTCAAGTTCTAGGCCGGGTATATACGCCCACTCTCGTCGACCAAGATACAGTGTTGGTTCTCCTGTTTCAGCGTGTGTATTGACAATGGGATGTATCGCACCAGGCGCTTCTCTCGGGTCATCAAAGGGTTCGAAACCTGGACGCAGTTTGCCCACGCTAGTATGAGATGCATCGTGTTTGATGCCAAGCGTTGAGATGCGTTTGACCAACGCTTCAGGCATAGCTGCAAGTGCTGCGTGCTGGTCAGCAAAGTAAGTGTCGCCACCTTCAGCCGGAATTTCGATACCAAGCAAAACACTTGCCGGAGGGGGCGTCTCAACATAGGTCATGTCTGAATGCCAACTGGCTTCGGCGTTACCTAGCCCGCCAATAGGTTTGCCATTTTCGATGATGTTTGAAAGCTGAGTCACATAGCGATTTTTTATTTTTGCTCTAGCTGATTCCGGTAGTCGTCCCATGGGTATTTCTTCTAGCCGCCCGAACCGGGCGCTGAAGCTTTGTAGTGCATCTTCATCCAGTTGCTGGTGCCTAATCCTCAGTACGCCATAGGTTAACCATGCTTCGTATATTTTTTTGAAGTCATTTTCAGTAAGCGACTTGAGGTCAACGCCTGATATTTCCGCGACAAAGCTGTGATTGATCGGGTGGATTATCATATCCGCCATGGGTTGTTACTCACCTCCGTTTCCTGTTTCAAGTATATGCTTTTTTTGTGTTTTTCTAACGCACTACGAGGAACGATGATTCTGGTTACGCTGGCTATTGCCGGGTCTTGCTCGAAGCGTTCAGACATTTTTAATAGTGCTGCACCTAGCGTTGTTTCGAGCCAGAAGATATCTTCAATGATTGAAGGGTGATAGCTTCCCGGTTGTGCTGTCAGCGATTCAATGTAGAAGACTTTCAAATCTTCAATTGCAGCCTTGAACCATTTGAGTTCGCTGATGGGTAGCTTTGAGTCATCTAGGTATTGCCCTAACTTCTCGAGGTTTCCCTTTACGTCGGGTCCTGAGATCCCAACCAAAGTGCGTCCCCCTCGTTTGCGCTTGCCCAAATCATGCCATGGCGTCAGTGTTTGAAGTTCTGCTAACAGCGCGGCTTGCCAAGTGTTGGTGTTCGAGGCTGGTCTGGCGAACGTGACCGGGCATGCAGGCGTGTCATCAATCTCAATATGCGGCGCGTCTTCCGGAAAGTCTTCAAGTACAGGTCCGCGCTCCGCATTTAGCAAATCGAGAGCAGCACCAATGACACGGTGTTGAAAAGCGACATCGTTTGGTACGCCCAATGGACGTCCGAGCGAAAAGCTGACCCAGAGAGATCTGGGAGGCTGCATGCTGACGGTGTTCTCCCGTACAAGACTGATACCGGTAGTTGATATGCCCTCGCGTTCGAGAAAGTAGCTGAGCGCACACACGGCACGCGTGCAGTTGGGTCACACCGGCGTGAGGAATACTGCGTCTACTTGATCTTTTTTTAGTAAGCTTGCAACCTGTAAAGCAGATGTTTCGTAGGCTTGGGGGCTAAGACCTGCGCCCATAAAGCTGTAGTGTACGTCTGCAAGAGAACCTATCTTGTTCGCTACTTCGAGTTCCCGGAATCGATCAATAGGGAATACCAAATTTACGTCTTCCGCGAAACCGCTTTTGTCAAAATTGACAGAACTGTGCGACATGACAAGGTTGGCTGCATTCTCTGATCCTGAGATTGGTCTAAAAGTGGCGTCTGCAAAATCAAAGGAAGGGTCGTCTCTGAAGTGCAGCCCGGCTGTGGTAATGAGCGCGATGCGCAGTGCTGAAATGTCTTTTTTGACCTGCTGCCAGACAGGTGGCCCAAGAGGAGGCTCGCTCTTCGATAAGAGATGCTCCCGTTCATATTCGGGAAGATCTGCTAGTTTTACCATTTCTTTTGCCTCCTGATATTTTTTGCGCACGCTGCTGTTTAGTAATAGCGATTTGTTACCCATCCGCTATTTTTTTATGTCTGCGATAAAAACAGGAATAAGGGGCAAGCCTCAATCCAGCCGTTTCTGGCTGCTAACGTACATTCAAAAATTCACTGCCGATAATTGATGTGCATATGTCAGAAAAAGAAGCGTCTGCCGTGCATGCGTGTGTGTCTGCGTCGTGTCAAATTATTTAGGGTTGATGGATTTTGACACAGCCGAAAACAAATGTCACATAATGTGACATATTAAGGGCGCGCTATGATTGCGCAAGAGTTGATCAGACACTGGCCGCTCGTTAAATATTGCCGGCAGGTCGCCTGAGCTCCGGCGCCAATCCTTCACCCATCATGTCGATGAAGTTTTCAGCGTAGAAGCCATCAACTGCTGACCGGGATAGCTCACCCAGCGTTTCGCTAAATCGCTTAAGTGGATTTCGACCGCCTTCTACATGTGGATAGTCTGTCGAGAACAGGCACATCTCTTCATGGGAGTTGCGTATGATCCAGCCTGTATCTTCATGAGGGTATGGCGTCACGCGTAGCTGTCTTCGGGCTATTTCAGAGGGTTTGGCTGATAGTTTTTGCAGTCGTTCCTCGTTTTTAACAAATGCGTGCGCGGCTGAGTCCATGTTACGGAGCCATCCGGGTAACCACGATGCGCCCAGTTCGATGGCGCCCCACTTCAAATTGGGGAACTTGTCAAAAATGCCGTCGATAATAAACGTTGCTAGCGTCTGCTGTACCGAGGTCGAAATAGGTATATAGCTAATAGAGGTAAAGTTCGCATCGCCACCGTGAAAATCCGGCACCGCGGGTAAGCCATTCTTTTTATACGTCGGGTTAAGCTTATCTTCGCCGCCGACATGGAAGAGTATCGGTAATCCAGCTTCCTCGGCCATGGCCCAAACAGGAAAGAGACCGGTGTGAGTGGGTGAGTGATCTTGCGGGCACCAAGAGGGTATCATTAAAGCCTTGGCGCCCATCGCTATGGCGGCTTTTGTTGCGGCGATGGCGCGGTTAAAGTCCTCAAGCGGGATGTAAGCGGTAGCAAGCAGTCGCCTATCGACCGAGCAGAAATCAGTCATCATGCGATTGTGTGCAGTTGCTGTGCCGTAACATAGGTCTGGGTCACCGACCTGGTCGAAGCCAAAATTACCCAAACAAAAGGTGGTAAAAACCAACTGGCTCGCAGCGCCGATGTGATCAACGGCTGCGGGGCGGTCTTCTTTCAAGAATGCACCCTGAGCATCGTAGTTTTTCCGCAACATAATGTTTTTGCCTGCATCGGCACGGAATTCCTCATCCCTCTGGCGCTTTTGCGCATCTTCGATTGCCAATCGATTCCCTACTCGTACGCCCAGATTTGGATGATCGAGAAATCGCCTGAGTAGGTCTTTCTCAAAATAGGGGTTAAGACAATCGGACATCTCCATTAAATGGCTGTCGGCGTCGTGTACTAGGCGATTTTCGATATAAGGCATTTGAACCTCTCGATGGGTGGTTTTGACCTAATATACCCCAGAGGCTTTGAGCCGTCAGCAGGATATATTGGCATCAAAGGTTTCAGTGTTCAGGCTCTGTTACGCCGAGCAGGGGTCGAGTCGCAGAACCACGGTTGAAGGTGTCGCTTCTAACGGATAAAAGCCAAGCGCTCCGCCTATTCTTGCTGTCGTGTACTTTTCAACTTTCATTGCGTGTATAACTCGTGTCGTAGATCTATCTTGATTTAAACTAAGAGCTACGCACACTCGCTTCCCTGCTCGCAGCATCTCCAATTTTGCGCCATCGAGTTTGTGATTGATGGCTTTCTCACGCCCCATGCCAACCCAGGCTCCGTCCTCTCGATCAACTATCCAGAGTCTAAGATCAACGGGATTATTTTCAGCATCTGTTGCATAGAGGGAGATGACCTCCTGGGATTCTCCGCCGATGGAGTAGATGCAGGGAAGCGTCGCGATAACCGCAACTATCATGACAATCCAGCGCGCGAACCCGCGAGTGCCGGTCCACATTAAAAGGCCGCCAAGCGTTAATAAGATGAGCGCGCTATAAAACGCTGCTCCGTGCGGCATGGCATAGGTGCCGGAATGGGTCAGTCGAATGGCGAATACAGCTAGCCCAATGAGGATGAAAACAATTCCCGCAATAACATAACCTAGCGAGACGGGTGTCTTTGTAGACATGCAGGTTTCCTGTGACTCATGTATTCAGACAAGTCTACTGCATATTTGCTCGCAGGAAACTCTCCATGCGCAGGCGGTGTCAATCTATGCCACTCGTCTGATTTCACTGACCACAGCATAACAGCCCTGACGTTCTATAAATTGATGAAATACCACTGACTCATCCACGTTCACGGGTAAGCCAAACGCCATTCCTTCGTTTGTTAGGTCTAGTGCTTTTGTCGCATGCCAACAACATACTTTGTCCAGCGACCATTCAAAACTTCGATGGCGGTTTGAGATATACCAAGCTTTTTGCTGACGAGAACCTGTTTGTAGGCAGTCCACAGGACACCGATGAGCGCAAAAGGTATCATCAGGATTTGAAGTGTAATGAAAATTAAAAAAGAGAGAATCTTCACATTTACTCCGAGTTGTTTTGCTATCGCTGTGTTTTTTAGGTGCTCTCCATCCTCAGCCGCCGGTAGATAATGGTTTGAGGGAGAACTGGAACTGGTATGCTAACGAAAATAGCATGGTCTAGTGCAAATTTGAAACGCAGGAGAGAAAACATGAATCCCAGATCAAGCCAGTCTCGTCTCGTTTCTCTTGCGGCCGGAGTCGTGCAGGAATTCTCTCCTGAGCAGGTGATATATGCTGCAGCTAATGCTGGGTTTAATGCTGTTGGTGTTTGGTGCGATTTGGAAACTTGGACCAGTGAGCGCACGGAGAAGGTGAAACAAGCGCTCGCGGAAACCGGTATCACTGCTCTGGATATTGAAGTTGTGTGGTTTCGCCCAGATGAGCCCTTAGATAAGCACAATCGAGTGATCGATATTGCCAAGACCATCAATGCGAAAAACATCCTATGTGTCTCATCTGAACCTGATATTAGCGATACTAAAAAGCGGTTTAAATACTTTTGCGAACAGGTCGCTGGTAGTGATATTCGCGTCGTGTTGGAGTTTTTGGCCATTACAGAAATTAATTCTTTACAGAAAGCAGTGGAGGTTGTGAACGACGTGTCAGACCCCAGAGGTGCCATCCTGATTGATGCCTTGCACCTGCAAAGAACCGGCGCCACTATAGAAGATGTCGCTAATCTAATCTCTAGCGAAGCTACACCGGGGCAATTGATTCCTTATGTGCAAATTTGTGATGCGACCGCAACGCTTGCGGATTCAACATACGCAGGGATATTGGAAGATGCCGTTCATTTAAGATCTATCCCCGGTGAAGGGGAGTTACCTTTAGAAGCGTTACTCGAAATCGTCGGACCCGGTATGCCATTGAGTCTAGAGATTAGATCCAGAGGCTTGCGTGAACAGTACCCTGAACTCCAAGACCGGGCGGATGCCGTTTTTACTCGAACGCAAAACTTTTTAACTGCGCTGAACAGCTTATGAAAGCGATTATGGTCGTTGATAAACAGCCGGTCTTGGTAGACGCACCCGAGCCGAACGGCGATGGGGTCAAGATCAAAGTTGTATCATCTTCTATCTGCGGATCAGATATCCATCTGATGGCACAAGGCGCATTGGGCAATCATATTATCGGCCATGAATTCGCTGGTATAACCCCGGATGGGAAAGCTGTGGCTGTGGAACCAATTGCCGGTTGTGGTCAATGCATTAACTGCGACAGTGGGCTTCGCCTGCACTGTGATGCCGGTCTTTATCTGATGGGTGTGCGTGGTGACGGAGGTATGGCGGAATATGTGAATGTGCCTGCTAGATGCCTCGTGGAATTGCCTACAGGGCTTGATATCAGTGTCGCTTGTTTAGTAGAACCTATGGCGGTTGCGGTACATGGATTGGATCGAGCAAGAGTGAGAGAGAATGACCGGGTACTGATTGTGGGCGCCGGACCCATTGGTCTTGCGGCCGGTGCTGTGCTGCGGTCAAGGCAAATAAAATATGATATTGCTGCGCGTCATGAGCATCAAAAAGTTGCAGCTGAGTCACTCGGTGCAGGTTTGGCGCCTCGGGGCGAATACGATGTGGTCATTGATGCAGTTGGCACAACGCAGTCGTTACGGCAGGCAACACAACATGCAAAACCCATGGGCCGCATTGGCCTGCTAGGCGCCTCTTGGGATGGCATTACGATTGAAATGCCATTTTGTAGCAAAGAACTCGAACTTATTCCCTCGATGGGTTATCGCTTCGATAGGCCGCAGCGAAGTTTTGATGAGGCTGCATTGATTTTGCTGCATGACGAAGCAGCAGCGAAAGCCTTGGTGACACACCGATATCCTTTAGAGGGTGTTGAAGAGGCATTTGCCGCCGCCGGAAATAGAGCGGGTGGCGCAATAAAGGTTGCGTTTGATATCGCTTAATTATGACTAACACACTTTGTGCCACAAGCCCAAGGCAGGTTGCCAAATGTACCGAGCTCATGGCCAAACTTTGTTTTGAAATCTTTGTCAGGCTTGGTCTAAATTCAGCGTCTTCCAAGCGCAAACCAGAAAACAGCCGTTGGCTGGGTGAAACGTGCCGTATGAACAAAGTCAGGAAATACACGAGTGAGTGCTCCTTGCTCATGATCTTGCTGTTAGCATCACTTTCAAAAGCCCCAGCTGTCTTGGCGCACGGTGACGAGATGGAAGAGGTCGTCGTGATATCTGCACGTAATCATCGCACCCTTGATGACACGCCTTTGCGCGTTCAGATTTTAGGCGCGGAGGAATTACGAGAAAAAGCCAACATGAAACCCGGCGATATTCGCATGATGTTAAATGAAAGCACAGGTATTCAAGTGCAACAAACATCAGCAACAAGTTTTAACTCGAGCGTCAGGATTCAGGGATTAGATGGCAGATATACCCAACTACTTCGTGACGGCCTACCTGTCTATGCCGGTTTTTCCGGTAGTTTAAGCCTACTGCAGATTGCGCCGCTGGACTTGAAACAAGTTGAAGTCGTCAAGGGTGCGTCGTCCACACTTTATGGTGGGGGTGCGATTGCGGGTCTTATCAATCTTGTATCAAAAACACCGGAAGAAACACCTGAAACGGCCCTGATGTTAAATGCCACATCAGCCAACGGTGTTGACGTTTCAGCGTTTCATTCCTCTGAACACGACACACATGGCGTCACGCTTTTTGCGAGCTATAATCAAGGCTCGGCTTATGAGCCTGCGGACAACGGCATCAGTGCGATCCCAGAGTTTGAGCGGTTCACTTTTACACCAAGATGGTTCTATTCCGTTTCAGACAAAACCAACCTCGATCTTGGTGTGGGTTTCATTACAGAGGATCGACTGGGGGGGAGTCTTGAGTATATTGATGGTGCATCACCCAACGACTACTTTGAGTCCAACGACAGTACGCGGTTCTACACCCGCTTTGGCCTCGCGCATGTTTTTGATAACGATATTGAACTCGATTTTAAGAGTGCCACTAGCTGGTTTGATCGGCAGTTGGCAACGCAAGGTTATCTTTTCTCCGGTGAGCAGCGTTCCTCTTTTAATGAGTTAACACTTGCCGGTCAAATCGATCAAGCATCATGGGTGATGGGCGCTAACGTCACAACAGAGGCATTCGATCATGCGCAACCGTTGACCGGTTATGATCATACCTATTCTGAGCACACTCAGGGTGTGTTTGCACAGTACACGCGCGATTTATCGACCCTGTTTGTGGTGGAGGCAGGCATGCGAGTAGACAGTCATTCGGAATATGGTAATTTCTGGCTACCTCGTGTTTCGCTATTGTTTCTGCCGGCGCCGGATATCACGGTGAGAATGGGTGGTGGCTATGGTTACAAGACGCCTAACCTTTTTGTACCTGAAGCAGACGAACGCCAGTACCAGGACATCGTTCCGATTGACCCTAGCGAATATATTGCTGAAAAGTCACGAGGACTCAATTTTGATATCAATTATCGGGTCGAGTTCGCTGAAAGCTGGTCGCTCACGAGCAATCTACTGTTGTTTTATACGGAAATCGATGATGCATTAAACGTAACTGAACAGGATTCTGGTCAGTTTGTATTTACGCAGCAAAGCGGCGCGACAAAAGCCAGCGGCGCCGAGCTTAACCTGATTTTTGGTTTTGGCGAAATACGCTATTTCCTTGGTTACACCTATGTTGATGCTTCAGAGGAAATAGATACCGGCGACCAGGATCTTGCGTTAGTCTCGCAACACCGAGTTAACAATGTGCTGGTATGGGAGCGAGAGGACAACTTTCGTGTAGGGCTTGAAGCCTACTATTTCAGCTCACAACGTCGAACAGGGGATGTTAATGGCGAGAGCTATTGGATTTATGGCGTGATGACGGAGAAAAAAATAGGGGAAACGGTGACAGCGTTTCTGAACTTTGAAAATTTCACAGATACTCGTCAAACTAGATTTGAGAATATTAATACGGGCACACTTCAGAACCCGCAGTTTAGGGATGTATATGCGCCGCTTGATGGGTTTGTGATTAACGGTGGATTCCGAATCCAGTGGTGATGCGGAAGCGCCAATGATGCAATGAAACACTTAGAGGAAAACGTCAGTGGTTCGCTTGTCAGATTTACATGAAGTAGAAGCCGAGCATATGCGACAGCGGGCCTCGGCGATGCGACCGGTTGCGCCTGCAAATTGGATTACACCAAAGCCGCTTGCTGAATCCAAAATCGCAATCATCTCAACAGCGGGACTGCATCGCAGAACAGATGATCCGTTCAAAATCGGCGCGATTGATTATCGTTTGCTTCCCGGCGATATCGACTTTGCTGATGTGGTTGTTTCGCATGTGAGTACCAATTTTGATCGAAGTGCATTCCAGCAGGATCCGAATGTTTGGTTTCCCCTTGATCGTCTACGTGAAATGGCGGCGGATGGAGAAATCGGCAGCGTTTCAAACTGGCACTATTCTTTTATGGGTGCACAACCCAACCATGAGGCGCTGGCAGCGACTGGCGAAGAAGTTGGCAGGTTGTTGGCCGCCGATGAAGTTGACGTCGCATTGATGGTGCCTGTGTGACCCATTTGTACGGGTGCCGTGGGCGCTCTCGCAAACTATATCGAACGTGCCGGCGTCGCCACTGCCTCGATTAGCCTCATTCGTGAACAAAGTGAAGCGGTGCGTCCGCCTAGGGCACTTTGGGTACCCTTTGCATTAGGGCGCCCCCTCGGACTGGCGGATGATGCAGAGTTCCAGACGGAGGTGTTACGCGCAGCACTTGAAATGTTAGCGACAGCAACCGAACCAACAATCGAAAATTATCAAAAAGAAGCCCCTTTCCAAGAAGCAGCAGAAGAGTGGGTTTGCCCTGTGAGCTTTCCTGTCAAAAACGACGACACGATTACCGATCAATTGATTGCCGAGGTAACCCGTCTTGCGCCCTGGTCAGCCGAAACCCGTGCTGCTCGCGGTCGAACGCTGTTTGGTGTAACCGGTGCAGCGCCAAATCAAGTCGAAAGCGTTGCCCTTGCATTGGCGATCGTCGCCGAGACCGGTGATTTAACGCTGTCTCCTAAGGTGGATATCGACTGGCTGTTCGATATGCCGCTGCTAATACGTCATCTTGCAGACGACCTAAAAACCTTTTATCACGAAGCCATAGCCGCTCAGCCAGGTGCGGGCGTACCTAATCACGACGCACTTAATGCCTGGATCTTCGGTGGTACAGTGCTAGGTGACGCCCTGCTTGAGATTGCTGCACATCTGACCGCGGCTGGTGACCCCTACTCGCTGTTGGTACGTGGGTTGCTGATTCCAGAAGGATATTTTGAGGGTGGTAGTGCCTTCTCGGCGGGTAAATAAAACATCATCAATCAGAAGGATGCGGTTTTACTTAATAGTGATGTCTATTGTGATTGCTCCGTCGCGCGTGCCTGTAGCTGTTGCCGAATGGTTGCGTGATAAGCGCGATCAATTCGATACCCTGCATAGATACAAGCGGCGATAAGCCCCCAAATCATCGCAAATGGACCATCGAGCACACCGAGTGCGTAGATTTTATCCGGGTGAATTTGGCTGGCCTCGACGCCCTGGGGAAAGTCTATGATGTCGAGCGCAACACCCGCAACGACGTGTCCAATGCCGTTAGTGACTTTTGCGAAGAAAGTTCGCGCAGAATAGAAAATGCCTTCCTGTCGACGCCCCGTGTTGACCTCATGATCATCTGCTATGTCAGCAAGTGCTGACATGACGCTGATGTTGAGTATCGAGCCGCAAGCAGAAGCAATTGTGCCAAAAAAGACGACGAAGCTAACAAGTGTCCATGTTGTGTTTTCGGGCGCTAGGTCAAAAAGCCTAAGCGTGACCGCGCTTGACCACGCGACGCTGAGACCGGCGGCAGACCATACGATCGCCCAGCGTTTTTCGATAATTTGATGAACCCGCGCAGTCACAGTAAAGCCAATCGCATAACCAAACACGTTGCCCAGAATCAGCCAACCAATTTGCTGATCGGTGAATTCCCAATAGAACGTCGACATATATAGTCCGAGCGTTTCATGGGTACCGATTGTGATGGACAAGAAAAACAGTCCCAATAGCAAAAACAGGTAATTTCTGTTTCGCATGGCGGAATACATTTCCTTGAGAAGCTGACCAGTGCTGAAAGGGGGTAAGTCAGTGGGTATCTTCTTCATTTTCGGAATTTGGGAGCGCGTAGCGTAAGCCGAACCGAGCATGCATACGATAATGAGGCTCGTGCAAAATATCACGACGGGGTTGTACGCCATTTGAGTCATGCGGCCATTATCAAAGCTCGGAAAGATGAGAAACCAAACGACAACGTGCATGACGATAACACCGATGTAAGTGAACACATTGTTGTAACTCATGACGCGAGTGCGTTCGATATAGTCATCTGATAGTTCTGCACCCATCGCAAGATGGGGTACAGCAAATAGTGTTGAGCTGATTCGCATGAGAACAGTGAAAAATGCAAACCACGCGAACAGATCAAGTCCCTCGATGCCTGCAGGCGGATTAAAAATAAAATAGATGGTGACGACTAGTGGTAGTGGCGCTGCAAACATAAACGGATGTCGGCGCCCAAGTTTGGATCGCCAGCGATCTGATATGGACCCTATGAGTGGGTCGGTGATGGCATCAGAGATAATGCCAATGGTGACAGCGGCAGCAGTGAGTGTACCCGAGAGACCGAGTATCTGATTGTAGAAAAAGAACGTCAGCGCATTGAATATCCAGTTAGTCGCGGCCTCCCCTGTAGCGCCGATGCCAAAAGCCAATTTGGTTGGCATAGCAAGTCTTGATGATTCAGTCATGGCGCTTCATCTCGCGGTTGGTTTCTTGTTTGATTATAATCAATATATGCAGGTGCGATACCGCGCCTCAGTCAAGTGCCTTTGGCACTAGGCTTCCGGCCTGGTAAACATCGAGTTTGTCTAGATTCTGCAACACGGTGATGTCCTGCAACGGATCACCATCGACGACGATAAAGTCAGCGACTGATCCTGGCCTTAGTGTGCCTATGTTGCCTGCCGGGTCTAGCATGAGTCCCCCATTTTTGGTGGCACAAATGATTGCTTCCGCAGGCGACATAGAAAACAACTCAACAAAATATTCCAGATCTTTTGCATAAGAGCCGTGGGGTGCAATGCTAATACCATAGTCGCCGCCAACAACAAGTTTTATACCGGCTGCTTTGAGTTTTTCGACTGTTGCAATCGTCGCGTCAATTTCTGCTTCGTAACCTTGTGCTTGGACTGTTTGGCGACTAATTCCGAGACTCTCGCATTGAGCGAGGTATTGAACCTCCCATGCGATAGCAGGACCGATAAATATTCTGTCCCGATGCTCTATGAGAAGTGCCACGGTCTCATCGTCCAAATAGTTTGCGTGACCGATGAAGTCGACACCAGCGTTCACTGCTTGTTTAACAGCTGCTGCGCTGCGAGCATGACAGGCAACTTTTAGGTTTCTCCTGTGTGCCTCATCGACGGCAGCAATGACCTCTTCATTCGTGAACGACAACTCGCCAGGTGGGTTGGTGGGATTAATTGCTTCACCGTCGATAAATATCTTAACCACATCAACGCCCAGTCGCCGTTGTTCCCTTACAGCTTTTCTTACCGCCCATGGTCCATCAGCAATCTGTGAGAGTCCGCCATCGAAATCAACATTGCTGGCGGTTGCGCCGAGATCGCGACCGGCTGCCATTAATCGGGGGCCGCGAATCTTGCCAGTATTAATCGCATTTCGCAGCGCGACGTCAATACCGTAGGTTGACCCAAAGCTAACAGCGGATGTGAACCCTGCATTCAGCATCAAGCGCGCGTTACCGACGGCGGTGATCGTGGCTTGCTCTACTGAAGAATCCCCGATTGAGAAGGGGCTTGAATCATCGAACGACAGATGAGCATGGGTCTCGGTCATGCCTGGCATCAAAAATTTTCCGCCCAGATCAATTACGTGGTGCGTTGAGCTTTTCAATTCCTTGGCATTGCCTGCGAAACGCACTGATCCGTCTTCGATCAAAAGTACGCCGCGGTCAATGATATCCTCTGATTCGGCGGTAAACAGTCTTGCATTCGTGAATAGTGTGGACACTCTACAAGCCTCGGTTAGTCAGTAAAAAAGGATGTTTTCATTTCGCCGTTGGGCCCATAGACAGGTTCTCCTCGTTCGACGAGATATGCCTGATTAACACTCTCAACAATTTTTGCTCCCATCAGAAGCTCTACCATTTTTAGATAGTTTGGGTGCTTAAAATGTGCCGCAAGCGAATCGCTGTCTTCCCACAGTTCGTAAACCTGTATGCGATTCGGTACCGATGGGTCTGGAGCAAAACAATAGTCTCGACAGCCAGTTTCTTCTACTCTGGTTGCCATCTGTACATCTTTGGTGATGGTAACCGCGTGGTCACGATCGGCCTGACTTTCGAATTCCAGTGCAGCTACAACGACGATCATTATTCTCTCCTTTGACTAAAATTTTAGACGAGCTCAGTGCGAGTCCAACGTCTGTACGAAGGGCCATCGGGACCTCGTTTTTCCTTTGCATGTTCGGGATATACCGAGGCAGTATACAGATCGCCGTGCGCGTCCATCGCGAGTTGGTGAATATAAATTGCGATGTTTTCGACCCGTGATTTCACTTGGCCTGTCTCTTCATCGAGAATGGCGAGATTGCTCATCTTATCGCTGGCGTAAATTTCGTTTCCGTAGCTGGCGAGGCTAAGCGGCATGATGTGTGTCCACTCATCGATGTACGCACCGGAGGCGTCAAGCCGCTGAATCCTGTGAACGCAGTCTTTGTCTGGCTTGGTCCGATGTGTTTCTATTTGTCCCGGCACAGTCATATAGTCATGGAAGTTACCGCCGCACAAATCTGCGACAAGTAGCCGACCTTTCGAGTCCTGCGTGAGCGCATGCGGTGTATTAAATTGCGCCTGCCCGCGTCCCCACTCGCCAACGGATTTGATATATTCGCCTTCCGGCGTGAACCAGACTAAACGTGAATTCCAGTACCCGTCTGCCACAACAATGTTGCCATCCAGCTGCACAACAACAGCCGTTGGCCCATTAAAGTGCGATGCGTCACATCCCCATTCACCAAAAGTGCCAAGGGTGAGCAGTAACTCGCCATCCGGCGTGTACTTTTTCACGGTGTGCCCGTCGCGATCAGTCGTCCAGAACATGCCATCTTTTTCAATGTATAGCGTGTGGCCGCCAAGCGCAAAACCACGCTCCCCAGAGGGTCCCCATATGCCCAGATACTCGCCTTCGCGATTGAACATGGATATGCTGCTTTTCCCCATTTTGTCGGCCATCGCCAGGGGGTGGGTTGCCCAATGCTCGATATCGCGAGTGAAGGCGTAAATAATGCCGGCTTCATCAACAGCAATGCCGGACCCCATTTCAAAATGCATGTCAGCGGGATATTTCGGCCAACTAGATACCAGCTTGTAGCCCGATCGAGGATCATCGGTTTCCGTATTGTTATCTACATCATGATCGGTACACATATTGAAACTCCGTCTTAGCTTGGATGTCACCGCAGAGGGTGGGATAACGCGTGTGTCAGTTTTAGAGATACTGTGTGACCTCATGCTAACCCGTCCAGCACTTTCTCTTCAAAGCATTTGGTCGTTGCCAAGAGGTGCCGGTGTTTTTCTTTCCATGTGAGTCGTGTCTCGCCAATGGCTACGACACATGCTTTCAGCGTCCACGATCACATTGAATATTGTGTCCCAGTGACGAAATGGTTCAATAAAGTCAAATAAAGCGTTCATAAAGACAAGCAAACTTGACTTTTAGTGTGCATTTCTGCAAAGTAAAGCTTACTTTACATAACGAGCAGGGAACAATGATGGGTGAAGCCACAGATGATAGCTGGCAAGCAGAAAATAACAGGAAAGCGACAAATCTTCTGGGATGGTCGATTGCATGGGTTGGAGTTACCGCGCTGCTGGCATTCGGACCAAAATATGTGTGGGACTATTCGACGCTGCCGACATTGGGTGCGGTGCTGCTTAATTTGGTCGTAGGTTTCACCATGGTGATGGCTTTGGTCCGTCATATCAGCGGATTGGATGAACTTGAGAGAAAAATATTCCTCGACGCTGCTGGGTTAACACTCGGTGTAACGCTTGTTGGCGGTTCCTGCTACGAATTGTTGGAAGATGTAAAGCTGATTCCTTACCAGCCCGAAATTTCTCACCTGTTCTATCTCATGACCCTCTCTTTCGCAGTCTCTATCATGGTTGGTAAGTGGAGATACCGGTGAAAAATCGACTCAAGGTTTTGCGGGCAGAACGTGATTGGACACAAGCACAGCTGGCATTTGAGCTGGATGTCTCTCGGCAAACTGTTAATGCGATTGAGAAGGGTAAATTTGATCCCAGTTTGCCACTTGCGTTTAAGGCTGCCCGACTTTTTGGTTTAGCCATCGAGGAAATTTTTCTTGATGACGCGGCACCGTGATTGCTAGCGGAGGATTGGTTGACTTGCAATTGAATAGACGAGAGGGAAGCGCCATACTCAAAATTTAGCCAGTAAAGAGTCGCGAATGAAAGTAAGTAAACAATTACCCAACGGTCGTGTAGAGGGGTTTTGCCAGCCTGAGTTCAATGGCGTTGCGGAACAATTTATCAAAAATTTTGAAGGTGAAGAGGTGGGCGCTTCTATCTGCATGACAGTAGAAGGTGAAACCGTCGTCGATCTTTGGGGTGGATTAAAAGCTGGATCAGATGCGGCTGACTGGAATGAAGATACCGTTTCAGTTGTGTTCTCTTGTACGAAAGGTGCGACCGCTTTATGCGCGCATCATCTTATAGATCAAGGCTTGCTGGATATACATGAGAAAGTAGGACAATACTGGCCAGAATTTGCCACCAATGGCAAAGAAGACGCGACTGTAGAAATGATGCTGAACCACAGCGTTGGTGTGCCTGCCTTGCGAGAACCAATTAAAGCAGGTGGGTATTGCGACTGGGACTATATGGTTGAAAGACTAGGCGCGGAAGCCCCGTTTTGGAAACCCGGATCGCGTAACGGCTATCATATGATGACCTTTGGCTGGACGGTCGGTGAGTTGGTTCGTCGGGTCAGTGGTCAAAGCCTTGGCACCTATTTTAGAGAAAACATTGCGGAGCCGCTTGGGCTCGATTTTGCTATCGGTCTGCCGGAAGCGGAGCATCCGCGAGTCTCAAGAA